>Ga0208161_1000810_pt1 | contig 17337 bp, 18 predicted proteins | sample CB_VirMetaG_3_FD_184538 | JGI IMG/M metagenome (GOLD analysis project Ga0208161, IMG submission 184538) | Freshwater to marine saline gradient viral communities from Chesapeake Bay - CB_1508_1S Viral MetaG (SPAdes) (version 4) | ecosystem: Environmental > Aquatic > Marine > Coastal | place: USA...
CTTCATTCTTTCAATTTGGGCTTCGGTTACTTCCTTGACTTCTTCATCATCAACATCAACAGGCATGCCGGTCTGCTCTGTTATTAGTCTTGCTGCATCTGACGTGATTCCAGCTATTACTGGACGAATATCTTCATCCAGCTGTTTGTCCCAAACCTCTGCATCAAAGATGCTGTCAACATCGAGAGTATTTGCTGCGATGAGCTTCTTAGACTTTGCTCCGGTTGCTTTTTCTAGAACTACTCGTTGCTGACGCTCGAATAGGCGTTCAATATTTCTGTCGAGAATTTCTACCCATCTGTCTGCGTTTTCTTCTGCTTTTGCGTCCCAGTCAGAAATTTCTTTTGTTTCAGATTTGAACTGCATGTCTGAACCAAATGCTGATAAAGCTGTTGGCGATGCCATTACTGGCTGCTGTTGCTGAGCTGGCTGTTGACCCTGCTCGGCTGCAAGCGCCTCCGCCATGGTGTTTGGTTTTGTATTGAAATCAACCATCTGAGCTGCGAGCTCTTGCGCTCCGGGCTGCTGAGGCTGCTGAGGCTGCTGTGCCTGCTCCGCCCCAGGTGCCTGACCCTCCGCTGCGGCCCCTGGAGTTGGAACCATTCCTGCCGCCGCGACACCAGGAACACCAGGTTGCGCTCCGGCCATTTGGGCCTGTTGCGTCGAGTCAAACTTTTTATCTGTGTAACCGATTGGCGTAAGATTTGGATTTGCAAGCATTGCCTGCATCAAATCAGAATCAACTAGTTTCCTGCCAGTTCCCCTACGGTATTCGTTTCCGCTAATTAGACCATTTTGAAATTCATCAAGCAGGTAGCGCTCGCGTTCTTGTTTATAAAGAACAAGAATTGGAACTTCCGATGTATCAAAATCGATGTAGTACTCGTCGTCAAGTTCGTCCAGTCCGCGACCAATAAGCTCCATGTGCGGAAGCATCGTTTCATTCCAGAAGACGCGATGCTCTTCTGCCGCATTGCTGAACGTTCTCCCAGCAGCGTTGCCAATAACCGATTCGGGAACACCAAACGATGCGAGAATTTCTTCCTTGGTGATTTGTCGCATTTGAATATAGTTCGCATCGCGCGGACTTGAACCGGTGTCGACAAAATCAACACCCTCATCAGAGGACACAACCGTTATTGCTCCAGCTCGATTTATATTTCCTCTAAATCTGCTACGCAACTCATCCTTATCGTCGTCATCTATTTCTCCGCGAACAACCAATAATCCACCTGGTCGTCCATCATTGAGCAAGAAGTTACGGTTATAAATTTTTGAAAGGTTTTCAATTTCAACTGCTATTCCCGCAGACTCAAGCGGGGTGAGCGAGAGATACGGGTCGAGTGGGTGTGGCTTCCTAATCCAAACAACGTCCTGTGGCTTTAGGATAACTTTTGTCCCATTGCGCATGTCAACTTCAAAACCAGAAACAAAAGTTTTTGGATGCGGGATTGGAGACGTGTGCTGCGGCGGAAGAAGGTGCAAACCAATTATTCCGCCATCTCGACCGCGGACTTTCTCGATGAATGCACCACGAGATGAAAGCAGAAGTTGAGAAGACAACCTATAGCGAAAAACGAATGAGTTTTCGCCAATGTTTGATTTTGTATTAAGCAAATCAAGAATTTTGTTATCTTTGTTGTCCGTGACAATTTTCCCATCCGGAGAATTGTCTTTTCTAAGGATTACCGGAAGTCTTGCTTGGTTTCCTGAGATTGCGTCAATGCATCTATTAACCCAAGTGACCTTCTGCATTCCCTCTCGGTAAGCCCGCTCAATGTCCCATGAGTCGCGGTATGGCTTTCCGGTCGTGCCGGAGTTAAATGCAACTGGGGCACCCGGTCCCAGAACTGATTTTTCTGAAGAAGACCCGAGCGACTTGTTTTTAGAGGAATTCCAAGCCATATTTTATGTTTATTCCAGTCCGAGGATGTAACCAACAACGCCACAACAGACTCCAGCGACCACAAAGCCCGCCGGAATGCTAAAAATGAAAGCGCCTATCGTTGTCATAATTATAAATGACGCGATTAGAAGATTGGCAGCTCTTGACCGAGTAAACCATTGTAGGAATTTCATTGAGCCTCATTCGGATAAGTGCTGAACATGTGATTAAATACTAGTACCAATAGATGACTTAAACGAGAACGCATGACCGACTGGAACAAGATACTTGAGTATCTAAAACCAAAGCAACCGCTTTACTGCCCAGAAGAAGCTTCAATTACGCAGAACGTATTCCTGCGAACTTATTCGATTGAGGCCTTGTTTGGTGGAGCTGCGGGCGGCGGCAAGTCTTCCGCACTGCTCATGGCCGCCCTTCAGTATGTGGATGTGCCTGGATACTCGGCAATTCTTTTCAGAAAGACATATGCGGACTTGGCGCTACCTGGAGCGCTCATGGACAGATTTAGGTCATGGATATCAAATTATGATGAGGTCCACTGGAACAACAATACGTATGTTGCCACTTTCCCTTCTGGGGCGCGCATTTCGTTCGGGTACCTGAATAATACAAACGACTACCTTAGATATAAGGGTTCGGAATTTCAATTCATTGGGATGGACGAGGTGACCGAAATCAGGGAGTCTGATTACCGTTATCTGTTCTCTCGTCTGCGTAGACCATCTACAGGTCCACTTTCCGATGTTCCATTGCGCATGCGCGCGGCATCAAACCCGGCACCCAATTGGGTTAGGCAAAGATTTATCGTGGAGGGGCAGGACCAGGGGAGGATTTTCGTACCATCCAAGCTCACGGATAACCCCGGAATCGACGCAGATTCATATCGGCAGGCGCTTTCCGCACTTGACCCAATCGAAAGACGTCGACTCGAAATGGGAGACTGGTGGGCTACGACATTAGGAACTCTTTTTGATAGAACTAATTTTGTTGTTATTGACCACCACGAAGTTCCACAGGTCTTATCTTCCGCGAGAGCAGTTAGATTTTGGGACTTGGCCGCATCGGAGCCAGGCCCGTCAAACCCAGACCCCGACTACACGGTGGGCACGCTCATGCTTTTCGACCAAGGGATTGCCTACGTTTTGGATGTGAAGAGGGCGCGAGTAAAAAACGAAAAAGTTGAACAGCTAATAGCCCAAACAGCTTATGAAGACGGTCACTCTGTGTCCATCAGAATGGAACAAGAACCGGGCTCATCGGGGAAAGCCCTTATTGACCAGTATGCAAGGTATGTCCTTCCTGGCTATGACTTTCAGGGAATCCGCTCTACCGGGGATAAAGAAACCAGGTCTCGTCCATTTGCGGCTGCAGTAGCTAATGGAAACGTGAGAGTAGTAAGGGCCCCATGGCTGACCGAATGGTTCGATGAATTCTCCTCATTCCCCGAAGCATGTGACCACGACGACCAGGTCGACTCTGCCGTCGGAGCATTTTCATATCTTGCCGGTTTGGGGTTGCCTCAGCGCCGACCAGTGTCTATAATTATCTGACACCTACAACCTATCTTTACAACTAGGAGGGATATGAATACTGAACAGTCAACCTATGAGCGCTGGCAAGAACAGCTGACGAACATCAGCTCCATGCTGATTGACCTCGAGAAAGATTTTGTTGCTCTTGCTGAGTCTGGAGAAGACCTCAACAAGCTTGCTGATGGAATCATCGGCATACATTCACTGAAAGCAAATATCTCAGTTGTCTACGACGGAGCATGCAAAATCATGATTGAGAAGATGGGAGAAATTCCGGAAATCAATCTCGATGGCGGACACAAGGTCGAAAAGAAATCTGGAGCCGACCGCAAGTCATGGAATCATTCCGAACTTGCAAAACACGTTGCTGGTCGCATCAACGACATGGCTGTCGATATGGATACTGGCGAAATTGTCATGACCCCACAGGACATGATGGTGAAAATGTTTGAGTTTGCGGCAGTTTCTTACTGGCGCGTGAAAGAGCTATCAAAAATCGGCATCAGCGCAGATGACTTCTGCGAGGTTGGCGAAGCAAAAACCAATATCATCGTCCGAAAGGCCAAGTAACATGACGAACACCTACCAGCAACTTACAGAGCCGTTTCACCCAGAGGTGGAGCGCACAATCACCAAGAGTGGTACTTCGCTTACCTACATTCCCGTCAGCGAAGTAATCAACCGACTAAACAAAGTGCTCGGCGTCGACAAGTGGTCGATGCAGGTCATTAAATGCGAACGTGATGCAATCGACCCAGATTTCGTCGTTGCCCATGTTCGTATCGACTGGTACTACAGCGACGGAATTGGCTACGTATCCCGCGAGGGAATCGGCGGTCAGAAAATCAAGCGCAACAAGCAGGGTGGCATTGTCGACCTTGGGGATGAATTCAAGGGCGCAATCTCTGACGCTCTGAAAAAAGCAGCTCAGACGCTTGGTGTTGGCTTGTACCTCGCCCGCACTGATGACGCAATAGAGATTGAGCAAGTCATGGAGGCAACGGTTGAGGCAGAGGCCGCCCCCAAGAGCGAGCCAACTCCGTGGGACCAGTTCATCTCGTTGAGCAAGGCACTAACCAAAGAGCAGAAAGAAACACTTCGTGAGTCATGGTCTTCCTTTTCCGGAGGAAAGCCGACCCCAACAAAAGAAACAGCCACCCAAAGCGATGTCGAGTTTCTGATTGGCGAGGCGACGCGAATTTATTTTGGCGCAACATTGGTTGAAAACGAGTCGAAGTGACAAGTATCGAAGAGGGCTCAAAACTTCCAGAACATCTTTCCGCTTCTTCGATTCAGACCTACATACAGTGTCCTGAAAAATTCAAACTGTCGCGCGTTGACGGCATCAAAGAGCCGCCAACAACACACACGACTTTTGGAAATTTTGTTCACGATGTAATGGAGCTGTTCTATACAACGATTCCACCAGAGGAGCGAAATATTGCTTCTCTACGGTCTTGCTGCACTGCAACATGGGTGAATGGCGGATGGGAGGATATTGTCACTCCGCTTTTGCGTATGCGCGCTCCACAACTCACATGGAAGTCAATCAACGATTTCCGGTGGGGTGCGTGGTGGTGCGTAGAAAACATCTTCGTCCTGGAGGACCCAGTTGCGGTCACCCCAAGCGGCGTTGAGTTTGAGGTCTTCGGAAAGATTGATGGTGTCCTAATAAAGGGATACATCGACCGATGGACCGAAGCGAACAACATGGTGACAATTTCCGACTACAAAACAGGAAAAGTTCCGGCAGATAAGTATGCGGGGGATAAGTTCTTTCAGTTGTGTCTTTATGCGCTACTGATGCGTGAATTGCACGGCAAGGAGAACTTTGAGCTGGAACTGCTTTACATCAAACATGGTGTACGAAAAAAATACTCTCCGTCCGAGTTGGATTTGGAGAAAGCAAAAAATACAATCGTAAATACAAAGAAGGAGATACTGGTATCACATGAACAACACAACTGGCCTGCCATTCCGTCAGGATTATGCAATTTCTGCTACTTCAAATCACATCTCTGCTCATATTGGAACCCAGCGAATGAACGATGAGATTTTTGCTCGTCTCGTGGCAGACGATGTAAAAAATCGAGTTTCAGATGCTCAGCGCCAATACCTTGAGCTGCCGCAAAACCGCGAACGCTGGAAGCGGGCTCTGGTTGCCCTTGTGCGAAATCTTGCTGACCAAATCCAAGACATCAAAACAGACAGAGAATTAGATGTTGAACGATACTCGGAGTTTGGGAATGAGGGCATCTCGCTGCTCACAGAAGCAATGGCTTCGTATGATGTCCGGCTCGCAAAAATTGAGCGATTCAAGATGTTTGTGGACAAGCGTCTTGACCACGTTGTCTCCCTTGGGGAGGACGAAAGTGCTGTATCACGTGCGCAGTTTCTTGAGGCTGCGATTCGCAAGCACAAGGAGATGATGGCAGAGCTGGACATGGAAGAGACAGATTTGGATATTGCTCTTTGGGAAGCGCTTGACAATAAGTGGGGGTTCGACGATATAGCATCTGACTAATGCGATATCGTTCAAAAAAGAAAGAAGCGGAATACAGAATGCGCAGACCATTGGTCGCGCGTCTTCTCGCTGAACGCCCGCTGTGCGAAGCATGTCCAGTTTTTGCAGAGCATGATGACCTTGCCATTTACAATCGTCGACAAAGCGTAGACATTCACGAAATAATTAGACGCTCGCAGGGCGGCTCAATTCTGGATGAAAACAATTTGCTTGCAGTGTGTAGAGGTTGTCATGACAGAATTGGTCGCTATCCGCAGCTTGCTTTTGAGTTAGGCCTTGCACGACATGGGTGGGAAAGATAATCATTCATTTACCCTGAGCTCAACTTTTGTAATGGTAATCTGAAAACATCTAGCCGGTCCGTTTCTACACCAGGAAAGGCAGGTGGTCCAAAGTCTAGTGGTTTCACGCAAAGTAGGCTTGGGCACCGCGCCCTTGAGTAATCCCCGCTGGTTAGCTAGAGCCAGCGGGTCTTTGTTTTTTGGCTATAGTTCCAGGGATGAATGTTCTCGGCCTTGACCTATCCCTAACGTCGACCGGATACTGCCATAACGGAGAAGCTGGATATATATCTACTGATGTATTCGGCGCCGAAAGGCTTAGAAAAATAGGCAGAGAAGTCGAAAATATAGTTGTTGATAACAAAATTGACATTGTTGCAATTGAGGGCTATTCGTTTGCTTCAAGAAATTCTCAGGCTCACTCAATTGGCGAGCTTGGTGGGGTTGTTCGGGTTTTCTTGCTCAATATGGAAATTCCCTATCTCGAGATACCGCCAACCTGCAGGGCAAAGTTTGCTACAGGCAAAGGAAATGCGAGCAAATCAGAAGTTATTTCATCAATATCAGCTATTACTGGAATTATCTGGAAGGGCGGCCACGCCGACGATATGTGCGATGCGTGGGTACTTGAAGAGATGGTTCTTGCAAAACTTGGAAGAGCAAAGTTTAAATGGTCAGAAATCGCTCTTACATCACTAAGCAAGATAGATTGGTCTCCTCTGGAGGGATTATTAAATGAGAACCAAACCGATTAGCCAAATAGACATCGAGCAAGAATTGCTTCGATTAACTGACATGCTCGAAGAAGAAACAGAGGCGTTTGAGGCACTATGCATTGACCTGGCGAAAAAAGAGTCAGCGTACAAACATGGTCACGCAAAAGCATACCTAACAGGAAAAGGTCCAGTTGAAGAAAAGAAGCAGTATGCAGTTTGGACGACTGCTGGATTATTTGACGACTATGCACTTGCAGAGGGGCTGGTGAAAGCTAAGCGCGAAAAGTTGTTGTCTTTGCGCACTAGCATCGATGCGCTTCGAACCCTTAATGCGAATGTTCGTGTTCAGGTACAGCCATGAAAGTAGACCTGATTAAACCGGCACAGTTGACTCCTGCTCCATGGAGAGCCACCCATGTTCTTAAACCTGATTTGAAAATATTGACTGATTCAATATCCGACTATGGACTACTTTCCCCGCTCGTAGTTCAGCAATCTTCTGGTTTGGTAATTGATGGCTACCACCGCCTGCTGGCAATATCTTCATCCAAGGAGCTGACGAAAGCATTTTCTTCTGGTGTTCCGTGTGTAGCTGTCAATGTTGATGACATTGACGCGATGGTGATGCATATTCGCATAAACCGCCCAAAGGGCAGCATCGTGGCCAAGCACATGTCATCCATTGTCAAGAAGATATACCAAAGCAGAAAATATTCAATTGAGGAAATCGATGATTTGTTCAATATGAATATGGCTGAATCCGAATTAATGCTTGATGGCTCCTTAATCAAAATGCGAAAAGTAAAGGAGCATGTTTACTCTCCGGCCTGGATTCCAATTGAGGCGCCAGCTGGCGCGGCAGATTCGGTGGTTTTGGAGCGCCCGCCAAACGAGGACCGCTAGGGGTAAACGTAATTTATAATGGTGTAGACTTTCTGTGAATACTTGCGAGGTTGTATGCCTATTCCTAACAATGCAGTCGATACCGAACTTCCTTCCCCAACCAGGAGAAGAGCACAGCCAGGCGGGATGCGTCCTGCGTGGTGGAGACGTGCTGTCGGCTATGGCCTGAACAGGCTTGCAGACGTCGTTGGTGGAGGTGGCAGAAGAACGCCGCGTGGCGAAGGCAGAGCATTGTTGAGAGAGAGACGACGCCTTAACCTCGCCAGAACCACTTAGGAGAGGTAATGCCCGACGAGATGCTCGTCTCAGTCAGCGAACTGCAGACGTATATGGACATACGATTTTCGCAGCGCCAGATGGATGCTGCCGACCTCGTTTTAGGTGGTTTGCAAAGTGAGATGGAGGCGTACCTTCGTCGTCCAATACTTGAAGATGAGTTCACAGAGCAGCATGTAATCCCCAGTTACTTCCAGGGCGTTCCCGCAACATCATTTTTTTATGACGCAAGCTTGGATACAACTGGCGACACGATGAACTATATCCAACCATCGATAGTTCTAAGCATGAGAAACACTCCGGTTGTTTCGGTCAAATCTGTTTCAATTAAAAACTTGGCCCAGTCTCCTATGTATCTTGCAGAAGCCCTTCAGCGAACAGCATCGATTACAGGCGCAACACAGTCTGGCGAAAACGTAACGTTTACAGCGTCTCATGATTTTCGACTTGGGCAAAGAGTTGCAATTAAAGACGTAACACCAGCAGCATTTAATGTTTCTGGAAGAGAAATAACCGCCGTTACAGCATCGACTTTCACCATTGGTAAATACACAGAGGCACTATCCGCATATTCGTCTGGCGGAACAGCAACAGCAACTGGAAACGACTACACAGTTCATAGGTATGGTATTGAGCTGTATCGAGGATTTCCAAATGATGTTGTTGAGGTTGTTTATACCGGCGGACTTGATGGTGAAGCGATAAAGATGTTCAAGCTTTTCATACTCAGGGCAGCAACCAGAGAGATGCAAAACATGCACGACGATACTGTCGGCGTAAAAGACCTGACAACCAGAAATGTTGCGCCGATGGAGACTGGATTCACGGAAAAAGAACTTCTTGCTCTGCGTAGGTGGAGAAGGCGCAGAATATAATGCCAATAGAAATCGATACGCGTGTTTATGGGGTTAAAAAAGCCGTAGCTCGACTAACCGCGATGCACGCACGCACAAAGCTTTTTACCCCTGTTTTATTGAAAGCAAAACAAGAAATAAAACTTGCTAACGCTTCAAACTTTGCGTCAAATGGACTGCCAGTTGGGGGATGGGCACCGCTTGACCCAGTGTATGCGGCATGGAAGATGGCCAGATTTCCAGGAGCTCCACCAATGGTCCAAACTGGAAGACTGTTTGCTAGCCTCACCGGAGCTACCGCATCATTTGAGACCATGACAAATACATCCATAACTGTTGGCACAAGTGTTGAGTATGCAAAGTTCCATCAATACGGAACAACAAAAATGCCAAAACGTAAAATAGTTTTTGAACCACCTCTGTTTGCAAAAAAACTGGGAGCTGATGCAATTGACTGGATTTCAAGTGGGGAGATTATCTAATGCCCGCTGAATTAATGTATGGCGCCCAGTTCGCAAAATCATTTGTGACTGACTACCTAAAGGTGGACATCCCAAAACGCATACTGAGATATCGCAATGGGTGGAACTTGAGTGATTCGGATTTGCCGAACCCAGCAGAATACCTAACATACGAACCACTCGTTCTTGATGCGTGGCCAACGATAATAACCGTAGCCATATCAACACGCTCATTTAACAGAATGGAATATGGCTTGGGCCTTGACCCCCTCTATAGGGTTTCATATTCCATGCGTACATATGTTTGGGTCAGGACAGAAGGCTCTGAACAAACTACAGCAATGCGCGACAGATTAACAACTGTGGTTCGTTCCGCGCTACTGGACTATCCGTGTCTCCAAAGAGAGGGAGCCGAGAGAGAAGCGCGAATAGAGGAAACGACTTTTGTTGAAGAGTTCTCTGATTTGACACTCCTAAAAGGTGATAGAGTTCTCGCAGGTGCCTATCTTGGATATGAGCTATCGATTGATGAAGTCATCGCCAGAGAGAACATCGCCGATTCGGTTGAGGAGTATCGACTCACTCTTGGTTCAAATCCGCTGGGTTCCAATATTGAAAATTTTGAAAATGCAGCAAGCGTGGTAATTCAATGACAGCCCAAGAAGTTTTCATCGGCCTAAATGAAAAACTGGATTTCATCCAGCGCGAACATGCTCACCTTGTTCAGGTTCAGAATCTTTCTTCGCAGATGATTCAGGCGTCAAAAGGCAAATACATGATGGGAAGAGCGTTCGCCCTAGTTGAGCCGAATAATCCGATTACACAAAATCTTATTAACAAAGGCATTCTTGTAGTTATCGAAACCCCGGTTGTCAAGCCGAGCAAAGAACCAGAGCCAAGTGAGCCGCAAAAGCCTAAACGCCAGTCAAAACAGGCGGAAACCGCTGTGCCGGAAGATGAACCAAAACGCAAAAGCAGAAAAAAAATTGCAAAAGAACAAAAGGCCAAGGTTGACGAACTTGGCAACCTGTTCAAAACCGACAATGCCCAAAACATACGCCAGATTGATAGTTGAGTCGGTATAATTTCAGTAGTCTCATATAAAATAGTTCCTTTCTAAGATGGGACGGAGGAAAAATGCCAGGAATAGTTGTCACCACTTCGGTTCGCACCGGCCCGGTCAATGTTCAGACCTCACCCACCGCGACAATGTTTGTAGTTGGAGTTACCGAAAGGGGACCAGACGGCTCATCGCACCTGGTGACTAGTCTCTCCGATTTTGAAGATATTTTTGGCGGCTATGTATCCAGCGGATACGTACACCAGACAATTGAGACATTCTTCGAAGAGGGCGGCGCTCGCGCCTATGTCTCTCGTGTTGTCGACGAGGATGCCGTAGAGGCCAGCCTTGCACTTTCCGACGGAGTAGGAACTTGCATCAACCTGCTTGCTTCTGGCACCGGAACGTGGGCGAACAGCGGTGGCCTGACCGCAGAAGTTGAGCAGCCTTCAGCTAGCACAAACTTCAGAATTAAGATTCGCCTGAATGGCGACCTTGTGTACACAACGTCGGTAAACACGACAGCCGAAGCGGCAATTGAGGAAATCAATAACAGCGCGGTTGCGGCACTTTATCTGACAGCAGCAGCTGGCGCTTCTGACGGCATTCCGTCGGTAATCGCAGCAACGAATTTCGCTGGAGGAACCGCTGGTTCGTCTCTGGTTGATGCAGACGTCGACACAGCGCTTGCGACATTCACATCGAATCTTGGACCTGGCGCGGTTTGCGCCCCAGGGTTTGTCTCTGAGGATGTTCGCAACTATCTCTTGTCTCACGCAGAGAGCAACAACCGCATCGCGGTGATGTCTTTCGCCAAGGACACTGATGTTTCGACAGCGATTTCCGAAGCAGCTGACCACTCAGGACTGAGCAACGCTCAGTACGGAGCATTCTTCTTCCCATGGGTAAAGATTCCAAACGGCTCTTTGACGATGACCGTTCCACCAGAAGGCTACGTCTGTGGTACTCGCGCAAGAGTCCACAATGCCTTCGGTTCATGGAATCCATACGCTGGAGAAAGAACAGAAGCAAGATTCGTTACAGGCGTATACAACGCCCTGTCGAAGTCGGATGCCGACAGCCTCGATACAGGCTTCGTGAATGCCATCCGTGTAATCAACGACACAGTTCGAATCTATGGAGCGCGTTCAGCATCTGAAGACACAACGAACTACAGATTCATCATCGCCCGCGAAGTCTTGAACCAAATCGTTCATGAGGCTGAGACCGCCCTCGAAGCGCTGCTCTTCCTCCCAATCGACGGACGTCAGTCGACGTTCTCAAGAGTTCAGGCGACACTTGTTGGAATTATGGACAGAATCCGCACCGGTGGCGGCTTGTACGAGGCATTCAATGCTAACGGCAAGCAAATTGACCCTGGTTACACGGTTCAGGTGAATAACGCCAATAACCCACTCTCGCAACTCGCCAATGGCGTAATCAAAGCCAAGGTTGGTGCAAGAGTGTCGTCAATCGGAGACAAGATTGAGGTGGAAATCACCAAGTCCAACCTCACTTCAACATTGGTGTAATAAGAAAGAAACACGGAGGAATACATGGCCCTTTCAACAAAACTGGCTCAGCGGCAAATCATTGCCGAAATCACGCCGCTCGCTGGGGGCGCGGTACTTGGCCCTACGTTGTCTGGTTACTTTGCTCAGGTTTCGGGTGGAGAAATTACCGCAGCAGTGGAGAAAATCTACGTTGGCGGAACCCCGTTCCCAGAGGTTCTGTGTGCGCCTTCGGAAGTCGGTGACATTACGCTCACCAAGCACTACGATGCCGACCTCAGAACAATCATCAAGGACCTCCGCCTGGTAGTTGGTCGTGCGTATTACGAAATCAAGATTTACGACACAGACTGTGACCTCAAGAACGCTCAGTCAGAGCGCGTCTACTCACAGGCCCTACTCGTAGGTCTTTCGGAGCCAGAGGGTGACGCATCCTCGGGAGCTCCAGCCACGATTGCTCTCACATTTGCAATCTCTGGCGCCCCAACACAGGGTTAATACGTCTACTTGACATCCACTAACCGGCAATTGCTGGTGCTAGTGTTTGCCCCATGACAAACCTCTACACAGATTCAGACAATTTCGAAAACGAGCCTGGCTTGGATTCGGACAATGTTCTCGGTCAGTTGACTGCAGTAATTGCAAAGAAGGTCAGCAGACCAGACATCTTCATCAATGTTCCCGAGCGTCCAGGGGTAACTCTCCTGATTAGCCCCAACATCACGCAACAGCAAATTAAGGCGTGGCAGAAAAATGCGGGTTCAGAGTCGAAGAGTGGACTTGATGCAATTCGTTTTGCTTGCCAAGTAATTGGTCACACAACAAAGGGCATCTATCTAAACGGCGAGGAAGTCCTCGAAGATGGTAAGTCTCTTGGATTTGCGTCTCCTGCCGTATTGAAGATGACTGGCGCAACTCGCGCTCTTCCTGACGCAGTGCAAAAGTTCTTCGGGCTTGACCCGCATCTTGAGTCTGCAGCGCTTGCAATAATTGACGCTGCGGGGTATGGGGACACTGTGGAACAGCAGGAAAACCCTACGACTCCGTCCTCGACGAACTAGTTGACGACAACCGCATAATAACTGCTGCCCGATTGGGCGAGTTGTTTGGGACGGACCCAATAGAACTACTGAACTGCTCATTTGAGCAATGGATAATAAGGCTCGCGTGTGCTAAAGTAATTGAGGCAGACCGTGAGGCAGCCGAGCGCAAGTCTCAAGGGTACTAGCGCATCGATTTTATTACCTAGGTAGGGTCATGGCTGACGAGCGCGTAAATTTAACAGTTGACATTAATGTCAAGGGTGAGCGCAACCTAACTGCCGCTTCGGCAAAACTACTTGCTTTTGAACGGGTCGCGAAGCGACTTGAGACCAGAACCGACCGCCTATCTGGCTCCATGTCGAAACTTGATGGCTCAATGAAAAAAACCAGCAAGAGTGCTCAAGGTTTCACCAGAGACCTAACCCTGATGGAAAAAGTCGGTGGAAAATTCCTGAAAATGGCGCGACTAATTATGTTTACGGTCATCGCTATCGGAATCGAGTTTGGTATATCTGCCCTTTCGATAGCCAGCGTTAACGCCGCATTCGCAATCGGTAGATTTGCCATGCGCGTTTACAACTATGGCATGCAGGCCCTGGCCGGCACCATAGCCGCCGTTGGTGCTGCCGCAATTGGAGCAGCGGCCGCATTTAGGGAATTCCAAGCCGCACAATTCCAATTCAGGTACAAGGATTCTGCTTCACTCGGCAGCGCACTAGACCAGTCGTCACAGAACCTGCGAAGCCTGTATCAAGACGCCACACTTGCGACATTCGGCGTTCAGGCTTTGGCTGGAGCATTTGCCGCAGTCAGCAAAAGCACTGCTTTTACCCCGGCATCAAAAAATGCGCTTAAGGCAATGGCCGATTTTGCTCAGGCAAGTGGCGACCCCGGAAAGAGCCTGCAAGCCGCTGCGTCATTTATCGGATTACTCCAGAAGGAAAAGAAGTTCACTGCTGAAGCAGTAAATGCAGCAAAACAAATTAGCCCTGAATTTGACAAGGCATTTAAGAAGGGCTCATACAAGAATATGCAGTCGTTCATGGATGACCTCATGAGTGGGAAGCTTGCCGCAGAAGCTGGAGTAGCCGGACAAGCCGATGCAATATCCAGAACATTGTTTGGACAATTCAAGGTTTATCTAAGTCAGGGATTGGTTGAGATTTCTGATGTTGGTCAACGTGTTCTAGAGCCAATCAAACAAACGATGTTTGAAATTTTCAAGGGCCTGACTAGAACATTTAGACGAGTTTCTGGTGACCTGGTCGCATTCGGCCGTGGGCCATTTCTTAATTCATTGGTTGCGTTCACCGAGAAATTGGAAAACGTTGCAGTTGTGCTTTTCAGAAAATTCCTACCGGCAACAGAAGGTTTCTGGAAACGCACGACTGACTTTTTCAAAGGCTTTGCCATCTATTTCAGAGAAGTGAGAGATGCTCTCCAGCCGCTCCGTGATGGTGGGTCGATAGTAATCAAAACATTTGGAAAACCGATAATTGAAATTTTTAAACAAATTGGCGAAGGTGTTAAAGCGCTCGACGAGCAGGCTGTTAGATATAAGGACGATTTCCTTGCGTTTGGCGACGCACTTAAGTCTGTTGTGCAGGGATTTTTTGAAATAAGCAGAGCCGTCAGGGAGGCATTCGCAACTGCTCTACCGATAATAAATCCACTTCTTACTGGACTTGGAAACCTCATGAAGATGATTGCCGGAGTTATATCTGGCATCACTGGGGTTGGCGGTGCAGTCGGTGGAGTCGGCATAATTGGTGGCCTTGGCGCGCTTGCATTCAAGGGAAGAAGAGCCGCCAGATTCGACAGAGGCCGAGGATTTCAGCCATCAATAGACGACATGATTTATGGAGGTAAGCCGCTCGGCGCAGGTGCCGCAGCAGCTCCAGGTCTCGGTTCGCTTTCTGGTGCGATGTCTTCTGCAACAACTGCAGCGATGGCCCCAGCTGCAAGCAGTCTAACTGGAGCTGGTGGCGCGTTGAGCGGAGCGGCAGGCGCTCTTAGCTCAGCTGCCGCTGCCATTTCTTCTGCAGGTTTCGGTGGCTCACTTAGGGGAGGCATGGGCGGCGGTTCGGTTGACCCAGATACAGGACGATACAGAACTCTCCCACGAAGAAAACCTGGACAGTCAAATGCTGACTATCAACGCGACATTATCAGGTGGAAGGTGGCGAATCGGGGGACTGTTGACCTTCCACTAGAGCAGAGAGGATATAGGGCACCAACCCTGTATTCAGATAGGTCAGGTCAGACAAATATTTATGGCAGAAAAATAGGTGTTTCTCAAGACCTAGACGCAATTGGCATGAGAATGATGACGAAAGAACAATACAAAGAGTCAGAACGAAGAGCAAGACGCGCCTTACGTCCAAATGCTCCAAGCGGGCCACACAGCACGCTACTGGGAAATAATCCATATAGGTACGCAACAGATTCTCGGCTGCAACAATCAGGTTTTCTTCCTGGAATGAAGTACACATCCATTGGCGGAAGAATTCGCGCACTCCCTGGTGCTATCCGTTCAAATATGCGTTATGCAGCTGATGCCGCACGACAGGGCATGTACAACATGTGGCTTGGCAAAGAGCAAGGTGGCGCAGCATATGCCGCAAGACAAGCTGGAATCAGCGGAGCCATGGGTGCTGGCGGAGTTTCTGCTGCCGCAGGAGGACTAAAGGGCGGCCTAATGAGAGGCCTGCTTGGAACCAACTACGGAACTACTGGATATCGAGGATTCAGAAGAGAACTTCAGGCACAACTTGGATTTGCAAAAGCTGGACCTGGTGGAAACATTTTACAAAGGTCAGTTACTGGACTCAAGGGCGGAAACTTTGGCGCCGGGTACAGAATGGCAAAAGCAAATTTTGATAAAGCCGTCAAAGAGGGCGCGTTGCCAGCAAACGCCAAATTCTCAAAATTCAAAGGCTTGAAAGCTGGAGCAAGAGCGGGTTTTAGCGGCATGGGAGTTGGTGCATCACTTCTGGCCGGTATGGGGATTGACAAACTTGCTTCCAGTGGAGTTATAGACCAAGATGCCGTTGGCGGAATGCAAGCTGGGGCCGGTCTAATGTCTATCAATCCTCTCCTCGGTTTGGCCGTTGGAGCAGGACTCACTGCCCTCGGCGCCAAGACAAAGAAAGGCGGAGCGATTGCAGGGGCAGTTAGCGGTGCCGCTATTGGAGGAATGATTGCCGGTCCACTCGGTGTTGCCGTTGGAGGTTTAATTGGAGGAGGAATCGGATTTTTTGCCGCAAAAAGAAATCAGGGTAAAGCAGTAAAAGCTGCAATGGGAAGAATTGGCGACGCGCAAATATCTTCAATTGCTGCAGCGGCACTTGGCGGCGCGATGAAGGGGAGCACAAAAGAAGGCCGTCAGATGCTGACGACAATGAGCGGTCTTTCCACTCAATTTTCAGCGGCAAAGACGCCCCAGGCAAGACAGGCACTTCTTAAGCCGTACATAGACGCTGGAATAATAGGAGGAAATGACCTATCTCTCGCAACAGGGGAAAAATCTGGAGATGCAGCAAAGCGGCTGACGGAAATTTCTGGAGTCATGAAGGAAGCTCTTGTTCCACAGTTTGACCAATTCGACGAAATAATGAAGGCACTCAAGCAATCAACCGGAATGACATCAGAAGCCATATTTGATTTGGCAATGCGCAAAAACGTAAATCTCTATGACACAACGCTGAACCTGACAGACGCGGTCAAGAAGCTTGGCGTTGGAATGGTCAAGACCGCAACTGACCTGAGAAATGCTCTGCGTGATGCCCAGGTCGCATCACTTGATGTATTTTCCACCTTTAAGAAGACTAGAGAAATGAAAGATGTTTTGCAGGCAAGCGGGCAAAATCTCCGTGGTGGCGATACCTCTACTGATGCATTTCTCGATTACTACACAAAGTCTCAGGACCTAGCAAACTACCTGAGCCCAAATACGCCATTGATGAACATGATTGTGGCGGCGCAAAGATTCGGCACGGGTGCAAACATAGGAAAGGGAACCCTGTTTGGTCCAGGTGGCCCGCTTGCTGGTGTCCAAATTGGAAGCGAAGCCACTGGTTTGATTGGACAGGCTCAGACGCAAGCCAGAAAAGGAAGCGTTACCGCTCTATCCACCCAGCTTGGTGCAATGCTGTCTTCTTCTGGATTCACATTCTCTGATGTTGATGCTGGAACCAGAGAAATGGAAAAGCGAATCAACGACCTCATACTCAAGGCGGAGGGCGGCGACCAGGGTGCGTTGTCCACCCTA
>Ga0208161_1000813_pt1 | contig 17281 bp, 24 predicted proteins | sample CB_VirMetaG_3_FD_184538 | JGI IMG/M metagenome (GOLD analysis project Ga0208161, IMG submission 184538) | Freshwater to marine saline gradient viral communities from Chesapeake Bay - CB_1508_1S Viral MetaG (SPAdes) (version 4) | ecosystem: Environmental > Aquatic > Marine > Coastal | place: USA...
TCTTCCATGCCTGTCGATCCCGCAGCCGTAGGCTGTAGTGACCGGGCCCGTCCCATGGACATTCCCGCCACTCCTGAGGCGCTCTTCGAGGCCCTGGCCGAACCCTCGCTGCGCGAGGTCTTCCCCGCCTACGACAAGCTCAAGCCCCGCAACCAAAAGATGGTCAAGCTCCTGCACACGGAGCTAACCAAAGGCGAACTCAGCGATGCCACCTTCCTCGAGTTCTCCGCCTTCATCGCCGTCCTATGGCGACAGTTCAACGGCGCCGCCTTAAACGTCCGCCAGCAGCAGATCGAAACCGAGGACGAGATTGACACCGACTGGGTCGACGCCGCCGTCCACCTGGCCCGCATGGACCAGTACCTCAACTCCCTCCTCGGTCTGCTCGAAACCATGCCCGGCCAGGACGGCGAAGCCGGTGAGCGCTGCTGCGACAGCCACTACCTGCTTCAGGGGCCGGGCGACTGACCTCCACTACGCAGCCTCGGCACACTGGATAAGCCGTCGGCCGCTCCCCACCGCGGAGCCCCCGACCTTCTCCCTAAACCCCTGCACCCCACGACATGGACATCTCCATGGCTGGCTTTGCTGCGTACGAATTCATCCAAGTCGATACCGGAATAGCCCTTTACACCACGTTCGCTACTGCAACTGAAATCCTCAAAGCCAATGACAATCTCAGGACCCACGGCTTCTCCAGCCGATACTTCCCCGCTGGCACCTACAGCACCCCGTCGCTGCACGGCTGAGCGCTTCGTCCTCTCCAACGAGAGCGGCTACCTCGTCGCCGGCACCGGCATCGGAGGCATCCCAGTCGTCCTCACCTCCGACCCCCTGGCGGCAGTCCGCTTCACCGACCTCGACACCGCTGCACTCCGCGCTCGGCACCTCACCAAGCTCGGCTGGTCCAACCTCAGCGTGACGGCCATCACGGTCCCGCTCTTCTAAGGGGCCCTACCTCTCTCATCCACACAGCTCTCACCGCCATGACCCCCTCCTTCTGGACGGCCCTCTCCTCCTACTGCCAAGAACTCGCCCCCGTCGCCGGCCCCCTGCTGAGCGCTATGGGCGACACAGCCGACGCTGTTGACCGCGCCGGCCGTAGCTCCTCGGCGCTACGCGCCTCGTCGCGCTCTCTGCGTGCCGAACTCCTCGACGACGCTGAATGATCCACATCAATCCCCTTGACCTCGACGACGCCGCCTTCCTCGCCAAAGCCGAAGCGATGTGCCCCACCAAGGCGGCCTTCACCTCGCGCCCCGAGGCCGTCACCTTCATCAAGCGCCGCGGCTACTCCGGCGCCCCGTACCACTGCCCGTGGTGCGGTCACTGGCACCTCACCACCAACGACCGAGCCCGCGCCAAGGCGTTCTCCCGCCGCCTCAGCCGGGCCCTCCGCGCCCAACCCGCCTAGCGTCTCGCTCACAACCAACCAGTTCATGCCCACGTCACCAACCACCCCGTTCATGCACGGCTGTACCCCCTCCATCCAGCAGGCCCGTCAGGACCGCCTCGACGCCCTCTACCTCGAGGACGGCCGGCACAACAGCGACCACCCGCTGCACGCCCACTACACCGGCCTCTGGCAGCAATACAACGACGGCCCCTGCACCGACGAGGAGGCCGCATGACTTACGCAGCGGCACCCTGCGACTTCGAGCCCGACCGCATCGAGCGCGACTTTTGGGCCTTCCACGTCGCCAACCCCCGCGTCTACCAGGAGCTCCGCGACCACGCCCTGCACCTACGCCGCAAAGGCCGCAGCCACTACGGCGTCAAAGCCCTCTTCGAGGTCGTCCGCTTCCACCGCGCTTTGGAGACCACCGACAAGTGCAAAGAGTGGCGTTTGAACAACAACTACACGTCTCTCTACGCCCGCCTGCTCATGGCCAACGAACCCGAGCTGCGTGACTTCTTCCGCACCCGAGTGCGCCGCGCTTTATGAGCCCCGACGACCTCACCGTCGACTACTACGTCGACTGCCACGGCCACGACTGCTACCGGATCTGCATCCCCGAGAGCGACATCTGCTCAATCGTCTCCAGCGCCCACCTCATCGACGAGCGCAAAGCGCAACTCCTCCGTTACTACGCCCCCTCCCCATGAAGCGCTACGCCGTCCTTGCCATCGCCCTCGGCCTTGTCGTCGGCGCCACCCTCCGCTGGGCCACCAGCCCCATCAACCCCACCACCTCGCCTAACGCCCCCGACCAATGGCAATGAGCTGCCCCAAGTGCGAAGCCCGTATGCGCGTCGTGCATACCCAGCGCAGGGAAGACGCCCGGCACCGCTGGTATCGCTGCACGGAATGCACCGAACTTGTCCGCACTCGTGAAACTCTCATGACGCCCGAAGAGTTGCTCTACGACACGCCAAAGCGGAACCCCCGCGGCACAGCCCACCCCAACGCCGTCCTCACCGAGGACAACGTCCGCGCTCTTCGCGCCGCCCGTGCCCGTGGCGTCTCAATCGACCGGCTCGCCACCGAGTACGGCCTGCACCGCGGCACCGTGATCAACATCACCGCACGCCGCGCCTGGAGCCACGTCGCATAACACCGGGGCATGTAAGACCCAGACTTTTTCCATCCCGCGACCTGTACAGCGCCATGGATTTGCACCTCGATCTCGACAACCTCGTCGCCACGTTCCGTCGGGGTGCTGCTGCTTCGGGGGAGCGCCCCACCCCCGAGCACGCCGCTTTAGCGGCTGTGATCCACGACCTCACCGACGCAGCCCGCCTCGCCGCTGCCAGCGACCTCCAGCGCTACGACCACCGCTCCCTCTACGAGTTCTGCGCAGCGTTGGACTACATCACTCGCGCCACCAAATAACCCGTTCCTGATCAGGTGTTTCCCCTGCACCTTTTCTCGTTAGGTTATGGGTGCAACTTCGGCATATCTCGGCACCTTTCGGAACCCATGCCGCCCCGCAACGCCTCCATGATTGACGGCCTCCGCGAGAACGAGAGGATGGCCGCTGAGCTCCTCGCCCGAGGCAAAAGCTGCCGCGAAGTCTCCCGCGCCCTCGGCATCTCCGAGCGTGCCCTCTACAACTGGCGCAAAAAGCCCGTCGTCCAGCGCGCCATCTACGCCCTGCAGCAGGAGCTGATCGACGTCTCCGAATCCAAGGGCTTGGCGCTGATGCCCGACGCCATCGCCACGCTCACGGAGATCATGCACGACGAGAACGCCCGTGCATCAGACCGCATCGCCGCCTCCCGCGCTCTCCTCAACGGCGCCGCCGCCTACCAGGAGCGCAAGATGCTCGAGCGCACGGTCTCCGACCTGGAATCCCAGATCTACGGCCTCCTCCAAATACCCAGCGAAGCCGTCCCCGAGGACGACACCGACGGCGACCTGGACCTCCTGAAATCCGCTGACCCCGAGGACGCCCCGGCGCCATGACCGCCTCCCTCGCCCAGCTCCAACGCCGGGCGGACCGCCTCCGCCTCGAACTAGCGAAGCGCAAAGCCCGCTCAGCCAACTTCGACCCCACCCACCGCGTCACCAAGCTCCCCGGCGTCGAGGACTGGCCGTCCTTCGCACGACGCACCTGGATCCGCACGGCGGGCACGGTGGCGCCGTTCGACCCGTACGCCTACCAGATCGACCTGGTCAACTCGATCAACGCGCACCCCAACACGATCATCAACAAGTCGCGCCAGATGGGCGCCTCCGAGACGGTCTGCTCCTACCTGCTCTGCCGCGCCCTCACCGAGCGCGGCTTCGCCGCCGTGATCTTCTCGAAGACCCAACAAGACGCCTCCGAGCTCGGCCGCCGCGTGCGCGCCATGGCGAACAGCATCGAGGGTGAGTCGATCCGCTACCTCACCGACTCCAACACGCAGATCGCCATCGAGGGGCGCGGCACGTTGTATTTCCTGCCCGCCTCACCCCGCGCCGCCCGCGGCATCCCCAGCTGCTCCGTCCTCTTCATGGACGAAGGCGCCTTCCTCGACGGTGCCGCCGAGATCTACCGCGGCGCCATGCCCACGTTGTCCATGGTGGGCGAGCGCGCCAAGGTGATTGTCACTTCGACGCCCGACACCGAGCTCGACTGGTTCGGCCAGCTCTGGCACCAAGGAACCCCACCCGACTGGTACGACTACGTCAAGGGGCGCCGCATCCGCGAGCTCAACAGCCGCCTTGCCCGGGTCAACGACTCCTGGAACCGCGTCGCGATCCACTACTCGCAGCATCCGGTCTACGGCGCCGACCCCGAGTGGGCCCGCTCCACCCGCGAGTCGCGCCGGATGACCCAAGCCGCATGGGACTCCGAGTACGAGCTGGCCTTTGGCGCCACCGACACCCAGATCTACCCATCGGCGTTGGTCCGTCGTGCTTCGCGCGGCCACTGGCGCGAGTGCGGCTCCATCGGTCGCACGTACGTGATCGGCGTCGACCCCAACGCCGGCGGTAACGACTACTTCACAGCGATCGTCCTGGACATCACCGAGCGCCCCTACGAAGTCGTGGGGATGTATCACGAGAACGGCAAGAGCACCGACTACAGCTTGCGCCATGTAAAAGCCCTGATTGAGGATTACCTTCCGCAGCGGGTAATCGTGGAGAAGCAAGCGATGGGCGCCGTCATCGCCGAAGCGCTGGCCACCGTCTTACCCAACTACGCTATCGAGACTTTCAGCACCAGCCGCCCGAGCAAGGTTGTCGCTACCGACCGCATCCTCTTCCTGCTCGAGCACGACGAGCTGATCTTCCCCGAGGGCGTGATCGGCGACGAGCTCCGCGCCTTCCAACAGAAGGAATCCGGCAACCGCGAAGCCGCCTCCGGCGCCCACGACGACTGCGTGATGGCGCTGGCCTTTGCCTGCCACGCCATCCCAGAGACGCCCAACACTGCCAGCTTCTTCGCTCACATTTAATGTCTGTCAGCTATTACCGCAAGAAACTCAGCGACCGCGATTACTACTTATCGCAAGCGCTCCGCCCCCAACGCACCGACGCCTTCTCGCAGTACCGCGGCGTCACGAAGGGCACGGCCACACACCCCTACCGTGTTGCCCTGACCCACAAGGGCGTGCGCCACCACATCGGCCTGTTCACCGACGAGCTCGAAGCCGCCCGCGCTTACAACAAAGCCGCGCTACGCATCATCGGGGATTACGCCGTCCTCAACGAACTGCCCCCGAGCCAGTCGTAGATCGCGGCCTCCCGTCCCGGATCCCAGAACACTTGGTGACGGAACCATGCGATCCAGTCCTCCGTGCCCTTGGCCCGGTTGCACCCCGAGCACGCGGCTACGAGGTTGCGCGCTGTTGTTGGTCCCCCGCGCCGCTTGGCTTTGACGTGGTCCAACGTGCCCGCCGGAGCTCCGCAATACGCGCAAGCGCACCCCCAGGAATCCAAGATTCCCTGGCGAAATCGCAACTTCGCGCACCGCTTCGAGCAAAGGACGGACCCATCAATGTGATGGTCCACCATGCACTGCCATGGTCGCTTCCCCAGGCTACCGGCGCCGCTACGCCGAGCGCACCACTCCCAAACTTTTAATGTATTTCCCGACTTACGCACAAAACCCCCGAGTTTGACGCCTCAAAGCCAACTTTTATACGCTCAACACTGTCTTTGTAAAGACAGCTTTTTGGTGCAAACTTTTGCACTCCAGCGATACGCTTTGTACACCGCCCCTCGCCCACACCGCCGTGGAGCATGTTCCTACCGATACATTCCGGAACGATAAAAGTAGTATTAGGAATGACGGCGCACTTGTTAACGTCCTCACCGGCATGGGTACACCTGCCAAGGACAAAACAGTTGGTACCGTTGTTGGCTCACGAACCTTTCTAGCCGAGAGCGAACTCGAAGCTCTATATACTCACGGCATTCCCCGTCGCTACGTCGACGCGATTTCCGACGAAATCCTGCGCCACCGCACCACGATCAAGCTTGGCGGTGATGACGAACCCCAAGCCAACGATCTGATCTCCTCCTTCGAGGAGTACCTCAAGAACACCCAGTTCCACCTCGCCCTTGCCGAGGTCGTCAAGCTCCAGCGTCTCTACGGCGGTGCCGGTCTCGTCCTGCTGATCGACGACGGCCTCGAGCCTGAAGAACCCGTCGACCCCGCCCGTATTCGCGCGATTCGCGGCTACGTCCCCCTGTCGCGGCACGAGCTGATCCCCGAGGACTACTCGATCACCGACTACTCCAAGCCTTCGCACTACCGGATCACGACGTCGCAGCGTCTAACCGCCGACCAACAGGGCAGCTACGTCAATGTGCGCATCCACTCATCCCGCGTGGCGCGCTTTGACGGCCTCTACCTGCCCTGGAACGTCCGGGTCCGCAACACCGGCTGGGGCCAATCCGTCCTCCAACTGATCTGGGAGGCGTACAAGCGCTACGAGAGCGCCATGGCCGGCCTGGAGTCGATGACCACCGATTCCGACCTCTTCGTCCACAAGATCCCCGGCCTGTTCAACCGCGTCGCCTCTGGCAACGAGGCCGACCTGCGCAAGCGCCTTGAAGCCAACAACCTCAGCCGCAGCGTCTACGGCGGCATGGTCGTCGACGTCGAAGAGGACCTGCAGTTCCTCAACCGTGCCCTGAGCAACATCGCCTCAGCGACCGACCCCTTCGTCAAGGACCTCCAAGCCGCCACAGGGTGGCCGGCTTCAATCCTGATGGGCGACAGCCCCGGCGGCCTCGGCAAAGAAGGGCGCTTCGAAGAGCGCGTCTGGGCCTCTTTGGTCGAGCAATGGCAGGAGGTCTACCTCCGCACCGCGATCACCGAGGTCTTCCAGTACATCCTCGTCTCGCGCGAAGGACCAACCCGCGGCCGCGCCCCACAGAGCTGGGCCGTCGAATTCCCCAGCGTTTTCACCGAGACCGACACCGAGCGCGCCGCCTTACGTCTCCAAGTAGCGCAGATCGACGCCCAGTACATCAACCTCGGCGTTCTCAACGCCCTCGAAGTACGCGAAGCCCGCTTCGGCGGCACCGAGTACAGCATCGACACCACGCTGAATGATGTTGTCACCGAGCAGCTGGCTGCTCAAGCTGACGCCTCGTTCCAGAGCTCAATGATGAGCTACGAGGCGCAGGCCCAGGCGCTGCAGAACCCACCAGAGCAAGAACAACCTCCGGCCCAAGGCGAAGCCCCGCAACCCGACACGCCCCCGCGTACCGACACCTTCGACCTCTACGAAGCTCAGGGCTTGCGCATTCGCGTCACCCACACCGAGGGCGGAGTGCGAGCTGGTCACCTCGTGGGTCCCGATGGCCAACGCACCGACTCCAGTGCGGCTGCACCCTTGATGGTTTTCGGTCCTCACCGCACCAAGGCATACAAGCTCTACCGAGCGCGGTTTGACGGTGCCGACGGTGTCTTGGTCGACGGCCCCTACGTCACCGGCTTCGCATCAATGCGCGCAGCCAAACAGGGACTGGTCGCCCTCTTCCCTCGACAGAATGTGGCAGGGCTCTCCCCTGTCCCCGAGGGTGAACTCGAAGCCCTCCGCGCCGGTTGGGAGCAGTACTGATGAACAACACCACTCCCGAAGGCTTCCGGACCGCGGCTTATCTCGCCGCCAGGGCCCGCCTCGATGCCCGCAAGACCACACGCAACGTCCAGTGCAACCCACCCAACGTCCGCTGCGGCAATCGTTGTATTCCCCCGAGTTGGGACTGCCGCCTCAAGGGCCAAGGCACTGATCCGCATCTGCGCGCCGTCAAGACCGATCCCCTCGGTGGCCTCGCCAACATCCAACGCGGCTTCGGTCGAATCACCCGAGGCGTGGTCAAAGGCAATTTCTCTGAAGTCGAAGGTGGCAAACGCGCCATCATCCGCGGTGCTGTCAAAGTCACCCCCGGAAACATCCAGCAAAAGAAAGAGCTCCAGAAGAAGCTCGAAGAGCGCACTCGTGCCATCGGTATCGGCCTAGCCGTCGTCACCGGCGGCCTCGGGGTCCACGCGATCCTGATGAAGAGCAATACGTTCGGCTATAGAGATGGTGCTGGAGCAAACATCAATAATTCCGTTCGACTTGGCCTCAGCAAGATTCTGGATGCCACGCCAATAATCGGAGCAAACCGTGCCAGAACAAGGGGAAACGTCCAAGCCGGCATTCAAGAAGCCGTAGCCCGCAACGCCAACCCTGTTTCGGCTGTGTTGACGGAGCAGCTATCCAAAACCAAGGCGGCTGCTGCGCTCGAAGGAGATCGCGCACGCCTAGTCGCAGCTTTAGACAAGGTCAACTCCGAGAATGCCGGGGCTAACACGCCCTTTGAAGATTGGGATCGGGCCCATCAATCCGCGTTCTTCACTCAGACATCAAAGTACAACGGCCAAGAAATCAACATCTTTGCACGCCCTGCCACAGATGAGTTCCTTGCACGTCAGTTCAAACTCCAAGGCGATGATGTATTGACGTCGAAGTCAATAAAGGATGCCATTGAACGTCAACTCACTTCTTACAAGTCAGATCTATACGACTTGGCTCAGCAACAGGGTTTCAAAGTCAAGGTCAATGGACAGTCACGTTCACTTGAAGGCACCGATCGTCGAGACTTCATCAAGGGCCTCGTTAGTTCGTCCTACCCCGCCCGCCAGGGGAACGACAAGGTGCGCAAAGCACTGACCGAGCACCTTGAGGACACACTCACTCGATCCCCAAAAGGCATTGCTGACCAGCTTTACCGCGACACGTACAAAGGTTTTGGCAAGTACTACAACAGCCAAGCCGAGGTCATCAGCTCAGCAACATCTACAAGCAAGCTAACTGCAGCACAACGTCGGATCGGGGTCTCACAAAGTCTGGCCGGTGGGCGAGAGGCGCGCGCGCAGTTTCTGATGGACATCAGTACTACCCAGACAGGCAAACAAGTCCGAGGTCCCGCTCACGCTGAGCTCGCGTTACTCGACTATCACGCCCAGTCCGTGCGTACCGGTCCCCGCCGCGCTTACACGGTCACCGATCGTTTGGCTACGGCTGCAGCTTCCGAGATCGCAGGGCGCCCCGTCGGTCGTTCCGAAGCATTCCAGATTCTGGAACGCGAGGGTTTCAATCTCGCCGTGCCCAGCAATCCTTTGTCGCGCCCTCGCAGTCGGCCCATGTCCGAAGGCGAAGCGGTTTACCAGCTCATGCGTGAGAACCCTGGAATGACGTTGCAGGCGGCCCGTAAACAGATCAAGCGACAGCGTGGCGACTCCGCCGAGCAGGACATTCCAGTCCGTGTTCGCGTTTACCTCGCCGCCCGCGCCGACTTCAAGGAGGGCGGCCGCCTGGGAAAGCCCTGCGGCGCCTCCCACATCCCGAAGGCGCATGAGTGTAGGAAGGGCAAAGCCGCCTCGGCTCCCGAGAGTGATCAAAAACGCAAGGCCGCAACCATTGCTGCTGTCGCTGGCGGCGTAGTCGCCATCGCAGTGGCCGGGAGCGTCGCATACAACCTCAAGACCCTTAGCGATCCGACGAAGTCCCCCCTGGCTCCGAGCCCGGGCATCAAAGACCTCGTCAAGTCCATGAAGCAAGAAGCCGGCACCAAAAGTGCCAGCGAAGCCATGGGCTACTACTACACCAAAAAATCCGGCCTCAAGCCGGGCGACGTGGTCTACTTCCGTAACGAGAAAGACCCCGCCGCGCACTTCGGCATCTACCTAGGAGAAGGGAAGGACGGCAAAGTCCGAGCCGTCATCGCCAACACGAACAAGTCGCGCTTTAGCTGGACCGACGTTGCCGAGATCGGCGCCACCAAGCCCGGCGTCAAGACCTCGCAGGCCCTCATGACGCCCCTGGTGAAGGCCCCTGATCCCAAATTCAAAGCCACAACAGGTACTCCCTTCACCAACGAAGAAGTCGTCAAGCGCGCCATCCGCATAGCCGGCACTGACTACAAGTTCTCCTTGACTAAGGACAACTGCGAAGCCCTTGCCAATGGCATCGCTTACGGCGTCCCCGAGTCCGAACAGCTCCAGCGTTTCCGTCGCGCCACCCGCGCCGTGGTCGACGTCGGCGTCTCTCGCGGACAACGCCGAGAAGGGCGCGAAGCCATCTACCAAGGGCGCGCCCAAGGTCGTAGCTACAACGCAACCGAGTTCGTCACCTTCCTCCAAGGCCAACGCGAATTCAGCTCTCCGGCGGGCAAAGACCTCGCCAAGCAGTACGCCCAGTACTTCGAGGGTTCCCGTCTTGATGCTGAGCGCGCTACCGGTGGCTTGATCAGCCCTGACGAGCTTTGGTCTCGCATCAAGACCTACGGCCCCGCGGTGCGGGCACAAGCCATGGCGGATTACCTCCTGATCCAGCGCTCCATGGTGGAGATGGACCGTGGACGTCGTTGAGCGCTACAACCTGCTGCTCCGCACCACCGAGGACGGCACGCTGCGCCTGCTGAACCGCGTCCTCGACCAAAGCTTCAACCGCCTGGTGCGCCGCGCTCGGGTCCACATGCGTGCGGGCTACGTCGATCCCGCCCAACGCAACCTCGCCCTGCTACAGGAGTTCCGGAACCTCGTCCCGGGGTTCCGTCCGGATCGAATCGACGCCTACGACACGCTGCTGCGCAACCTCGTCGGAGAGGCCGGCACCCGTGGGATCGAGGTCGCATCCAACCTCACTGAGCAGATGCGTCCCGGCCGTCCTCGCATCGACGTTTCGATCCCCCTCGAAGCCACCGCTGCCGCTGCGGCACAAGCCAAGGGCTACCTACGCAAGCATGGCGAACGCTTCGCCACCACCTCAGCCGAGATCGTCGCTCAGGGTGTCGCCGAAGGCCGCCCGACTTCATCGATGATTCAGGACATGCGCTCCCGCCTCGGTGTTGTCAAAGCCCGCGCCGAAGCCATCGTCCGCACGGAGTCGCTGCGGGCCTACAACGACGCCTCCAACACGTACTACGCCACACAAGGCATCGACCTTTGTATGTGGTACGCCACAGCCGATGATCGGTCCTGCGATGTGTGCAGTCCACGCGCTGGTCAGATCTACAAACGCGCCGAGATCAAAGCGCCATGTCACCCACGGTGCCGCTGCTACCTCGCCCCGTGGGACGCCGATCTCGCTGCGATCGACGCCGACTACGCAGGACAACGTGAGCGCCACACCAAAGAAGTGAGCGCCGCCGTCGCCCGACTCTCCCCCGAGCTCGTCAACCTCAACCGCGCCGCCGTCTTCGAGCAACTCGCCCCTGTTCCTGTCACATAGGACGCGTCCATTCCCTTTTCGGACACATCCATAGACTGTCCCTATCAGGAACCGGGCGGACGCGCCCTCCAGCCATGGCTACCCCCTCTAAGAAGTCCGCCGCCTACGAGAAGGGTCTCCGCGAGGGCGAAGAAGAGAAGGAGATGGGCACCGAAGAGATGGACGGCGCCAAGACCCACTCCCGTAAGCGCAGCGCCAAGGGTGCCAGGAACACCAAGCCGGCTGAAGACGGCATGTACGGCAAGAAGCCCATGGATGCCGAGTGTGGCTGCATGTCCAAGGGCCGCAAAGGCAAGTGCGATGGGAGCTGCGGCAAGTCCATGAAGGACGGCGGCTACATGAAGAAAATGGACTCCCTAACCCCTCAGGAGTACCTGACCGCCTGCGAGCTCGGCATCCAAAACCGCAGCCGCACCTACATCCGCGCCCGCCTCGACGCCGCTGAGCGCCTTGATCTCAAATGTGGCAACGGCGCCATCTCCGAAGGCGAAAAATGCACCAAGGGCACTGCGCAGAAGGTTGATCCCCAAGCTGCAGCAAAGCAAGAGTTCCGCACATTGATGCGCGATCCCGTCGCAGCAAACCGTTTCAATAAAGCGAAGGGCAGCACCAAGGGCCTTGGCAACAAAATCAAAGCCACCGGCGAACTTGCAGCGCGCTTTGGTGGTGGTGCTGCTGTCGGTTTCGGTTTAATGCAGACCTTTGAAGGTGCGATGAGGGGCAACCTCGGCGAAGCGAGCCGCGGTTACCGCAACATGCAGCTCGGCGCTTCTGCGATTCAAGTAGCGGCAGCGAGCAAAGCCTCTCGCATGGGCAAAAAGGAACTCTCCAAAGAATTCCTCAAGAGTGCCGGCCGCAACGCCGCTATTGGCGTAGGCCAAGAAGCCGCAATCGGGGCATTTGCAGGATTCCAGCGTGCTGGAGGTGTAGCCGGTGTTCGTAGGAGCGTGCGTCGTGCCTACCAGGGCACTCGCATGCGCACCTCTGGTATGCGCTCCACACCCAGCGGCACTGGTTGGGCCTCTTCCGCATACGACCGCCCCCTCAGTGGTCGCCGTGACTCCGTCTACGCCGCCGGCTTCACCCCCGAGCTCGACCAACTCTCGATCTGAGCCGTGGCCTTAACTCCCGCCAATCTCCGCCTCGATGCCCAGGGCCGCCCCTGCGGCCAAAGCCACATCGCAGCGAGCAAAACCTGCCGTCAAAAGGGTTCTTTCCCTACCGGCAAAGCCATCGCCGCCGGACTCGGTGTCGCTGCTCTCGGAGTTGGCGCCTATGCCCTCACCCGCCGAGGTAACTCTCCATCTACTGGAGCTGCATCCTCGGGACCTCCACTTCTTCCCGGGCTAACACCTAGAGCCCTTCTGAAACCCGCACCTCCGCGCCAATCCAAGACTCAGCGCATGCGGGCCAACACCTCAGCCGCGGTGCGCAAGGCCGAGGGCGCCATTGCCCAGACCGCCCGCGAGGAAGTCCGCCGCGTAGCTCAGATCGGTAACACCATGGCCACAACCGGTGAAGCCACCGGTATGGCGATCAAGACTGGCCTGCGCGAATTGCGTCTCCGCACCGAAGCCGCCCGCCGCCGCTTTGAACCCGGCTACCGCTCGCCGGACCAACGCCGCTTGCCCGGTGGAATCCAAGCTCAGCTCCCGAGCAACACCCCCGAGGGCGAAGCCATCCCCATCGACCCCCTCACCGGCCAACCGCGTCGCCGCCGGGCCCAAGGCTTCGGTCGTCGCGACAACTACATCCAGTACTACGCCCCGGTCCAACTTCAGCCGCCCCTGCGTAGCGACACCGAGGACGGCAAGAAGTACTCCAAAACCGTCACAAACCCCGAGACCGGTCGCAAGAACACCGTCCGCTACGGCGCCAAGGGCTACAAAATTGCCCCCGGCACCGACAAAGGCGACCGCTACTGCGCCCGCAGCTTCGGCGACATGAAATCCGAGGGCTACAACTGCTCCGGCGCCGAACGAAACACTCCCTTATGCCTTTCCCGCGCCAAGTGGAAGTGCTCCGGCAAGACCAGTCGCCGATGAGTGACGTGAAACCGGCCAAGCTGCCACCTCACGCCTACACCCGCATCTGGTTTTGGAACCGAGCCGGTGCCCAAACCCTGCTCTGCCCCGTCCACGAAGCCCAAGACATCAAGAATCGCCTCCTCGCCGAAGACGCCATCGTGTGGCATACCGAGGTCTACGGCGCCTAAATCCCGTCGATCAGCTTGTGCAACGACATCCCATAGAGCTCAGCCAAAACAAACAACTTTGAGAGTGAAATCTCAACCTCTCCCTTTTCCAGCCTGCTATACGCCGCCTGACTCACACAAAGTGTCTCTGCAACCTGCATTTGTGTGAGCCCACTCGCTTCCCTTAAGCCTCTAATACGACGACATAACGCCAACTGCCTGTGAATGGCCACAGAGCTCTATCCGCTTACCGTTTAAGCCTACTCATTACATCCCAAGCACGTAATGTGGTGCCATGGAAACATCTGTTTCTCGCTACGACTTCGCGCCTATCACAGGCAGCGAAACCACCGACGAGGGTTACCTCCGAGTGTGGTGTCGTGCAGCGCGGACGGGCACTCAGCTCTACCGCCGCGCAGATGGATCCCAAGTCCGGGAATACCGCCCACCCGAGGAAGTCAGCAACCCTGACTCCCTCACCACGTTCGGCATGAAACCCGCGACGTGGGGCCACCCCCCGGTTCTTCTCGACGCCGCAAACACCAAGCAGTACCAAGTTGGCTACTCCGGTAGTCAAGTTCGGTACAACGACGGTTTCGTCGAAGTCGCCCTGGTCATCACTGACCAAGACGCCATAGAGAAGATCAAGCGCAAAGATGCCACCGAGGTATCCGCCGGCTACAAGGTCGATTTCGACCCCACCCCCGGATTAACACCCGAGGGCGAAGAGTACGCCGGTGTCCAACGCAACATCCGGGTAAACCACATCGCCATCGTGCCCCGTGGCCGGGCTGGCCCGGAGGTACGCCTTCTCATGGATCGCATGGATGCGGCCGACGCCATTTCCATCGACCCTGACTTGATTCGCGACAGCGAATCGGCGCTCCAGCCCTGTACAACTGCATCTCCCGCTATGGCATCCGTCAAACTCGACGGCCTGGAGATCGATCTGCCCGCAGAAGCAGCTACCGCGGTCCAGTCCTTCGCACGGGACATGGAGCGCCAGCTGAAATCTGTGATCACCGAGCGTGACGAGCTTTCCAAAAAGCTCGACGCCCAACAGGAAGAGATCGACGCCCTCGCCTACGACAAAGAGGCCGCTGAAGGCCGAGCCGACGCCCTCGAAGAGCGCGTCACCGAGCTCGAGTCCGGCTCCTCCCGCATCGACACCGCCGAGCTCGACCAGCTCGTCGCTGCTCGCCTGGCAACTCTCCAGCGCCTCGCCCCCGCCTTCGCCGAGGACTTCAAGTTCGACGGCGTCGACGACGACGCGCTCTACACCCAAGCCTTCGAGAACCTCACCGGTTCCGCCCCTCGCGAAGACGCTGCTCCCGCCTACATCCAAGGTGTGGTTGACGGCATCCTCGCCGCCCGCGCCGATGGCGAAGGCGAAGAGGGTGAAGGCGAAGGCGACGCTCCCGAGGCCGAAGGCGAAGAGCCCGAAACCAAGGAAGACCGCGCCGACAGCACCACTTCCCTGCGCGACGCCCTGAAAGGCGCCGGTCGCGGTTCCGCTTCCCCGGTGGACTCCTACCGAGCACGGCAAGCGGAAGCCTGGAAGCGCCCCCTCACCGCCACTAAGTAAGGAGTTCCTTCCATGGCCGTTACTTTTACCGCCACCACCGTCGCCAACCCCTCCGGCGCCCAAGGCAGCTACCCGCTGCGCGAAGTCGCCGGTCACGAGGGCATGCTGGCTGACCTGCAGGCATACGTCTGCCGCAGCTACCGCAACCAATCCGGCGGCGCCATCCCCTATGGCGTGCTGGTCCAGACCGACAACAGCCCCAGCAGCAACGACGCCCTCGCGGTCAAGATCGCCGAGGACGCGACCCTGATCCAGGGCATCGCCGTCAGCTCCCAGGTGCTCGAAGGCGCCAGCCTCGGCTCCTCCTACACCCCCAACCCCACCCCGGTGTACAGCGATGGCCGCTACGGCTATCCCAACACCGAGACCGTCAACGTGGTCTCCAAAGGCGTGATCTGGGTGTACAGCGCCACCGCCATCGCCCTCGGCGACGCGGTCCGCTTCTACAACGCTGACCACTCCGGCACCGTTACCGGCGCCTACCTCGGTCGCTTCACCAAGACCGCCGTCGCCAACAAGACCGTTGCCATCACCGGCGCTCGTTGGCTGTCTGAAACCACCGCCGCCGGCCTGGTTCTGCTGGAGATTGACATCCCCGGCATGACCTACTCCGCCGACACTTGATCACGGAGCTTCCTCCCATGACCACCGAAATCCGTAACGACGAGGTCGGCATCTTTCTCGCCCGCGAGCTGGAGACCATCCTGGCTCGCACCTTCGAGGTCGAGTACGCCGACATCAAGTACAGCAGCCTGATCCCCATCTCCGCCGAGGTCGGCAACGGCGCTGATTCCTACACCTACCGAGTCTTCGACAAGCAAGGCTCGATGAAGGTCATCGGCGACAAAGCCCAGGACCTGCCCCGTGCTGACGTCCTGCGCAAGGAAGTCACCCACCCGATTCGCTCGCTGGGTGCCTCCTTCGCCTACACCATCCAGGAAACCCGTGCCGCCGCCATGGTGCCCGGCATGAACCTCGAGCAGCGCCGGGCTAACGCCGTCCGCCGCGCCTACGAGGAGAAAGTGCAGGAGATCGCCTACTTCGGCGACGCCCCCTCCGGCATGAAGGGCTTCTTCAACAACGATCAAGTCGACAAGCTTGTCCCCGACAAGTGGTTCGACACCGCCGGTGTCACCACCGACGAGATGCTGGCCCTTCTGAACGAGGCACCCACCCGCCTCGTGCAGAACTCCAACATGAAGGAGATGCCCAACACGATGCTGGTGCCCTACAACGTGTACCGCATCATCTCCACCACCCCCCGTTCGACCACCTCGGACACCACGGTGATGGAGTTCTTCCTGCGCACCAACCCGATGATCCAGGCCATCGAGCCGATCAACGAGCTGGAAGCAGGTAAGTCCGGCGGCTCCCTCTCCAAGGACCGGATCGTGGTGTACGACCGCAGCCCCGACAAGCTGCAACTGCACATCCCCCAGGCTCTCGAGTTCCTGCCTCCCCTGCGCCAGGCCCTCGAGTTCTCCGTTGCTGCTCACGCACGCATCGGCGGCCTCTCGCTCTACTACCCCAAGAGCGCACTGGTGCTCGAAAAGGCGTAACTTTTCGCTTTTTCTAACCCAGTCAGAATGGGTCAGCACAATCTCTTCACTCAGTCATGATCATCGTTTACCGCCCCGAACTTGAAAACCCCCCGATGGACAAGGAGTGCTCCATCGGTTTCTCGTTCGTCAACGGCGGCGGCCTGACCGACAGCATCCAGCTCACCTCGGGTGTCACCCGTGATTTCCCCGAGGACGTCTGGGCCCGGATCAAGGACTACGACGTGGTCAAAAACCTCCTCAAGCTCGGCGCCTTGCGCATCGAAGCCGAGGACGTGACCGAGGCCAAAGCAGCTCCCACCGAAGTCAGCAAGTCCCTCGCGGACATCCCCCTTCAGGACGCCCTGCGCCTGATCGAGGACAGCTTCGACACCGAGCAGCTCCGCCTCTGGGATGCGAAGGACTCCCGCATCCGAGTGAAGAACGCCATCGGCAAGCGCATTAGCGCCATCACCGAAGGTAACGGCTAATGGCACTCCCCTCGAGCGCTGAGTTCCTCCTCCGTTTCCCCGAGTTCGGCGAGCAATCGCTCTCGGTTGTGGATGGAGCTCTCGCCGAGGCGGGCCGGTCCACACCCTCCGCAACCTGGGGGATTGTGCACACCGAAGCCGTTAGCTACCTCGCTGCCCATCTGCTGGCCACCCGCACCATGCAGATCGGCCTCCAGATCGAGACCAAGTCCGGCGCCCCCACGGGCTCGGGCTTCGACTCGACCCTCTACGGCCAGGAGTACAAGCGTCTGCTCGACAGCAGACCGCTCAGTGGATTTGCGCTGTAGCCA
>Ga0208161_1000815_pt1 | contig 17270 bp, 6 predicted proteins | sample CB_VirMetaG_3_FD_184538 | JGI IMG/M metagenome (GOLD analysis project Ga0208161, IMG submission 184538) | Freshwater to marine saline gradient viral communities from Chesapeake Bay - CB_1508_1S Viral MetaG (SPAdes) (version 4) | ecosystem: Environmental > Aquatic > Marine > Coastal | place: USA...
GATTCCAATCAGCATTAATTTGTACTAAATCAAATTGTTGAGCGGTTGCGTTTAGACCGAATAATAACCCTGCAATTAAAATTAATTTTTTCATTTTATTTTGATTTAATTAGTTCGTATAGTTTTTCGTCTATATCATCTAGCTTTTCGCTGTTTTGCTGAACCTGCATTTGAGTGTTCATTATTGTTTCGCGAATTAACTGATCTTTTAAATCGTATTCAGTTCTTGAAACCTCGCTAGGCGGCAGCTTTTTTGCTTCTTCAATTTCGGCCTGCAGCGTAAACCACATACCCACTGTAGTTACTATTACGCCTCCTAATACCACTAAGGATTCAATACTTAGTGTAAATTTACTGTCTTTAGATATTTCTGCCATTTTTTATTTTTTTATTAAAAATCTTAAATCTTGTTGTTGTGCTGCTTGTATTTTATCTCTTGTTTTTTTAGCATTAGTTTCTATCATTATTTGGCTTCTTGTTTTTTTAGGACCGTCGTCTTCTTCTTTTTTCTCATAAAACCCTAAGCTCCATTTATCCCAACCTGCGGCTAAAAATACTCTTTGCCATGCATCAGCTTCCGTACCGCGGTGTAATCCTGTATATGCAGTAGTTAGGTTATCTGCTTTTGTCATTAAACGGTTTATAGGATAATTTGTTATACCACCAAGTATACGCGCATTAGCATGCATTAATGGGTTTTCTATAAAATTACTAGATGCTTCAACCTCGGCGCGCCCTTTTTTTGTATGTAATAAAAACTTTCTTGATTGTAGGCCTTTATATATATTTCTAAATTTAGCTCCAGCAGGAGGAGAAAGGTTTATTGCTTCAGCAATAACATTGCCCATATCTCCTTGATAACCCTTTTCATTTTCTTCATTATATTTTATAATAGTATTCTTGCCCATTGCTAGTAATGCCCCCGGCAATCCGGAAGATCTTAATGTGGCATCGAGCATTGAATTGGCAAGTCGCTTTCCTCTTTTGTCTTTACCTGCTAATACTTCGTCATCTTCAAATGCTGCTGCAAATATACCTTGCTGTAATGCAGTAAACAGTAAATTTTGCATCGCACCATAATAAATAAACTTAGATATATTTGTTTTATCATCACCACGTCTATTGATAAAATCTAATGCTGCTTTCTTTTGTTCGCGGGCCATTTGGAATGGAGCTCCACTAAATGAATAAATAAATCTACCTGTTAGTCCTCTTTGAACATTAGAAACTTTATCTTGTCGAGAAGATTGCTGATGAGTTTCTGCTAACATTCTAAAATCGTCAAAAGCCATTTTTTTTGCTTCTGCATTTGAAAATCCTTGAGACTCATATGTTTTGGTTCTATTAATATAAAAAGGTGCGCCTCCTGCGGCGATAGCAAAGCTATCTGCAAATTTTGTCGGAGCATATCCTAGCTGAACCATTTTAGCCCATAGATGACTTAGCGGATTTTTTGTATCTCTTAATGATTTTGCAATTTCCGCTTCTTCAACGCTAATTTCCAATCCGTCGCGTCTTTGTTTTAAGAAATCGGAATTCATTAATTCCATAAAAGTTTTCCAATAGTTTTTCTGATTAGCAACTGCTTTGCCTACGGCTAATATATTATTATCAGACCAATTAACAAAGTTGGCCATAGATATAGTCTGCAATACTGCTGATCTACCATTTAAGAACATTATATTACCAACAGCTCCATTAATATAGTTCAAGCCTATAACAGCATATTCAGGTAAGTTTGTTGGCATAGACTGTCCTGTTTTCATTGCATTAAGCATTTCTTTCATGTTTTTAACCCAATTTAATCCTAAGCCAGCCTCTGCTTTAGAATAAAATTCAGGTGTAAATACCGCGTCTGCATTGGTAATAAATTCTTCAAGGAACATTTTACGAGCTCCTTCATTTATATACCTATGCGCATCAAGCTTAATATTAGAAGCATACCAATCGCCTTTTGGCTCTGGATAAGGGCGCCCAGCGCCGAACATGTTTTTAAATGAGATTGCACTAGCTAATAGCTTAGGATTTTTATTTACAATATTACTTAGCTCTGTTTGCTCTTTTAATGTTATATTAGGTATATCATAACCTAGTTTTTCCCATATCCAAATACGAATAGCTTGATCAACTGTAAATCCAGCGTCTTCAATACTTCTAACTGCATCCTTATCAAACTTCATATCAAAAGCTTTAAGCTTTTTATTAAAGTCTTTAAACCTCTGTGATATTTGTTGGCGATAAGTACTAATTGCATTTTCACCACGCTCGTAAGGCAGCAATAAAGTTTCACGAGCTAAAGCCATATCAGCATCTCCTTGCTTGCCTTTGCCATATAATTTGTATAATAATCCAGCAAAGTCTTCAGCATTTGGCGGTATATATAAATCAAACTTGCCTTTACCTTTACCTAGTTGTCGTGCTTTAGACGGTGATACTTCTCCGCCTAATCCTGTACGGCGAGTAAGCATATTATCAAACTCTTCTGTAATATCTTTAGATGCAAACGTTTCTGTTGCAACAGTCTCTGCATTTTCTTTTATTATATTTTCAAATTTAGTATAGCTAGTATTTTTTGGCTGAAGTTGTTGATATAAGTCTTTAGCGACTTTTTCTATTAAAATATCATATTCTGTTTTTCCTTCTACTAAATTAAATTGGGATTTTAAATTTTCAAATAAAGCTTTGGTGTCAACTTTGCCTCTTTTAATAACTTTTCCGCCTTGTAGGCCCATTTTAAAGGCAAGATTATTATAAAATGTTCTGCCTATTAATTTATCAATTGCCGATTGCTTAGCTTCGGGCCCTATTGTGCTTTTAAAATTTTCTTGAAGCTGATCAACACGTTCAGGCGTTAATGTACCATTAACTATATCCGCATATATTTCAGCTGCAAATCTTGCTTTTGGTAAATTATGTTCATTTTTTAATTTGCCAACTTTTCCATCAGTAAATTGTATTGTTTCAATAGGTGAAAAATATCTAATTAAATTTGTCCCTTGATTAAATCTAAATAACGAAACAATGTTCTTTTTAAAATTGCTATCTTTTTGAGCAATATGATCAATAGTTAAGATAGTTGCTTTTAAAAATTGTTTTTGAGCTTTAGCTACTCGAATAGCTTCTTTACCCTCTGGCGTATTTCTATATGCTTCTGCTTCTTTTATTTTTTGATCTCTTGAGATTGGCTTTGAATCAATTTGTACCATTTTATCAAAAAATCCAAGGTTAGATGTTTTGTAAGCAAAAATCTCGCGGCCATTTTTTGTAAGGTTTGCAAATACTTCCCACGCTTTTTTTACAGGTTCTGAATCTATTAATTCAAAATCTTTACCAAATATTAATTCTTTATCTAATAAAAGTTTATTGCGTAAATCAGCAGTTAATCTGCCATAATCAAATCCAATAATTTTACCTATATATGAACCTGTTGTACCTACGGATGTTTGTTTTTCTGTAGCACTAAATAAATATTTTGGCAAATATCTAAATAACATTTTAGCTGCACTAGCAAAATCCCCTAATTCTTTATTTGTAAATTCATTTTGTTGTTTAATTACAAGTTCATTTGTATTTACACCAAGTTCATTAAGAAATTCTTCAAAATTTTTGTTTTCTTTTTTATCAATTTTTATTGGGAAATCCTTAGCTATTATATTTTCTATTACAGTAAAAAGTTCTGGGTGATTATCGGCCAGCCAACCATCTGGCTTATTAATTAACGCCCTAAGGGCAGTATAAAGCTCTTCTCGTGAACCATATGGTCTAAATATATTTTCTAATTCACTAGCTTCTTTTGAAACAATTAAATTATCAAATGCTTCTGTAATGTCTTTAGAGGCAAATACAATTTGATCACCAGGTAGGCGGTCTAATTGTTTACCTAAAATAACAGCAAAGTTTTCCACAAGTTCAACCCCAAGCTCTGCTTGTCTTGATCTAATCTGTTCTTGTTTACTTTGATCATAAACTTTTTCCATTATTTTATCAAAGCCAATCTCTTCGGCTATAGTTTCAAGCAGTGCTCTACGACGCGCATCAATGCGAACATTACCATCGCCTTCAAAGTATTTAATCCATTCAGCTTTAGTAATATTCTTTTTAGTGAATATAGGATTACCTTGAGCGGTTTTTTCTCTAGCTTGCTTGCCAGTAACTTTGTCAATTACCGGTTCTTTAAAATCAGCAAAGCGCTTATTTATGCTTGACTGGCTAAAATAATCTTTATATAATGTAAATGATCTATCAATAAAGGCAGAATACTCAGGTGATGCTGCGGTACCTTTATTTATAGTACCCCCGGCCTCTGTCTGCAGCACATCATATAATTGAGTTCTAAAGCTATTAATTTTTTGTTGACGAAAATTACCAATCTTTTCTTGGCTTTCAATAGTAAAGCCTTTTTTATTTAAATATTGCTCAACATCTTTAGGTGTTCTAGCTTTAATTTTTTCTGCTTTACCATTAATTATAACGTTAGCGGTATTATTGGCATAGTAGCTAACAGACGCATTGCCTTTTTCGCCTAAGTTATATTCTATAATATTCTTAGCTTCAATATCTGGAAACTTAAACTTAGTTTCCATTTCAGCAACTCTATCAAATTCTTTAACAGACTCAGGCTTAAGACCTAACACTGTTTCAGCTTTTTTAGCATTAACACGGGTGGTTAATTCTGGAGATGAAATATCAACAAATCCACGGCTTTCTCCGCCTAAACCTTGATCTTCTGTAAACTTAGCAGATTCTCCTTCTTCAAAACCGCGAGTTTTTCCAAGATGCGGATAATGTTTATTTACAATACCTATAATACGTTTTGGCAAATTACCAAATACATAACTGGTTAGCTTTGCCCCACCTTCTGGACTCCATGATTTTACTAAAGCAGGCACGCCGCCATAACCAGGGCGGGTTTCCATCATTACGTCGGAAATGATATTTTGTTTGTCCATCTCATATCCAGGGACGTCACGGTATATACGATCAGCCATTTTACTAATGATTGGTTCAAACTCTACACCAACCATAAGACCAGCGGAATCTATATTATCTTTTGCAAATTGCTCATAAGCTTTTTCTGCTTTTGAAAATATATCTTTTTTCTCTGACTCGGTAATAGGGGCAGATGCCATTATATCAGCCTGGGCATCCTCTGTTAAAATTTCTTGTCCGGTTTTTAAATCAATTAATTTTTTACCGTCAATTATTATATTTTTAAACGCTTCAAATTTTCTTTTTATTGCTGAAGAATTTCCACCTTCTGCAACTGTGCCTAAATCATCTATAAACTTTAATAATTGTTGTGCAGTAGTGAAGTTTTTTTCTGCTTTATAATTTAATCCTAATCTATTAGCTACATCAATAACATTATCTTTAATATTGCTTAATAAATTAGTTTCTAATAATATATCTCTATACTCTGGTTTATTTAAAAACTCAACAAGATTCATCACATATTCTTCAGGTTGAGCCGATTTTTCATATGCTTCATTTATAACCTCTTCAAAGGTTAAGCCTTTTTTATCATTAAAATTAAATTTTTTACCAGATAATTTAGAATTAACTTCTTTTACTATTTTATTTTTAAATGTTTCTGCAAATTCTGGATTATTTTTAAAAGCTAAATCAACAAAAAAGTGGCCAAATTCTTGAGCAAAAAGTCCTGGTTTATATTTATTAATATTAAAAGAAAATTCGCCTGTGGCTTTATTGTATGTGGCTTTATCCCCATTTGGCAATTCGGTATCTACAATTTTAAGTTTAATATCTTTTTCACCAGCGATGCCTGATTTTTTAATATTTTCAAACTGTCTACGTATATTTCTTTCAGCGGCGGCAGTAGCTGCTTGAACTCTAATTATATAATTTTTAGCATTTGCAACGTCGGCAGGTGACGAATCTACTGATCGTATTGTTTCTTCTGCTTTTTTACGTGCTTCTTGCATAGAGCCAATATCCTGACTTAAAAAATTTCTATCAGCAATATTAATATCTCTGTTAACTAATTCTAGTTTTGCAATAATTTTATTTCTCTCAGACTCTGATAATCCTTCAGTTATTAATTGATTTCTAAGATCAGTTTGATATTTACGCTTTGTAGGCATAGACATCCAGTCACTTTTTTCAGTCATACCAGCGACACCAGTTAACCCAAAAACAAATACATTAATTAACATGCGCTCCAAAACTTCATCTAAGCTTCCGAATTCATCTTCCATGCTTGTTTTCCAATCTTTGCTGCCTTTCAATTCTTTATATAAAGCCTCTGTTAATAACGCAACTTCTGATGCGGTAGCACCACCCATCCCACCAAAAACTACTTTTTCAAGGACTGGATTAAAGCTAGCAAGGCCCGATTCCGCTGTAAATCTAAATGGAATTAATTTGCCAAAAACCATTCCACCTAATTTAAACCCAGCGCCAGCCCCGGTTTGTGACTCACCTTGAGTTATTATTTTAAATTTAGCTTCTTCAAATAATACATCAAGCGTAATACCAGTAGCTTTTTTTATTTTATTACCTGAATTTATAAGCTGGCCAATCCTAGCGGTGATTCCAGCCGCCCCTGCTGCTTTATTGATCCCGGCAAATTTTGCCATCTCAGGCAGAAATCCAATTCCTTGTTCATATATCTTATAACCGAGGCCTCTTTCAAAATTTTCTTTTTCTTCTTTAGTTAATTCTATATCAGAATCAATAAGGAGTTTCTCAAGTTCGTCAAGTTCTTTTCTTTTCGATGTCCCAAACATATAAGCATCCTCGCCCGCGGTAGCTTCTAACAATACTTCGGCTCCGCGTAATAGAACATCACCAACATCTTCTTTAATTGAGGCTGGATCAATATTTAAGAAATAAGCGTTTTTTAATGCCTCGGCTTCTTTGGCTAATTTTATTTGATCATTTTTATAATAAGATCTTTGTTCTTCAATAAAGTTATCATCAAAGATTCCAGTACCATATGGAGCATGCTTTAATGGAACAGTGAATGTGCCATCTTCATTTGGCTTATATCCTTTTTGTGTGTATCTACGACCTAATGGAGAATTTGGGTCAATGGGTGAAGATGAGGTAACATTTTGATTCATTATCTCTGATGCATCTCGTTTAAATAACAAATGCTCAAAATAGGCTTGATCTAATTTTTCTGCCGGTAATGAATTATAATATTCAGATAATTTTTGATCTTTTTCCGAAAGGTTTTCAACCATTTCCGCAGGAAGTTTTTCTGCTTCTTCAGCGTTAATTCTTTGTCCTGTCGCTAAATTTAAAAATGGTTTGTAGTCTGAATCTAATTCTTTTAATAAATCTGGGAATTGTTTTTCTAAATTTACTTTTTTAGCTAATAACTCAGCATATGAAGTTTCAAATGAATTTGTGTTTTTTAATTGATTATTTAATTTAGTTAATTCAATTTTAGCGTTTGCGGCTCGTTGTTCCGCATCAGTCATTTCAGAAATAAATCCCTTAGTACCCTCGTTTAAAAATGGAATATACTGATTGTTTTCTATTAAAAATTCTTTTTCTTTTAAAGCAGCATATTTTTTATCCTGTCTAACTTCATTTGTTTTAGCATTTATTGATCTTCTTACAATTTGATCAATAGTATAACCATCAGGCAAAGCCGCGTTAGGGTTGTTTAATTTATAACTACTTAATATTTGACCGCGAAGTTCCTCTTCAAATTTTGGATCTTGAGAAAGTTCTTCAATATCTCTACCTTTAATAGGATCACTTATATTAAAAAGAGGGATGTTAGGCCCAATAGGCGCGGGTAATGATACAGTAAACCCTTTATCAATTGGTCTTTGACCTTTTGTAGTTAAATCTAAATCTAAATATTCATCAGCATAATCTTGAAAATCAGAAAACGCTTTACTTCTTTCTTGTTTTTCTTTGTCAACTTTTTGTTGATCAAAACCAGGCAATGCTTTTATTTGAGAAACAACATCTTTAATTTTTTCTGGTGGATTAACAAAATATTGATTAGAAAAATCATCAAAAGATTTACTAGTTAAACCTTTAGATGCTAATCCTTCGTACAATTTACTTTGCCCCTCTTCTGTATTGTATTCAGCTTGAAACTCCTCGAATGTTTTGGTTGTATATCCGGTAGCTTGTAATTTTTCCCAAATTTCGTACATAAATATATTTTAAAAAAGCTCAGTGCCTTCTACAGTGTATTTTGTAATTTTATCCCAAAGCCCTGGAACCCACTGCCCCATATCTTCTAAGCTAACTACATTAGATCCATTATCGTTTGGTTCTTCGCCTAGCGGAACAAAAAAGTATCTTCCTGTTTTATTATTTATTACATATTTTTTCTTTTGTTGATTATTAGGCGCTTTGAATTCATAAATAGCATCCATATTTTTATCAGCAATAGCTTTAGCCATTTGGTCAATTTTAGCAACATTTAATCCTGAACCAACGTGTGTTGGCACGCCTCCGTAATTTGCCCATTCTCCACTTCCGCTACTTCCACTGCCTTTTCCGCCGCTTCCTTTATTTAGTTGCTTTTGTCTATTAATTTCTTGAGCACGATTAAAAAATCCAACTCCTTCATTAGACGCGGTTTCATACATGTTCATATATGCATTTATAACAGTATCTCTTAATTCCCCTTCTCTTTCTGGATTATTTAATAATTCTTCCGGCAACATTAGGCCACCATCAATTAAAAAATCATCTTGCGCTAACGATAATAAAGTTTGTCTACCGCCTTGTCTAATTGCTGATTCCAACTGTAGTTTAGCAGATCGCTTAGAATATTCATCTAATGGCTGCCCGCTTTGTGCTGCATTCTGATATATGCTATTGCCAAATTTTAATACAGAATCAAATGTTTTAAAGTCTTTATTAAAATACCCAGGAATATTATTAAATTCTTTAACAGCCCCATCAGCACCAACAAAACCAATAGTTCCATTAGGTGATATAGCTAAATCTAAAGAATCTGTTAAAGCTGAGGTTAAAAAATCTACATCATCAGGGTTATTCCCAGCAGATACTAACCCATTTTGAAAATCCGGCAGTTCTTTTTTTCTTTCAACTAATTGTGTAAATTGATTGCCTAAAGTTTTAATAGCTTGGTTTATATCATTCATTTTACCAATAGCTTCTACATGGGCTGGTGTACCTGGCTTAAAATTAGATGTAGTGCGGGCTGCATCTGCATATTTCATACGTAGGTCAGATAAATATTGCGTAACTTGATCTCTATATTTTGGTGGTATTTTATCAAAATCCATAGAGCCGCCCATGGCGTCTAAATAACTTGCAACTTTACTCTCGGCAGATTTGGCCCCGGCTTGTCCAGATGTAGTAAGATCGGAGATTTGTATATTACTGGTAGTATTTTGGGATCCATAGGCCATTGCTCCTACTTTAGATCCCATTTCAAAACCGCCACCTACATATTGTTGTTTTGCCATAATTTATATTTTTATACGCCTTTGGTTATTGCCTGTAAAAACCCTGCATCTGGATCACTTTCCATATTAGCAGCTGTTCCTAAAGCCCCCGCAGCTAAATTACCAATGCCGCCTATCAGCTGATTTGTTGCTTGTTGTCTTGCTGCATCAGCCGCTTGTTTTCTTTGAGCAGCCATACTCAACAATGCTTCATTTCGGGCTAGTTCTTTATTTTGTATGTCAGCTTCTCCTTGAGCTTGAAGTTGTTGTATTTGTGCTCCTTGTTGTGCAGCAGCCATTTGGTTTCTTGATTCTTGTTGACCAATGCTAGCGGAAGCCTGTTGCATATTTTGTGATTGTTGATTAGCCATGGCCTGCGCTAAAGCGGCAATACCAGAACCACCAGCCGCGCCTGACATAGCCCCCATAGTATTAGCTAATCCCTGTTGTTGTTGTTGAGCTAAAAATTGTGCTTGTTGTTGATTAACAGTTAAATCCTCCATAGTGTTTTGCATATTCTCATATGGATTTTGAAACTGCATATTTTCGTATGCCGCCATACGCTTATTTAGCTGCGCTTGTGCTTGTCGCTGTTCTTCTCTTCTGGCTCCGCCGCCAATAAGACTTCCCGCAATATTAGCAACGCCACCAATTCCTGCTATTAATGGTAACATAATTGATTAATTTATAGTTATATTATTACATGTTATTTGCTACTCTCAAATATACCTGTGCCTACTGAAAACAGCTCGGCATATTCTGTACTTTCATTTATAAATTGCATCTCTGCATAATATCCTTTTAACTGTCCCATATATGTCATAGGATCTTTTACATAAAATACAAAATCTTCTGTTGAAGGTGGTTGTACCCCGGCCGCAGCATTAACTGTAATTTGATTTCCATTTATTGCTGTTATAGGCCCCATTTCAACCTCTGTTGCTTCTGAAGTATCTAAATACCAAGCTATATCTCTTATTTGTACGCCAAATGGTATTTCGTCTGTAAATGTTAAAGTTATATTAGCCATTATGAGACCCAATTTAAAAGATTATCTATATTTAAAGTGAATGTGGCATCACTAGACCCAAACTTAACTATCTCTATTGTTGCAGTTATATTTACAGTCTGCCCATCTATATTTGTTACACTCTGCTCTAATAAATTAATTTCATTACCTCCATTTTTAACAAATGTAAAAGTAATTGGAGAAGTTGTAGTTGTAATATTTGGATATATATCTACTTGATTTGAGCCAGTTAATCCTGTAACTTCATATTTAAACGGCCCTTTTGTTCCGTCAAAATATGGATCGCCAGTAGGCAAATTAAATACGTCACCTATTGCAACACCGTCAATATCTCCGTCTTGTATATCAATAGAAGATGAATTAATATATATTTCGTCATAAGATGTTGCTTGATTATATGTTGCTTCTGCGCCAAAATCGGACAATTTCATGTCTCTAGCTTTTGCCATTGATCCACCTGATATTGTAAGGTTATAATCAAAAGATAATATCCAACCACCCGCAGGTGTTTCGTAAGCTGAAACATAAGGTGTAATTGAATCTGCTTTGCCTGATTGAGAAATATTTGTAAAGCCTGTTAAGGTTGGGATAGTTGTAGTTGAGGATATTGTAATTTCAACTCTGTCTCTTTGCAATATATAAATAACGCTAGGCTGATCCATATTTGAAATACCATCTCCGGTTAATGTTATTGTATACGTTACATCAGGATCCCCAGCGGTTAATGCAGCAAAATCTATTTCAACTTCATGATAATTTTTTCCAGAAGGTATAACAAACGCGCCTAGATTGGTTTCGGTTGTGCCATTGTTTATAGTTAAATTACCAGCCGCGCCTTCAGCACCATAAATAGTCATAGTGCGTTTTTCCGCATCATTGCTTAAATTAGCTGTATTTAATTTATAATAATGGATTTCTGTTGCCTCAACATATCTTGCGGATGGGTATGGCACGTTAATTGAAATACGGTCGCCAGCAACACTTGCCCCTGTATATGTATAATATACTTCGTATAAAATACCAGTTAACTTATTATTTGTATATGTTGGGGTTTGGTCTATAAGATAATCAGATTGATTTCCAGTTACAACATTAGCTGATGGCTGATTACCTTCTGCCCAATAATAATTTGTAGCAGTATTATATACTCTACTAAATAATAATTCTGATTCACCTGTTGCCCCTGAATTTGAATAAGCTGTATCTGTTTCTGCAGTGTCCGATCCTGCTGCTAAATTGCCATTTACAACAGCGGAAACTGTTCCGGCTATTGTGATCACAATAGGATTAGCTTGCCCTACTACACATAATGCAATTGTAACATTATTTGATGGCATAGTATACCCAGCATCAAATGTTACTTCAACATCTATTGCTTGTTCATTTTGAGTAAAAGTTACACTTGTAACATTAGCAGGCAATGGCGATACAGAAAAATCAGCAGCATTAATTTCATAACCCGGCATTGGGTAAATTGTAAAATTAGCCGTACCAATAGTTCCTGGAACATTTGCTCCCTCAGTTATAGTATATGATACTGGTGAAAAAGTGTAGTTATTAATTTCTGGCATAATATTTTATTAAGGAATATAATCGTCTATATACTCTCCTGTTGTAACATCAAAAGTAACCATCGGCCATGCGTCTGGGTCGCAGGTTTGAGCTAATTGACAATCTGTATTTAAGCCTCCGGCAAAAATTTCAGTAGTTGTACTTGATAAGTTAAATACTTGGAACCAAACGCTGTCGCCATGTGTATTAACTAAGCCACCAGGATGATATGTATCAGGCTCTAAAGTAAATGTAACATATGTTGGCTGCACAGTGTCTTGATAGTTTGCGGCAATATCATCAGCAGTTTGTTCCGATATTGTTAAATAAGAATATCTGTTTTTAACACCAGGAGGTATATCTGACGTTACATATCTTTGTCTACTATTATTTGGATCAGTACCCCATTGAGTGTCTGAAGTCGTATACATTTTACTAGTGACATGACCCAGACTATCAATATTACCTTGCTCATTTGCACTAACTACATCTTGAGAAATAACATCTCCCGTTGGGCTATTTGCATGCAGATTGCCGTCCAGCGTGAAGGTATCGTATAAAGGAGTAGCGCCATTAGTAACATTACCAGCATTGCCGACATATAATCTGCCAACGACAGCCCCTCCGTTTACGTGTTTATTTGCTACTATACGGTAAGTGCCTCTGTTACAATTGTGTGAAGTTTTTTCCCTTTTAGCAAGAGTTACAACTTCTGTACGATTAGGATCTGGATTAGTCCAAGTTTGAGGTCCGACTGTTGCATTCGATGCACTTGCTACAAATTCTAAAGATAATAATCCTTCAACAATAGGATTGTTTTCCGAAGAACAATCTGGGTCAATTGTTACAGTTAAAATATAATCTTGATCATCATTTGTTGGATCAGATGGTCCGCCAATAGCCCCGCCAATTGTTTTACAAGTTTCTAAAGACTTAATGTAGTTAAAGTACTTGCCTTCTTTTTTATCAAATTCTTTAACCTCACCGGCATCCATATCTGTTTTCACATAGTTAACAAACCAACCGGTTTTATCTTCTTTAATATCTGTAGGTATTACTGACAACTCGTTAATCTCGTCAATATTATACCACTTGCCATTATAAAGATATTTAAAGAATCTAGATTTTGTACCAGTATAATTTACAGTACTAAATAGCTTTACAACTTGCGGCATTTCATTTACTATCACATTAAAATGACTGCTATATTGTGTGCCATAAAAATTATTAGCAAGCGTGTTTGCTCCGTGCTCCCACAATAATCCATCCTTAAATGTATAATAAATATTATTTAAGCTAATACCGCCTTCAGGAATAAAGCTTTTGCGGCTTGTCCATCCATCAACTTCTTCTTTAAATGATACGGTTGTACCGCCTTTTGGGGTAATGATTGTTGTGCAATCGCCTTTAATATGGTAATCTTTATTTGTACTTAGCTCATTACGCCATTCAGGCGTCATATTTTGTAATGTTAAATTGTATATGCCTTTGTCTTCGTCATAATTACCAATAAGCTGCTGAGGCAAACGGAAATTATCCGCAAAGAAGTCAGACATACCTTTGCTGGCAAGATCTGTAATTCCGTCCATAGATAACCTAATAACCGCGCCTCTATTTTTATCTGCGAAATATGTTCTAAATCCAAATGAAGCAAAGCTTTCTGGATTTTTAGATATTCCATATTCACCAGCATATGGCACAGCTTGCCCAAGCACAGCTTGATTAGACGTAATATTTACATTGCCATCAGCATTATATAATGCATCTTTATTAGCTAATACTCTTAAACATTTGTCCTCACATAGTACAATAGCATCGGTATCTCTAACATGCAATTTTTGTATTGTGCCATATATAGGGTTGAGGTCTTTAGTTATAGGTTCAGCTTGAATAAACTGGTTTAATCTATTAATGCCAGAAGTTGAATTAAATATCTGTGAAAATATCATCCCAGAACCTCTTCTTTCTTCTGTATACGGCTCATCAAGCGGAGCAGAAACTTTAGGCCCTTTATCTATTGTTACTGCGTTAAAATCATCTCTAATTCTATTTGATTCAACACCATTGCCAAAAGAATAACAATTAAAATATCTATTTAATAATTGCGGTTGCCCGTATGTATTTATAGCAAATGCGTCAGAAGCCTCATTAAATATATCTAAGTCAATAGTTTCTTTTGGCTCCGTTTCAAATATAGCCGGGTTTGGAGAAGTAAGTTTTTTATTATCATCGTCATTAACAAAATCAACCCATTGAATTGCTGGTAAATTATTTTCTAATTTATTCCAATCTCCAGTTCCATTATTTGGGAACCAGTTTTCTGATATTTCTCTATCAAGTTTTATAATCCAAGCTGATCTTCTTATTCTCTCATCAGCATCTGACAGTAAATATCTTTCGGTATAATCATAATAAACATCTTCAACAGTATATATTTGACTTAATTGGCCATTGCCAACTGGTCCTGTATTTCTAAATCTAAGCTTTATTCCTATTTGTAAATTTGCATTAAGCCTAGAGTGCTGATCATTATCACCGGCTAAAGAAGGAGTACCAAATAATAAATCTTTTTCATTTGTGCTCCATCCTAACCAAGAAATACCAAACCATCTATTTCCTTGTGTAGGTGGTCTATAATGTTCCTTAGTAAGTCGATTAATTTGATTTTCACCTTCATTTTCACCAAATCCACCCCAAGGCTCAACACCATATAGTCTATATGTTGGATTGTCGCTAGTATTTAATTCACCACTATCTCCATAATAAAAGCCCTTAACTACAGGATAGGTAAGGCTTGAAGGGTCTACGTGCCGAGCAGCTTCAGGTACTACCTCGTGTATAACTTCGTAAATTTCTCTTTCTTGTCTAAACGGTGTTATAACATTTGCATCAAATATATTATCTCTATTTATTTTAACAAAAAATCGCCCTTCAAATTCTTCAATAGCGTCTTTTTCTTTGCTATACACTCTAATCTTTACCTTTCCTGCAGGGGCAATATTTCCTAAAAAATTAGCTTCGGGACCTAATTTATTTTCTAGGGTAATTTCATATTGGTCTGTAGTGTCACCGTCGGGAGTATCAGAACCGCTTGCTCCTGTTCTACCTCCGCTTTTTATTCGGTATTTTAATGTTGTCGCACCACCTCTTGCTATTTCAATATAGTTTTTTCCACTAAGTGCTTCTGGAAACTTGTCGCTATCAGATGCGTCTGGCCCATCAAAAATTAATGTATCACTATTTTCATCAAATCCACTGACAATATATGCATCTGCATATGATAATGATTTATAAAATGTTGAAATAAACTCGGGAGCTTGATTTTCTATTGCAAGTATTTTATATTTATTTACTTGTTCAACTGCAATATCATTGCCGTGCTGTTTTTTAAGTATTAAATAAGTTTCTATATCAATCTTATTTCTTTCTGAAGAAGGAAATGATAACCAAATATTCCCATCTTCAGCATAATAAAATTTATCAAGAGCTAAATTATAATATTCATTTGATATTTCTTTAATAAAAAATTTATAATGTGTTGCCCATGAAGGGGCCGTGCCAGATGGCGTTATAAGTAATTTATTTAAATTTTTTGCTTGGCTAATTGGTATTTGAGCTGAAGCGTCTTTTGTTGTAATAACCGGTGTTTCTCGCCCATATTTATCTTTAAATATTATTCCAGCTTGGTAATTTCTTAAAGATTTTAATGAAGAATATGGTCTTCTTAAAAGATTATTATTGTTTACGGAAAAGTGGGGCTCAGATTCGATACCTATAGATAAATCTACTTTTTCTGTATTATAATTTTGTAAATAATTACCATACAAAAGTCTATTGCCTACAATTTCTTGAGCTTTGGCTTTGCGAGGAACGTTATCCCATGGGCGCAAAAGTTGATTTGATTCTACAACTTTGCCTATAATTTCAGATTTTAACTGAAAATAAGTAGGCACGCTTAATGGAGATTGATAATCTTTTCTTTTTAAAGTTTCAACAACATAAACAGTTGTATTATTAGATTCTTTATATAAAATATCCACTTCGGCAACTTCGTCTGTGCCCCAGTCAATTGATTTAATAATAAGTTTTCTAATATTATTAATCATCCCTATATTATGGCCATCTGTAGACTCATATTTGAACTCGTCCCCAACAAAAGCTACTTCAGAAAATGGCGAAAAACAAGAGTATTCATTGTCAATGTACTTCCAGCGATAGGCAAACCGTGGAAATTTATATTCAAATAAAGGATCACCTTCTTCTAGTACAGCCTCCCAAGCAATATAATCTGCGCTGCCGTCAGAATTAGAAAACCTAAGAATATTAGGCGAAATTGATTGAATTCTTCCTTTAACGCTATTGCCAGATACTATTTCTGTTATTCTAAATGAAACTTTATATGTATATAAATCATTGCCGTCTTCTTTAGTACCAGTTAAATTAATAATATCATTAACTTTCCACACATCATTACCATTTTCATCTTCGCCCCATGGTGATTGAAAAGACAAATTAATATCTCCATCCCATCCTTCCAAATCACTATCATTATAGTAATTTGCATTTATATCTGTATTATATTTCCATTCGCCATATGTTGGTAAAGACTCATATCCAGAGTTTGAAGTATTTGGTCGATATGTAAAATTAGGGGTATTAGGCGGTGTGCCAGGTTGGTTGCCAACTGGATCTATAGCAACACAAATAATAGGCTGCAGCCCAACCCCATTTATATTTTCACCATATCTTGAACTTGATGTGCTCAAACCAGGCGCTAATAGTGGTGATTTTTTAATTACCGTAATATCAGCTTCAACCATATCTGGTCTTCCGTTAATATTTGTAGAATATGTATTAGTAGAAGCGTTCCATTGAGGTATTTTTGTATGTGTTAAAAAGTTTTTAGTACCAGCTTTAAACTTTTCTATATTAATTTTCTTTGGCTCAGTTTGATCATCTGTCCAAAACAAAAACTTATCAATAATATTTATACCTGTTATTAAGTAGGTACTCGAAAAATTTAAAATATTTTGAGTATCTACTAAAACAGGTATTACTTTGTCTAATTTTTGATCGTATTCCGCAATAGCACTTACGCCTTGTGCGGCAATAAACCAGTAAATTCGTTCATTTTTATCCTCACGGATTGTTCCGATGCATCTTGGACCATTTAATCCGTCAATATATTGTGTGTCCCAGCCTGTAGATGACCCAACCTTACCACGCAGCTCAATATTACCTTTAATATTTTGCAATGTGCCAACATTAGATCCGTCAGAATT
>Ga0208161_1000817_pt1 | contig 17246 bp, 11 predicted proteins | sample CB_VirMetaG_3_FD_184538 | JGI IMG/M metagenome (GOLD analysis project Ga0208161, IMG submission 184538) | Freshwater to marine saline gradient viral communities from Chesapeake Bay - CB_1508_1S Viral MetaG (SPAdes) (version 4) | ecosystem: Environmental > Aquatic > Marine > Coastal | place: USA...
ACAACAAATGGTCAAAGCCCGCATCTCCACCACCTCCTCTCTTTCTGGGAGAGAAGGAGCGAAATCTTGTTAAACAAGTCAATGATGAGATCATCGAAAGGGTCATCGGCCAACAGGTCCTTTACTTCCCCATCGATATGTCTCGCACCAACTTCCATCCAATATATGGCGAGGCCATTGAAAAAACTTTTCTTCATCCAATCAGAGTCTATGCTCTTGTTGAATATGAAGGAGTTGAAACAACATTCCTTGAAGGCGTTGGTTTAGATAAAACAACAAATATCAAAGTCAACTTTCATAAACGAAGATTGACTGAAGATCAGAACCTTTTTGTTCGCGAAGGCGACTTCGTAAGATACGGAGATTTTTTTTACGAGATAGTTAAGTTAAATGAGCCAAAACAATTATTTGGCCAAATCGAGCATCGTTTTGAAGTATCAGCACAATGCATAAGAGCAAGGGACGGATTATTCAATGGCAGTTGAGACTAACGGACAGACAATTGAAGCATCAACATTAGAAAATATTGATGTTGGCTTTTATGAGTATATTGATGAACAATTAAATCTTCATGTGACCTCGAACGGTGGCTTTAAGAAAGTTCCTGTTATCTGGACAGCCGCAGAACGTGCTTTTCAAGTCAAAAACGATGCAACCCTTCGCGATTCTTCGGGCAAACTTCGCTTGCCTACCATAAACATCGAAAGAACATCTGTTGTCAAAGATCCTTCATTTAAAGGCTCTCATCAGGCAAATCATTTAATTCCAGCAACGGGACCTCGAGGTTACAAAAATAATCCTTCATTGCAAGGACGAAGAATTATTCAAGTTAAGTCCTCCGAGTTTATGGAGAACGATTTAAATCGAGACTCAAAAGGTGCGGCAAATACAGGCCATACAATAACAAAAAAAATTGTTTACGATGAAATCTACCTCCCGATACCTGTTTACGTTTCCATTACATATTCTTTAACAATTAGAACAGAATATCAGCAGCAAATGAATGATTTGGTTTTACCTTTGATAACATCAACAGGCCAAATCAATTCGTTTGTGTTTACAAAGAATGGTTATCGTTATGAAGCTTTTATTCAACAAGATTATACGCAAGACAACAATGCAAACAATCTCGGAGAAGAAGAAAGATATTTCTCAACCAAAATTGAAGTTAAGGTTCTTGGTTATGTTCATGGCCTTGGCGCAAACGATCCTAAACCTCAAGTCGTCACCAAAGAAAACATTGTCGAGGTTAAGTTGGTCGGAGAAAGAATAGTAAAAAATATTGGTGATGATAAGAATTATGTATGATAGGGTTATTGACTATTTAAATAACTATTTAATACGAATAACATTAAATTATAGGAGATACTTTAATGGCTACTAAATTTGACTTTTTGTCTCCCGGTGTAAATATCAGAGAGATCGACCGCTCAATCCTTCCAGCTCAAGCACAAGAGCCCGGACCGATTTTAATTGGGCGCGCTAAGCGAGGACCCGCTCTTAAGCCTGTTTTGATCAATACATACGAAGACTTTGTTTCTGTTTTTGGTGAACCTGTTCTTGGAACTGCTGGTTCAACTTCTGATGTTTGGAGACAAGGAAATATCCTTGGACCACAATACGCCGGTATTGCTGCTCAGGCTCATCTAGCTTCTCAAACATCTCCTGTTACATTTGTTCGTCTTTTGGGTGAGCAAGATGCTTCTCAAACATCCGGTGTTAAGGCTGGCTGGTCTGTAGCTGGATTAAACGCTGCTGTTGCTAGCAACTCAACAGCATACGGCTTGTTTATGGTAAACTCAGCTTCTGCTAATGCTAATCCAACAGGCTCGCTTGCAGCCATTCTTTATGCAACCGCAGGTGCTATTACGCTTTCTGGTACAATTGCTGGCTCTAGCGCTACTACTTCATCCGCTGGTACTCTTATTAAGTCCTCGGTAGATGGTAGAGGTTTCCAAATTGACATTTGGAGCTCTGGCGGCTCTGTCGCTGAATCTCATGTTGTTAACTTTAACAGAGATGATCAATCAAATTATATTCGTTCTAAAATGAATACAAATCCTGTGCTGACCAATTCTGCGCTTTATTCTTCAGTTAAAAACTATTGGCTTGGAGAAACATTTGAAAGAGATCTCGCAGATAACGTAACAAACAGCAATGCTGGTGAGGTATACGGTATCATTCTTCCTCTTCAAAGTGGATCTGCTGCTAACTGGGGTAATTGGCAACAAAAAATGAGAGTTGCACAATCAGGCTGGGTTATTGCTCAAGATACTGGTCCTGCTGCTTCTTATGTTGCCGAGGATGCTCAAAAACTTTTCCGTCTTGTTTCTCTTCATGAAGGTTCTGATCTTCAAAAGAATATTATGGTTGGAATTAGCAATATTACAGCTCCAAATGATGTTACCGTTAATGCTTTTGCGACATTCGATGTTGTAACAATGGACATGAATGGCAATGCTCTCGAGACCATGGCAGGCTGTGATCTTAATCCACAATCTGATAATTATATTGTTAAAAGATTTGGTGATACCAGCTTTGAGTGGATTCCAGCAGAAAGAAGATACCGAGTTAAAGGTTCTGAACCAAATATTTCAAATTACTTCCGAGTTGAGGTTGATGGTTTGGTTGAGGCTGGTGGTGCCGATGGTCTTGTTCCATTTGGTTTCCTCGGCCCTGTTCGTCCAAAAGGATTTTCTTTGATTTCAGGATCCTTCGAGGCACAAACTTTTGGCGCAACAGATTCTGGTTCTGCTGAAAATTTCGCAGGCGCTTTTGTCCAAGGTAATGCCGACATGCCTTATGCTGGTGGTGTTAGTTCAGATATTTTCGCATACTTGCCAACAAACTATTCTGCTTCATTCCGTTTTCCTTCTCTCGCTCTCCGAGACGCTGGTTCTGAAGGAAGCCCTGTTAGCGAATACGAAGTATACTACGGAATTCGTCCAAAGACCGCAGCAAATGAGTCAAGAAATGACGCTGGTTTCGGAGATTACTTAAGAGGTCTTCCTGCTGATATCGAATCTTACTCTGCTTCTGGTGATTACGAATATTCTTTTGTTTTCTCAATGGATGACCTTGTCGTTGATTCTGGTACTAGAACTGTAACTTATACTTCTGGATCACGTGCTGCTGGAACTTCTTTCACAGCAACTTCTGGTTCTTCAGATCTTCTCGGAGATGATCCAAATGCTTCATCAGGTGTTGAAATCAAGCAATTTGTTATGCCAATTTGGGGTGGTCGTGATGGCCTCGATGTAACCGAGAAAGAACCTTTTAGAAATACCCTTCTAGACGGTGGTGCTGACATCAATAACGCAATGGTTTATTCTTTGAATCTTGCTATTGATTCTATTAAAGATAACGAGCAAGTTATCGCAAACACTCTTAGTGTTCCCGGTGTAACTGTTAAAGCAATTACCGACAAAGTTATCTCAACTTGCGAGACCAGAAAAGACCTTCTTGGTATTATCGATCTCGAGCAAGCTTATGTTCCAACAACAGAAGCAGCTTCTGAAACTTATTATATTGCCAAGGACACAGTTAATAGAGCAAAGCTTAGAAAACTTAACTCAAGTTATGCGTGCGCTTTCCATCCATGGGTTCAGGTAAGCACCAACACTGGAACTGCTTCTGGTAAGCTTTGGGTTCCGCCTTCTGTTGCTGCTGTCGGTGCCTTCGCTGGATCAACCGCCCAATCAGAACTTTGGTTCGCTCCTGCTGGATTTACCCGTGGTGGCTTGAGTCCTCTCGGCGGCGTTGGCGGACCTCGCGTTGTTAATGTTCGTGAAGCTCTTTCATCAAAAGACAGAGATCTTCTTTACAAATACAACATTAACCCAATCGCTTCATTCCCCGGCGAAGGTATTGTTATCTTCGGTCAGAAGACACTTCAAGCGTTCCCATCTGCTCTTGACAGAATTAATGTTAGAAGACTTCTTATTTACCTTAAGAACGAGCTTTCAAATATTTCAAGAAGACTTCTTTTTGAACCAAATGTTCAAACAACTTGGAATCGATTCAAGTCTCAAGCAGACGGCGTTCTCTCAAATGTCCAAGCAAACCTCGGTGTAACCGAATACAAGATCGTTCTTGACGAGACCACAACCACTGCTGACCTTATTGACAGAAACATCTTGTACGCAAAGATTTACATCAAGCCTACAAGAGCAATTGAATACATCGTTGTTGATCTAATCGTTACCAACACCGGTGCAGAATTTGTGTAACGTGATAATTATTAATAATAGGAGATTAATTCAATGACATTCTGGTCTGCCCAATATAACCCCGGTTCCGAGCCAAAAAGAAATTATAGATTTCAAATCACATTTGAAGGTCTTACCGGACAAAATGGTCCAATTGTTTGGTTCGCAAAGAAGGTTGGTAAGCCTAAGTTTACTGTTACCGAAGCAAAGCATTCTTTCATGGATCACCACTTTTACTTTCCCGGTCGTGTTGAGTGGGACAAGATCTCTATGACTCTTGTTGATCCTGCTTCTCCTAACGCAACCGCCAATATTCTTCAATTGATTGTTGATTCAGGATATAAGATCCCAGCATCTGCTGCGTCTCAATTCTCTTCAATGTCAAAAGGAAAAGCTCAATCAGCGTTTATTTCAAACATCTTGATTCAGCAGATTGATGCTGATGGAAAGATTATCGAGCAATGGACATTGCACAATCCTTTCATTACTAATGTCAGTCTTCCTGAGTTGGCTTATGATAATGATGATCTCGGCGAGATTGAATTAGAACTTCGTTTTGATTACGCTGTATGTGATGTTTCTGGTGGACAGGCATCAAACGATAACAGCACCGAGTTCTTTGGACCTGCATAGAGCTTAACATGTCATGGTGGACCTCCCCAAACGTATACCCTAAAAGAAAAAACAAATTCATTGTTGAGTTTGGGGGAGGCAACAAATTATTTAATGTTAAAACTTGCACCCTTCCATCGGTTGAGGTTGCAACTAAAGAATATACTTTAATCAATCATAAATTTAATTATCCCGGCATCCCAACATGGCAACCAGTTAAAATGACATTTGTTGATGTGCAGAGCGCTGCTATGGTTAGAGGCTTTGATGATACAACCGAAATGTTGTTTAATATTTTAAATAACTCAGGCTATTATTACCCCGACATCCCAAATGAAGGATATAAAAAGTCAGGCGATGGTCATAAATTAGGCTACAATCCAAATGAAGAACAAAACCCAAGACAATTTAGCTCCAAGCTAACAACGACCGAAAAAGCTTCGACAATTGAGAATAGTTTTGGATCTGGCTTGATTGGTGGAACTCCGAATCCAACAGGTGCTAATTCTTCTTTAAATCGATCAATTTCAATTAATTTGCTTAATGAGCATGGAAACACTATTAACACTTGGCTTTTAGTTAATCCAATAATAACAAATATTTCATGGGGCGAGTTAGATTATTCCTCTGATGAATTATTAGAATGTTCTTTAGACATCAAGTACGATTGGGCAGAGTATGTGCCTGTTAGCAATTACCTAGATATTTAATTACTCACACAGAGAGGTGAAATTTGAGTAGAAACAATGAAGAAAGGTTTGGACCACGAGGCGACGGTGGTTCAGAATCTCCAGCAGCATCATCGCTGCCAAATCCAATGGATTTCGTCGCTCCAACAGAACATGTTGAGCTACCATCGCAAGGACAAGGATATCCAGAAGGTCATCCTCTTTGCGGAGAAGAGACAATTGAAATTCGCTTTATGACAGCAAAGGATGAGGACATTCTAACCTCACGCTCTTTGCTTAAGAAAGGTCTTGCAATTGAACGTCTTCTATCGTCTCTTATCTATGATCAAAGAATTGACGCAAAGTCTCTCTTGGTCGGAGATAGAAATGCTATTATTATTGCGGCAAGAAGATCAGCATATGGTAATATTTATAGCACCAAGGCAACATGCCCGAATTGTACAACCGTAACGCCACACGAATTTGATTTAAATAAAGCCGTTGTCACAACTCCAGAAGAGCTCGAAGATATTGGAATCACCAAAACAGACCGAGGCACCTTTGTTTGTTGGCTTCCAAAGACAGAGTTTAAGGTCGAGATTAGACTTCTTAAGGGTCAAGATGAAGTTGAGATGGTTGCCAAAGCTCAAAAACAAAATAAAAATAATTCTCCAGAACGAAATGTATCAGATCAACTTAAAAGGTTTATTGTCTCCGTAAATGACTTCGATACACCCAAAGTTATCAATCATGTCGTTGAAAATTTGACCGCTGTGGACTCAAAGTACCTACGGGGTGTCTACAGGCAATGTTCTCCAAACATTCAAATAATCGACGATTTTTCGTGTCCTGCATGTGGTTATGAACAGGAACTGGAGGTGCCTTTCGGGGCAGACTTTTTTTGGCCTGAGTGATGAATACATGGAGAATGTTTACGAACAATTCTTCATTTTAAAACATTATGGCGCATGGTCTTTGATTGAGCTTTATAATCTTCCTGTCGGTCTTCGAGAATGGTGGCTTAACCGAACCGTTCAAGAATACGAAAAGGAAAAAGAAGCAAATGAAAAGGCAATGAGAAAAGCAAGATGATTAATGCTCCCATGGAGCATTTTTCTTTATGATCTAATTATTGTATGAGGAACTCGTTATGATTGTTATCGATTTAACCAAAAAGAATCAACTAAATGAAAGCTGGCTTCGAATGATCGGCGCATGGTCAAAGACTTTACTGCAACAAATGTTTGGCAAAGACTTTAGCCTTAATATGTCTTTGAAGGAAGAAGAAGCTGACAATAAGCTTAAGTTTATTATCCGAGGAGAAGCCGAGGACATTAAAGCTTATGCTGACGCTTTGTTTATGGAGAAGCAATATCTTGAAGCTTATTCTCAATTTGGCAAAGATCATCCAATGACAAACAAACAACGAGGTTTGCTGCAAACGGCCGTTCAAAAATTCGAGGACAAAACTGGAATTCGCTGGCCCTTTGTTGACGAGGGTTGATAAGTGGCTGAATTAGAAAATCTTGAAGAAGAGGTCAAACTCGAGAAAGAAAGACTCGAGATTGTCAGAGAAAGATTAAAGCTTGAGCAGGAGCTTGCTAATTCTCAAAGAAATAGCAGTGGTGCATACATCGCTGCGCTTAAGGAGCAGGCAGCAATTGCAAATGAAATCAAAAGTGTTTTTGAAAAAAGCGACTTTAAGTTACAAGATCTCAATAAAGCAATGGAAGGCTTAAACCAAAAGTCTCAAGATGAATTGAACAGTATTTATCAAAAATACGAAGCTGAAATTAACTTGCTTGACATTACATTAGACGCAGACAAAATTCAAGAATTGATGAAACAGCGAGCAGAAGAAATGCTCAAAACTGCTGAAGCCCAAGGTAAAAAAGCAGAATTTATTAAAGATACTCAAGGAAAAATAAATACCGCTGTTGCTGGCATGGGAGCGAAACTTGGGCTCGCTGCGAATTTTCAAGATACAAACATTGGCAAGTTTTCTCAAATGCTTAGTGAAGCTCATGCTACAGGCGAGGCAGCCAAGATGATTGGCAAATCATTGAGCGACATGTTCGATCCTGCGAATCTTGCCGTCGCTTTCTTAGAAAAAGTCGCAGAATCAATGATTGCGGTGTTTGTTGCGACCGAACAAGCAAACGCTTCCTTTAGAAGATCAACAGGGTTTACCGGAGACTTCAGAGGCCAGATGATGGCTGTTGCAAATGAGACAATCTTTGCCGGTGTTGGAATCGCAGAAGTCGGAAAAGCATATGGCGCTCTTGCTCAGAATTTCTCAGCATTCAACCCACAAGCCGAGGAAGCAAATAAAGCAATGGTAAAAAATGTTGCTCTCCTTGAGCAGCTTGGCGTATCTGCATCAGAATCTGCAAAGGCCATGGACTTCATGCAAAGATCAATGGGTCTTTCTGCTGACGCTGCGACAGATATGACAAGACGTATCGCCATGGCAGGAAAGAACATTGGTATCACATCTTCAAAAATGATGTCCGACTTTGGTGCGGTCTCAGGCTATCTTGTAACCGAAGGTGATAGAATGGAGCAAGTCTTTGTTGACCTTGCGGCACAAGCCAAAGCAACAGGCATCGAGATCTCTTCTTTGGTCAACCTTGGAAAGCAATTCGATTCGTTCAGCAAAGCCGCTGAGATCACCGGACAATTGAATGCCGTTCTTGGAACAAACTTGAGCACACTCTCAATGATCAACGCATCGACCGAGGACAGACTCAATCTATTAAGAAATGAAATCAATACAGCCGTTGGTGGCTTTGACGGTCTTGATAAGTATACACAAATGTATGTTGCACAATCACTTGGACTAAAAGATGTTGGAGAAGCGCAAAGACTTCTTAACATGTCTCAAGCAGAGTATATGAAATATAACAAAGACATGCAAGCAAGAGCAGCAACAGAAAAAGAATTAGCGGATCTTGCACAAGAAATGGTCCCCGCCACACAGCAGCTTCAAATTGCAATAACAAAGCTCGGGTTAGCATTCGGTCCATTAATAGCAGCAGTAAGTTCAGTAATTTCAGTATTTGCATCATTTTTTCAATTTTTAAATGACACTGGTATTTTAGATGTTTTAATTGTTGGCTTTACTCTTTTATCTTTAGCTATTGCCGCCACTGCGGTAGATTTAACTATTGCAGCAGCAAAAGCAGCGATAGCATCGGCAAATTTTATTTTATCCGCACTTGGAGTAGAGACATTGTCGGCTAGCTTCATACGATTAGGAATGGCAACTCTTAAAACTTTTGGATACATTGGCGCGGCTGTTGCTGTTATGTATGCTCTAGAAAAGATGTTCGGGCCAACCAATACTGCAATTATAGGATTGATAGTTGGTGTAGGCCTCTTAGGATATGCTTTTATGAACCTCAATGCTTCAATGGGTGTCGTTGGGCTTGTTTTCTTAGCTATGTCAGCAATTCTTCACCAGAAAAATTCTCCTGAGTTTTACTTGCTATTCGGAGTAATGGCTGGGCTTGTTGTAGCTCTTGCATTGGCATTTGTGTTCATGCAATCAGTCTCAATGCCGGTTATCCTTGCTCTGACAGCAATGGCATTTGGGTTAGCTGGTATCTTCTACGCAATCTCGCTGCTTATTGATAGCATGACAGCATTCTTTGATCTAATGCTTCAAAACATAACATTATTGCCTCAACTTGCGATGAACCTTTACACTCTCGTTCCGGCGTTCATGGCACTCGGTGGAGCATTGATGTACGCCGGTCTAGGCTTTGGAACATTTGCTGCCGGAGCGTTGGCTGCGGCATTGGTTTTGGCTGGAGGATCGCTCGTATTCTTGGGTGCTGCTGTAGCAATGGCACCTTTAGTTGCTGAAATCTTCCTTTTGGGTGAAGGCTTTGAGAAAATGGGCAATGGAATCGAAAAGATTTCAAAAGCCCTTCAGTTGGTCTCTGCGATAACCGGAGGAGGCGAAGAATCGTTCTTTGCTTTATCATCCGATGGAACCCAAACATCAATTGTGGCAGCCAAAGGCGGCATGCTTAAAACATTCTCAAGCGACAAGCTCACAGTCGATGTGAAAATGCCCGAAATAAAGGTACCACAACCAATCGTTCATGTTTACATTGACGGAAAAGAAGTATCTCATAGCGTTAAATCAATGCTCGGAAGAGACACTGGAGCTGGATAATGGCGGCTTTCTGGCAGACTAAAAGAAAAGGGATCTTTAATGTTATCGGTGACGCTGTTCGAAACGGTGTTGACGGATCGTCGCAGTATGCAAATCGAAAACATGCGCATTTTTCAATTATTGACTTGAATAACAATGAGTCGGTTTCATTTAAAGCTTTCATTTCAGCGTTCTCGATTAGCGTTGATCACGGTTACGATGATGAAACAAGCGAGGGCCCAAAAGAAAGATATAAAAAAGCATCCTTGTTTTCTTATAGTCTCGAGCTTGATGTCCCTTCACACTCAACAAACGAGGCAATGAATAATCTTGCAAAGTTTTCTGCTTTTGAAAGAATGATTTCAATAGGAACTGCTGAAGTTACAAGAAGAAGACAACAACAAGAAGGCTTAATTTATCCGGATTTAGGATTTGCCATGGCAAACTTAATTCAAAACGGAAGATTTCGTTTGGGAGAAGCATATGATGAATCCGGTGTAAATCATGAAAAACCAATTTACGGTATTGTTAAAGATCTCTCATTCAAGCCAAGTCTAGATGATGGTTTTTATGAATTTGATAATAAAATCATTGCAAAACATTATAAATTATCAGTTAAAATCGATCTTTTATTAAGATCTGTTTATGGTATTTTCATGAATGGTTTTGATGAGTATGGGCACTATACTGAAGATGAAATAACCCAAACATCTGATCCTGGTACTTATCGTATAGGTGAAGATTCGATTAATCTTATAGAAGGGATCACAGTGACACCAGAGTTGGCTGTATCTGTCTATGATAAAGCATCTTATTGGCCATTCGGTATTATGGTTGGAGACTTAGTTATGACAAGGTCTTTAAGAAATACTTATAAAAATCTAGGTGCCTATGAAGGAAAATACTATGACATTAAAAGTATAAATTTTTTAGACAACACATTTTCTGATACAAAATACTCAAAAAATAAAGGACTATTTTTAGGCATTTCTACAACTCCAAAACTAGGTTACGCAATAGAAACTCCTGCATTGGCGGAACCAGAAAAGTATGTCATGTTTAAAGCATACTTGGGTGATTTTTCATACGCGAAAAAGCCAAAAATTGGTGATGTTGATACAAATGCAAACCCTGCTGGTGTTGTTTACGATTATAAAGCTGGTCTTGAAAAAGAATGGAACATTACTGTTGATGTTCCTTCGAATAATGTTGAAGAAGCTATAAAGAACCTTGCAAAAGTGAACATTTTATTTAGAATGGGAATTAACTATGTCAAGTCTGATTCTTCTGCTTTAGGGAGTACTCAAAAAGCTCATTGTTATGTGAGATTATCTAATTATATTTTTAACCCAGAAGTGGTGCCATACAGAAGTTTTTATTCAAGTGCGCAAGACATAATTGATACTGGTCTAAAATGTGTTATGGACACTGTTAATTTTGAAGTTGATGTTGAGTCTGGGTTTTATGAACATGCTGGTCACTTAATCCCAAAAGCTTTCAAATTAACATTTAATATTGATTATGTAGATACAGCAAAAGAATATGGTGTTGACTTTGAAAACGATGGTCTTTGGCCGCATGGCATGGATTGGCTTAATATTGAGCCCAACGCAGACCAACTAGAGCCGGTCGTTACTCCAACACCAGCACCCGAAGCAGGAGTGGAAGAACCGGTTGAAGAGACCGCGCCCCCGGCAGACACACCTCCAGTCGATGAAGCCCCAAGCCCACCAGCAGCACCTCCGGCTAATGTTCCAAATGACCCGCCAACACCGCCGGCAATTCCAGGAACTCCCTCAATACCAGCAGATGGCCTAGCTTAAGGATTAAAAAATGCCAAAATATTATTATGAAAAAAAGATTATCGATAAATATACTGCTTATGAGCCTTTATTGAACAATAGAGGCTTAAAGTACGTAGATCTTTACACAAAAGGTATAAAGATTCAGCTAGATTACTCAAAAATTCCATATAGAAAACATATTTGGTCTAAAGCAGATAATTTATTCAGACTAGCCAATAGATATTATAATGATAAAAACATGTGGTGGATTATTGCTTTTTATAATCAAAAGCCAACAGACGCACATTTTACAATTGGAGAAGAAATGTACATTCCGGCACGGCCTAATGATATTTTAAGCCAGGTGAGAGAAAATGGCTATTAAAGACGATAGATTCAAACAACTTCTTGAGGGCGCTCCATTTGATAATACTACAACAGATGAAGAAGAATTATTTTTCGAAAGAATTAATAATGAACTAAACAAATGGGGCTCTGACAGTGAGTATTTAGATGCTATTGATGCTTACTTTGCAGATACGATTAGAAATATTGATTCAAGGATTGATAAAAATATTGGAGCAATCCAGGGTTATATAACTATAAATACTGGTACTCAAATTACTGCCAATCAAGTTAAGGAAATTTTTAATTCTACTTCTCTGGATGAAACTTCATTAAAAAGAAAACGACAATATTATTATAATGTCGCAAAAAATACACCACAATTAGACGAAGCTCTTTTAATTAGTAATGTAATTGCTAATCAAATCCGAGTCGATTCAAATAGTCAAAGTGCTGTAAAATATAATTTATCAGGCGGTGGTGCAAAAATAAAAGAAGAAGCACTCAAAAAAACCTTGGAGAAAATAACTCCGCCGCCAGATGATACAAATGTCACATCATCTCTTCCAGAATCAATAACAGCAGGTTTCACAAAACAATGTGTTTTGATGGCCAACATTGGCACCCTTTATGATCATTATTATGACAGATTGTACGATCAAGTTAAATTTAAAAGCACGCAGGACAAGTATTTGGCAATGTCAGGTAAATACTTATACGGTGGCAATATTGTTCCTGTAAATATAAATAATCCAGAATATCTTATACCTTTTATGACATCGCCGCGTCAGATCTTCACAGGCTTCTTAAATGGTATCAAATCGAGGACTGCCTTTAACAATAAGCTAAAAAACAATATTGAAATCTGCTTTGTTAAGAAAGTCGATGGCGAAGTTCATGAATTTCCGTTTATTTCATCAAATAAATCACCAGATGGAGATTATAACTCTTTAATACAATATATGGTCGATAACGGTTATGGGGATACAACATCTGCAAAAGATTATTATAGAAACGCAAATGCTGTTGTGAAAAAAGAGCTTCAAAAAAATTGGATTAGTAGCCAAGGCGGTGGCGTTGGCGGAAATGTTTATAAATTCGACTCTTTTGACATAAGTTTCGAGGGAACTAATCCTTCAACTGCAAGAAATGATGTCAAAGTAAAATTATCATTCACTTTGACAAATTTAAATGTTATCAATAAACAAGAAACTTTGATCTCAAAACAAGATAGCGATAAAACACAAAACTTCACTCTTGCTGACTTGGTTAAATATCCTTTTTATGATAATGAGGCTTCTGGCGGTGGGAAATTGTTTAGAAGCCAGTATGACCCAAATCATAATCGAATAAGAATTTATTTAAGCACAGATTATATTGGAAATGAAGTCTTAAGTCCAGCGCAACAAGTATTTTTAAGAGATAATGTGTTAGCGCTAGATCTTACCTTGGTCGATCATGAATTTTCAAAATCTGGTGATGGTTTAAATACCGCTGTAACTTACACAGTAAATTATAGAGGTTATTCAGAGTCTTTGCTATCAACTCCTTTAATGGACGCACTCGTTACCAAAGATAGAATAAAAGAAAGAATAGACAGAGAAGAAATATTGAAAAAAGCAGTTACAGAGAACTGTTCTCTCTCGGAAGTTCAAAAGATTATTGGAGAATTAAATGCTGCGGCAGCAGCAGAGGCCAACGCTGGCTATGACAGAATTATAACTAACTTACAATCAGGCAAAAGAATCTATCAGGCCACGATTGGCACAGCAGCTAGCAAAGCTATAACAAAGATTTATAGACCTCAAACAGAAGAAGAAAAAAAACAGGGCAAAAATGTAACAGCTTCTTCTACTGCTGCCGTAGCACAAGCTACCGGTACATTGACTCTCACCAAAACTTCACAGACATACGACACTGACTCGGTTGGTTTTGATGAATCCGGTGCAAACCAAATTTATTTCTTTTATTTATTTGATTTATTGGATGTCATAACAGATAATCTTTATAATAGATCAGGAACAGGTACGAATTTTCAAGCTATAAGACTTAAAGATAGACCGTCAGATTTTGTTAAAGACAACAATCATAGATTTTTTCTTGGACCTATTTCTGTTCCAATTTATAATGGCAGTGGTACGATAACAAGAAAACTCATCAACCTAGGCAATTTACCTATTTCAGTTGAGTATTTTATTGATTGGTATAAAGAAAACGTAACTGATAAACAGTTATCATTTTTCCCAATCACTTCTTTCATTAGACAGATATTTGAGAGACTTGTTACAAATATGTTGCACGAATTTTGTTTTAATGATAATCTAGACAGCAAAGTGCTAATAAGAACCTCGATTTTCGAAGACTCAAAATACACAAATTATGATGGCACTGATGTAAGCACGGGCAACACAATTAGTGAAGCTGGTTATTATGGATTAGTTAGTAAGTTTTTTTGGAATAAACAATTTTTTGAGTTTAATGATCATTGGGATTTTGATAATAAAAATTTAATAAAAACATTGCAACCTCTTTTTCAAGTAGACCCCAAAAAAGGAGTGCGATTAGACAATAGAAAACCAATAACATGTATTGTGATTTACGCACAAGGTCGTTCCGATATTTATTCTACAGACCTAATAACAAAAATGGAAACAGACGCAACAATGCCAATTGTTGATGTTACTAATCCAAACTTTTCGTGGTATTTGAAGAATTGGTCTTTTTCGCGAGTTTCTCAACAAGGTTTGCGCGAGGCTAGATATTTTAATTCTTCTTTAAATTCTATAACACAGTTGGCCGCTGTTTATGATATAACATTAACATTTACAAAAGTTATTCCAACATTCTTTCCCGGCCAGATATTCAAAGTTCTTTTAAATGAATTAGGTTCTGTTCCCTCGGATCCAAATGGATTGCCTTATCAATTAGGTCTTGGAGGTTACCATTTGGTAACAAAAGTGTCACATGCTTATTCAACAGGAGCAATATATGATCCACAAATTACGACCTCTGTTACAATGCGTTGGTTCTCCTCGGGTTCCAAGCAAGAATTATTAAGACAAGTGCTTGTTGACACGAAAGTCACAGATCCTGCTCAGGCTATTACCGACGCGGCATGCGATGAGCTAACAAAATACGCTCAAGAAATTTCATCAGAAGTTGCTCAACAAGCACAAAGAGGCACGCTTGGTGCATCAAATGTCACAGAGCAAAATGTTGCACAAAGGTTTGAAAGTGCCGCAAGTGAATTTTCGCAACAATTTGGAACCTCGATCGCTGATCCAGTTAAATTTAAAGAAACTATTTTAACTCTTGCTAATTCTGTTAGAAGCAGTGGTGGCCCTTTAACAGCGGCAGCAGTAGCTGGACCTGGTGGGACCTACACTTACACTTACAACAAAGCAGATGATGTTGTCGAGATAAAAGATTCAACCGGCAAGATAACCGCTAAGCTTGACAAAAACAATCAAATAATCGAGGAATAATCATGGCACGCAAATTCATCGGAAGCAATACAGACAAATCCTCAAGAAGAACTTGGTATTACCGAGCAAAATTTGAGACAAGAGCATACACTCAACCTAATGCCGGAGAGAATCAAATCAAAGACATTACGTTTTTCGAAAGACAGTACTACGGAACTATAGACGAATTGGATTATCCAATTGTCCCTAAAGAAGATCTAATCATAGGATTAGCCGGAGGTAAGAGAGCCTTACCTTTCGTTGTTGATGCTTTCACAATCTTTAAGAAAAGAATGACCAAAGCTGTTGAGTATAACAAGATCTCAACAACGAATCCATTTTTTGTTAATTTTACACCTACGTTGGCATATCAGTCCCCCCTTCGTCAATACAAGGATTATTTAGGAAGAAAGCTACAGCAGTACAACCTAAATTATCTTGGAAATATAGTTGGCTATAAAAGTATAACATCTTTTGAGGACTATGTCAAGTATTTTGTTGAAAAAATTAAACAAGAAGGAGATAGCGTCTATTCCTTGTCTAAATGGTGTCGTTCGCCTGAATGTTCCGTTTATAACTCGGGTCTCGGAATATCAATAGATAACCTTGACTTTGGTGAAGATCAGCCAAAAATGGAACAATTTATCGATCATCAGGATTTCAATCATTATCTTAAGCTTGCTTTAAACTCGGGCTTTTCAATATCAAAAGATAATCCCGGGACCCTTATCTTTGATCTTTTATCTCCCGCTGCTGCTCCTTTTCTTGCTCCTTATGGTCTGAGAACATTAAGAGATATATTTTCACAATATTATGATAGAACAGAATTAAGAGAATTTATATATATAAGAAATATTATTAATAGATATTATAATTTATTTATTATACAAAATAAAATAATAAGATTAAATAAAGTAATATGTAATAAAACTTATACTGAATATCAAATAAGAGAAGCTCAAACATTAGAAGATTTAGATTTAAATTATCCAGAAGAATGGTTTTTAAATTATTATATTGATCTCCGAAATTATGAAGAAGGTTCTCCATTTAATCCACAATACATCGAATCAATAAAGAAAATTGCAAAAAAGAGACTAAAAAAGCTTGACACTGAAGAAGCATTAGGTTATATTAGTAAGACATTCAGAGATCAAACTTGGTCGAAGCCTTATGGCTATGATGATTTTCTTAAAAACCAAAACCAAGTAATCGATGATGATGTAACGCCTCCACCGAGAAGAGGAGGCTCCGGAGGCTATTAATGACATTTCAAACATTGGACGACAAACGAGACTGTAAAGGAGTATTCTACAACGGAGATTTTTATTTTGATAAGTTGCCTCGCAATCTAGATCTTACATGGTCTTGGTCAGAACATTTGGAGGATTATAATGTCGACTTCGCAGAGCTTTGGGTTAATGGAGAGAGCATTGATAATTGTGCTCCTGATCATCTTGTTGATCGTTATGTATTTCGAAAGCGACGGTTGGAAGCACACGTTAAAGCGATTGTTGGATCAAAGATCAACTTGGATGATAATTGCATTTATGACTTGGTGCCTCGGCATATTCTGCGGCATTATTATCAGTTAAAAAACGAAATCACCGAATGGGTCGTTGCGAACAACCCAAGACCAAAGAATTATTCTTTCCTCGTCGAAACACAGTCGACCATCAATAAAATAAGACAGCAGGAATTGCGAATAGATTGGGATAATCACAATCTTTTGTTCCTCCAAGACTCAAAGGCAAGATCACTCTACAAACGCTTCGCAAAGCAAAAATCTGCTGTTATTTACAATCTTTTTGGCACAATCACGGGTCGTTTGACCACAACCCAAGAGTCTTTTCCAATTATGAATCTGAAAGCAGAACATCGTAAAATCGTTGTTCCACAAAACGATCTCTTCATCGAACTTGACTTCAATGCCGCCGAGATCCGCACGCTGTTGGCTCTTGCCGGAATCGACCAACCTTCCGAGGACATTCATCAATTTAATA
>Ga0208161_1000820_pt1 | contig 17242 bp, 18 predicted proteins | sample CB_VirMetaG_3_FD_184538 | JGI IMG/M metagenome (GOLD analysis project Ga0208161, IMG submission 184538) | Freshwater to marine saline gradient viral communities from Chesapeake Bay - CB_1508_1S Viral MetaG (SPAdes) (version 4) | ecosystem: Environmental > Aquatic > Marine > Coastal | place: USA...
AAAATTAGCTGCACAACGAAAAAAGAAAAGGGTAGATCTAGGCGGACAGAGTGTATCCGATAGAGCTGCGCGCCAAGCGCGGAGAGATACTGCCAAGGCCATGCGTCCCCATGGTATGTGAAGAGTAAGATAAAAGTTCGTAAAAAGTCCTCTAAATTAGGATGACTAAACACTCCAGGCCACGCAGAAAGAACAAAGGATTTCGTAACAAGGATCCTAAATACTTTGAAAAGCTCGGGGAAACTAAAAAAGAAGTTCGTTGGTTTACAAGCCAAGAAACTAAAAAACAATTAGGAGTAGAAAATGGACCACAAAGAAAGAATCCGCGCAAAGGCCGAAGCTAGACTTGCACGACTTAGACCCAACACGGGTCATGCTAGACTCTTAAAAGCAAGACTTGGAATTTCTGATGCTCCTGTAGTAGAAGAAGTTGTTGAGCCTGTTGTTGAAGAGGTTGTCGAAGAAGTAGTCAAGCCTCGTAAGCGTAGAACAAAGAAATCCGACTGATTATTTGTTTAATTTAATAAAAACTCCTTGGTATAAAACAGTACCAAGGAGTTTTTTTATGTTTTATGCGTTTAAAAACCTTATTTTTGGTTAATTTTTAGTGTTGAATCTTGATAGGAAGCTGTGTATTCTCAATAAATGCGAGTCTATTCTTGTGCCAGGAGTCTCTTCCTACCAATTCTCCTCTAGAATTGTGTAAAATATCCATATCAATCACTTTATTTGTGTATCCTTTTTCAAAAGCAGTGGTTGTATAGTGAATATCGTAGAAATCCCACTCACCTTCGAAGTATTCTGGCTTATCTAAGCCAATATCACGCACTACTTTTGCTTTTGCTGCTAAAAATAAGCCGTCTAGAGCCACTACATCGTCTGCTGGACCATATTCAGTCACATATTCCTTGCCATTTTGGTCAATATGGGATACTTTACCTCTGTGTAGCCCTGCTTTCCACACATCTTGATCCCACCACACTGCATTTGGAGATAAATAAGTAGTTCCTGCTGGCCCTACAAACCCAGTCTCAGGTAAATTGCATAGATTTTGGAGCTTTTCTAAAAATTTAGCGCACATTTCTCGAATTTCGATGTCGTCATGACAAAATATACAGATATCATCGTCATCTGGGTTAATGCGCTCAAAAGCTCCTTTATAAGCTTTAAATATAGATTTGGCCTTAGACATCAAGATTACATTAACACCACAGCCAGACAAAAAGTTCAAAAGCTTATTTGTTGTAGCAGTAACTTGATCTGCTGATCTAGTACATATAATAGCGTGTATTGACATATACTATTATATGCAAGAGCCAAGTATTTTTTTATGGAAAACAAAAAATTATTAGAAGAGTTCAAGAAATGCTCTCAAGACCCCTCTTACTTTATATCCAGGTATATCAAAGTTACTCACCCTGTTCGAGGTCTAGTTCCCTTCAAACTCTACTCATTCCAAGAAAGAATCCTTGAAGAGCTACAAAGAAACAGGTTTAATATTCTTCGTAAGTTCAGACAGGCTGGATGTACTACTATCGCTGCTGCTTACAGCCTGTGGATGATTATCTTTCAAAAGCACAAGTCGGTGGTTATTCTCTCTAAGGGTGATGCAGAGTCTACCGAGGTTCTTGATCGTATTAAGCTCATGTATGACGAGCTACCTGATTTCCTAAAACCAGGCATCGTTGAAGACAACAAACACACACTAAAACTTAAAACAAACTCTGTTATTAAGTCCAGGCCATCAGGGAAGCAGTCAGGTCGTTCTCTTGCTGGATCATTTCTGATTATTGATGAGGCTGCGTTCATTGAGAATATTGATACTATTTGGGCTGCTGTTTATCCAATTATCTCTACAGGCGGTCGTGCTTTCGTTCTTTCTACTGTTAACGGCATTGGAAATTGGTATCATGAAGTTTACCAAAATTCGCTTGTAGGGGAAAACTCATTTAATGCCATTGATATCCGTTGGCAGGAGCATCCAGAGTATAGCTTCACAGAAGGCTTTGAGGACCTTTATGCCGAAATGGCAGAGAAGGGTCTGGACATCCACAAATGGGAACAGATCACTAAGGCCAACATGCCTACTAAGCAGTGGTTACAAGAGTATGAGTGTAGCTTCCTGGGAACTGGTGATACCTTTGTAGAGGGCGAGATTCTTAAAAACATCTCGTTACAAACTAGTGAAAAATACTACACCAAGTACAACAACCGTATGCGCGTTTGGCAGGACCCTCAACCCCATTACTCGTACCTGATTTCGTGTGATACTTCCTTGGGTAGGGACAGGGACTACTCAGCTTTCCATATAATCAATATGTACAACGGGCAGCAAGTGGCAGAGTTTTACTCTAACCGCACCGCCATTAACGATTTCGCTAAAATACTATTTAACGAAGGCACGCTATATAATATAGCTTCGATAGTTTGTGAAAGAAACACGATAGGTAACAATCTTATCGACTGGCTTTATAATATTTATGAGTATGAAAACCTGTGGGCCGACGATAAGGGTGAGTTGGGATTTCAGGTTACTGCCAAAAATAGAGAAAGTATTCTGGCTGAACTAGAAGAGGCTCTTAGGACTGATATGATCAAAATTAACTCAACAAGAACCTACGATGAGTTAATGACGTTCATTATTTCAGATAACGGCAAGCCTCAGGCTGAGAAAAATCATCACGATGATTTGGTCATGAGTTTAGCCCTGGCAGTCCATACCTACAAAAACTTGCTCGATTCCACCCCCATGGAGTTTGCAACTAGACTAAATAATGATGAGAGTTTACCCCTCCCTTCAAAAATGTACAAACACACAGTGAAAAACGGGTTTGGACAAATAACCGAGGAAGATTATAAATGGCTGATAAAGTAGAGGACAATATTGAAGAAAGTGGTTACACCAACTTTGGTGGAACTGAAAACAGGGCTGGTTCTTATTATACACCAACAGGACCAATAGGAAAGTTCTTTGCTAAGTTCTTTGCCACAAAAGCGCAAGTTCCCGCTGCTGCTGCCATTGATAGTAAAGTTACTCCTGAGACTGGAGACACGATTATCTCAACTGAGGTTATCAAGGATGAGCCTGTAGATGGCGCTCCTGCCGTGGGTGGGGTGAGCAGAAATCCAATCCTTCCTCAGCTAGAACTCAACCGTAGGCGTAGATACAAAGACTACGAAGAGATGGACGAGTACCCAGAGATTGGTGCTGCTTTTGATATTTATGCTGATGATTCTACTCAGCGGGGTCTAAGGGGTGAGCGGTGGACTGTGAAGTCTGATAATGATATGGTAGTTGATGAAGTAGAAACTTTTTTCGGCACCATCCGATTAGACAAGCTTCTTTGGGATATTATCAGAAATACTGTAAAATACGGGGATTGCTTTACTGAACTTATCCTAGATGTTAACAAGCCACAGGAAGGCGTAAAGAAGATCAAGATTCTTAACCCAAACTGGATTCTTCGTGTTGAAAACGAGTTTGGTTATCTAAAGAAGTTCCTCCAAGAGATCCCTAACATGGAGTCTCTCCAGTACGCTGAAGTTGGTCAATCTAATGTAAATCGTCCTGTCAAGTACATTGAGCTTGATAAAAATCAAATTGTCCACTTCCGTCTACACACCTCAGATCCAATCTTCTATCCCTATGGTAAATCAATTGCAGCCCTCTGCCACAGAGTATTCCGATCACTGAAGATGATGGAAGACGCGATGATGATTTACCGTTTGTCGCGTGCTCCTGAGCGTAGAATCTTTTATGTAGACACAGGCAACCTTCCAACCTCCAAGGCTGAGATGTTTATTGAGCGTCTTAAGCAGAAGTTTAAGAAAGAAAAGTTCTACAACAGCCCAAAGGGCACAGTGGACTCAAGATACAACCCAATGTCAATGGACGAGGACTTCTTCGTTCCAACTAAAAATGGTAGAGGCACCAAGATCGAAACTCTACCTGGAGCTACTAACCTTGGTGAGATCGAAGACGTTCGATACTACAGAGACAAGCTACTTGCTGGTTTGAAGATTCCAAAAGACTACATTGTAGAAAAGGATCAATCACCAGAAAGAAAAGCCAACCTATCTCAGCTTGATGTTAAGTTCGCCAGAACTATTCAGCGAGTCCAGATTGATGTTGAAACTGGGTTGGAAAACATGGCAAAGAGACACCTTCAATTACGAGGGTTCCCTGCTTCTGTAATCAAAAATCTAAAAATTAAATTACCTGAGCCTTCTGATATGTCAGAAAAGCGCAAGCTTGATGTTGATGAGCAGAAGACTAGAGTTATCCAGGCTGTCCAAGGTCTCAACCTGTTCTCAAAAGAGAGCATCTACCGCGAGTTCTACGATATGACCGATGATGAAGTTCGTAGAATGAAATCGGAGATAGAGAGCGAACAACAACAGGAACAACAGGATCAGCAAGCCATGGGTGCGGGGCCTGGGCCAGGAGAGGCGGGTGGACAAGAGCCTGCTGAAAACGTACCACCTACAGCCAATGAGAGTGTAGAGTATGCACTCAAATTTGTGGCTGACACTGCAATTGATGAAAAAGCCAAAGAAGTGCTACAACGAATTGTAGAAAAACAACAGCAAAAAGCAAAAATCACTAACTCCGAAGAATCTATATAATTCGGGGCCACATAACGGAGATAAAAATGTTTTCTAATTTATTCGAAGAGAGAGATAAAACAATCACACACCTAGTAAAGCTGGGTGACTGCATTGGTAGATCACTGAGAGAGAACGTCAGTCTTTTCTCAATTGACAGTGCCAATTCTGAAGTATCCTATGTCACTAATAGCGGAAAGGTTATCAGCGGAAAGTATGTCATTGGAGAAGACATCGGTATCGACAACATCAAAGTTCGAGACTCTTCTGTATTCCAGAATGGTGAAGAGTTTGATAACTTTGTTAATGAGAAGATTCACTCATTTGTCGAAAGTGTGCATTACGGAGAGTATGCTACAGCCGATAGCTCATTTGATGATGTTCTTTCACTCTGGGAGAATCGTTTAAAGCTTTCCTCTATTCAAAACAGACTAATAGAGCAAAGTGAAAAGCTTTCTCAAGTAGAGCAGATTCTTGAGTCTGATCAGTTCCAAAAGCTTATGGAAGTTACTCCTCAGCTTCAGGACTTCCTAAGAGAAAACATTGAAAAAGTTACTTCAGTTCCAGAGGTTCGCAATGCTGTTAACCTCTCTAACGCAGTTTCAAACGCTTTTAACTTCCCTTGGCTAACTCTTGAGGAGCTTGAGGAGAACCGTTCATATACCTTGAAGAATGGTGTTAACGAGTCTATCTACGAAATGATTTGTAGACAAGAGCTTGTTAAGCGTGAACTACTCGAATCAAAGAAAAGCTTTGACACTGTATGGGCTGATAACACATCAATTAGAAAACTTGCGAGTATGATTTTTGAAAGTGACGAGGCCGTTGTTGGGGCTTTGTCTGAGGCCCTGAAGGAAGTTCCTTATCTCTCACTTGCTTCCAAGAGAAGCCTCTTCAATACTTTCACAAACTGCCTTGCAAACGCTGATGGTATCGGTGTATCTGAGAAGGACATCCAAAGCTACGCATCAAGGATCTTTGAATATAAGAAGGATGTGAAAGAACTCTTTATTGATACAATCAATGAAAAGTACGGAGTGAACATTCAAAATCTACAAAGCCCAGCATCTTTCAAGAGCCTAGCTAACACTCAAGTTGTTATCTTTGAAGCTCTTTCAAGATTGGCTCCAAAGGGATCTGTACTGAAGGAAGTCTTGTCTGAGATGGCTCAGTGCTTGAAGAACAAGTCTGGTGTCGAGTGCATTGATGTAAACGACTTCCTTATGGAAATATTTGTATCAGTCGGATACGACTGCGTTCTTGAGGAAGCTGAGACTTCAGATCTACCTAAAATAAACTTCAAAAGAGTAAGTAAGGACTTGATCGACATCCAGGATCTGGTTATGACTCTCAAGCAGAAGGTCATGGATCAGGAGTATCCAAGCGATGAAAACCTAGCTCCCGAGGAGGAGGCCCAAGAAGCACCTCCTGAGGAAACAGTCCCTGAGCCTCCAGCAGAGGAGCCAGCCCCTGAGCCTGCCCCAGAAGCTGCTCCTGAGGAAGCACCAGCAGAAGCACCAGAGCCACAAGCTCAAGATGATGTAGTCAACGATCTAGCTGACTTGGAAAACATGGTAGCTGACATCGCTGCTGAACTTGGAATGGATAAGCCAGAGGAGGATGAAGAATGACACATACCACTTTAAGACCCTACACGAAGGCAGTAGTTATTAGTGCTTTAGGAACATCAGCTATAGAATTAAGAGACACTTCTGACACTTTATTAGAATGTAACTATATCAGGGTTAATACTTATGGGACACCTATTACAACGGCAATCCCAGATTTTATAGTGTTTCTTTCAGGAGTTGATGGATTAACAACGCCTAGTGTATCTCCTGTCACTGTAACTCCTACTGCAAGTGGTTTTTGTGGTGTTGCTGGTCAAGCTGAAGGGGTTAGTCCTGTAGAAATATTTTTAGATGATCAAGATAAAGTTTCAGAAATTCAAATATTTAATGCTGCCGCGGACTCAATAACCTATGTTATAACATATGGTAATATTAGATTCATTAATCCAATGAGATTTAATGATCGTCCAAAAGGATCGTAATGGCATTACAAATACAAAATAACCTTACGATAGGTAGACCAGGAAAGCGAGGTAGATCTAGAAGATACTCTAGATCTACCTACCGCACTTCTGGTGGAGATCGTGGAGTTACTTTTGTAGGAGTTCAAAATTTAAGATTTCGTGCAGGAAACGGATATAGAACAACCTTAGGTTTTGGTGGAGGTAGCTGGTATTTCAAGCTATGGGACTCCACAGGAACACAAGTAGGAACAACAAAAATTAGAAGCACACTTGAAGTTCTAATTGCTGTAGTAAATGCTGATGCCACCCTATCAACTTATGTAGAAGCAGTTTTAGAGAGTGGCGTTACAAGTGTGACAGGAAATACTAGTTTAAACTTTGCTGATGCAACGGTTATGAGTGGGGGAGTATAATGACTGAATACAGCGCGATTGTCGTCGTTCAAACTAATGAGGCAGACCAGCCTACCAATTTATTAGCCCTCAGTGAGGGCGACACTATTTCTTCAGGCGTATTACCTGACTCTGTAAGACAGGCTGTTTCTGGAGTTTCTGAAGTATCTTCTACAGTATATGATAACTCATCCTCTTGGGGGTTAGGACTTGATGCGGGTACTAGAGCTGATATTGAATCTGTTTCAGCTACTGTTCTAAATACTTCAGGTGACTTGGTTGAAGCTTCAGTTGGATTTAGAGTCTTTTCAGGTGACATTCAAGCCTCTACCACATACTTGTCTGGTTACACTGATGATTTAGAAACATCTGCTAGAAACTTATCAGGATTAGTAGATTCTTCAACAGCCATTCTTGATGGTAGTGTCGTTGCCCTAAATGCTTCTTCTGATAGACTATTTGTTTTTTCAGGTGATGTAGAAACGTCTACTGCTACTCTTGATGGTAGTGTCGTTGCTCTAAATGCTTCTTCTGATAGACTATTTGTTTTTTCAGGTGATGTAGAAACGTCTACTGCTACTTTGGATAGTCGGGCTGATGCTATAGATTTAAGCACTAATACATACTGGAATAAAACCTATGAAGATGTAAATACTAGTTCCAATATTTGGAATCTTACTTATCAAGGTGTAAATTCGAGTGCTCACCCTATATGGAATGCTACAGCAGTGGGAGTCGCTACTAGTGCTAACGCATATTGGAATAGTAACTACGAGGACGTTCAAGCTAACAGAGACGCTTGGGCAGTAACTTCTGGCATAGCTAGTGGTTTCGGTTTTGTACCTAACGCCCCTACAAAAACTCTCTCTTCAGTAGCCATTTCTGGTTTTGGTGATGGGGATACCTCAGGTGTTACTATTTTTGATGGAGCCATCCCTGTATACTCTGAAGAATTAGGTAGGTTTAACTATCTTCCATATATTGCGAAGCCCGCTGGCGGTTTTGTGGCAGTAGGGGAAAATGAGCCACCTGGAAAGATTACAATAACAGTAGATGGAGGATTCCAATTTACCAATGATAGCGGTACTCCTCAACTCTTGATTGATACCCAAGACGGCTTCTTATCAGGAACTGGCACTTTTGATATATCCAGTATTCGTTCTGTCAAGGCAGGAACAGGGGATTTTACCACAGCTAGTGCTGAAACTCAGGTAGTAGAGAGTGAATTAAAAGTGCGTGGAGCGGCTTTTTCTCAATTGGATAGAGGCTACAAGGCTACAAGTACAGATAGGTTTGCTGTAAACGGATCTGGTATAGGTACAGGGGCGGGTGATATTTATGTTGTCAACGGAGGAGCACCATTTATCTACTACGAAACTTCTACCAACGGTACAGTTAGAAACGGATCTAATGAACTTGGATTAGGAGCAACTCCAATGTACACGATCTCCTCGACGCCAGATTCTTATTTGTCTGGAACAATTGATGCCTTTTATGACAACTCAGCATATGCCAGAACAGTAGTATCCTCTACAGGAGTTTATGAAATCCAGGCTATGATGAACATCTCATCCCTCGGGGAAATTGACGTTGTGTTTGGTGTACAAATTGATGGCGTTGATATCGCGCAAACAGGGGACACCATTGTTGGAATCTCCGCTCCACATTATATGTTATCAAAACTTCAATTTGTAAAATTTTTAAATGTTGGACAAGAAATTAAAGTTACTTTAACTGCGGCGGCACAGCATATAATTGCAAAAGGTTCTAACCTACTAATACGAAGAATAGGATAAATACTATGCCTGAAACTACACCTCACCCAGAAAAAAAGATTACTATAGGTAAAGAGACACTTATGCCCATCAGTATGGTGATTGCCATTTGTGGTGGGGTTGTTTGGATTAGCACTCAACTTAATAATATTAATTATAAGTTAGACGTATTGGAGTCCAAACTACAAGATCAATGGACCACTAGGGATATGGAAAATTGGGGTTTACGTTTAAAAATGGAAAACCCAGAAATTATAATTCCAAAACTAGAAAATTAATCTAACATATGGTTTTGCTTGGCCGCTCTTAGCAGCCTCCACATGTAACTGTCTTTTAGATTTTCTAGAGTTGTAATTATATTTTCCAACTTGTGTATTAACTCTTCGTTAACAACTCTTGTTTCCGTCGCCATTTTGATTTCTTCTAACACGGAAGTGATTGTCTTTCTATCGTCTTCAGATATTGAGAATATCTGTTTTTCTATAGATTCTCTGGTTTTCATTTTTGTACCTCTGTTTTTTTGTCCCAACAGCTAATCATTAGGCTGATTCTTGAAGACCCTGATTTCATATTTCGGATGGGTAGGACCCCGTGGGCGTGGTTTCCTTCAAAGATTACTAAGCGGCTAGGCTTGTATTCAATTTTGAGCCACTTATCCGCTCTAGATCTTTCAGCTAGTTTGTAAATGTCTTCCTCAAAAAAATAATCAGGTTGATACTCTTCTGTGTCTATCACAAGCTCGCCTCCCTCGATGTCGTCCCCTCCAAGAAATAGAACGGCTGTCTTTTTGGCAGGTTCAAAATCCTCTACATCCTCTTCGTTGCTAATATGATGATGCAGGTAGTTATTGTTGTGATCTAAGACGTTAACCCAAACCTCGTAACCTTTGCCTGTAAATCCTGGATCTACTTTAGCTAATGACCTAATAATCTTACAGATATCAGCTTCTGTTTTATCCTTGTGTTTCTTACCCCAAACATACTTGTCGCTGAATAAATCAAACTGCCAGGATCCAGCGTAATGAAAAAAGCTGTAAAGGTCATCTAAAGTAGAATCGCCACCAAAAAAATCATCTTCTATCTTAATCATAGAATTTTTACCGTATGGCCCTCTTTTTCGTAGTGTCGTCTGCGTGCTACAGAGTGATCAGATAGATACTTCTCTTTATCGAGAAAATCATAGATATATACTACGTCTTTGCTATCATGCCGTCTTAATGCTCGACCAAGTGCTTGCAAAGTAGCAATTTCAGATTTCATACCCCTCGCATTTATGAAGTGGGTGATCTCCTCAATATTTACTCCTGTTTGCAGAATTTTTGTTCCAATAAGAACACTAGACTCTGAGCATCCTCTGAATCTAGATATACAGTCATACCGTTCTCCGATGGAATTAGCCCCTTCCAAGAACTCAACGGATCCTCCAACCATTTCCTCCAGGGTCCTTCCATGATCAAGTGATTTGGTAAGAATAAGGATACGGGCTCTTTTGTTTCTTCTTCTGATGTCATTTACAATTTCTTTTATTATTTCGTTTCTGGGTTCGTTGTTTACAATGTAATCATCATAAACATCGAGGAACCCCATATCCTCATCGACTCCACTAGCCTCGTAGGGCCTGTCAATGAGTTGTATGATTGGTTTTGTGAGTTTGCCTTCATCTACTAGGTCGGCGGTCGCTACGGTCTCCAGGACGCTCCCTAGAGCGCCTTCAAGGTTGTATCGAGGGATCTTGTCACTAGGAGGCGTAGCGGTGAATCCGAAGCGGTACACGGCGTTAGGGAAGCTCCTGATGGCTGTCAGGGTGGTCTTTCCATTAGCGAACTCATGGCACTCGTCAACCATAAGCACTTCAGCTTCAGTTAGGTGTGTGTCTAATATTCTTTCGATGCTTTGTACAGTACATAACATAATATCCCCACTAACAAAACCCTCACCGTAACACAATCCGATATTATCAAACCCACAAGCCTTGGTAAGAAAATCATATGTCTGCGTCAGTAGCTGCTTCGCATTGAACAAGATCACCATCTTTTTGCCCTCTAGGGCTTTGACCAAGCCAGCCATGATCAAAGTTTTTCCTGAGCCAGTTGGAGACTTGATAACACCTCTCATCTTATCTAAACCACGGGCGATAAGCTCTTCCTGGTAATTGTAATAAGTAAATCCTGGTATTGTGTAGTCTACTTTTTGTATTCCAGGAACATGGGGATGATTCAAAATTATCTCAGGGTCACAATCAATCTTCTTTAAGTCCGCAAGTAACCTAGATAATAGGCCAGTCTTAAACACACCAGTCTTAGAAATAAAATAAGTTTTACCATCCCACTGTCTCCGCTTGTACGCAGGCGAATATCTGGCACCAGGAACATTGAATGAGTAAAGCTCGTATAATGCTTTTAGAAGCTCGGGATTGTCGGTTTCTATACGAGAATTTATTGTATCGACATGGATCTTCATTACACTATTATAGATTAGGAATTATGCCTACAGGAGTTGAATTATGCTAAACCAACCAGTTAACGACGAAGCCAAGCAGGCAGTCATTGATGAAATTTTAAAAGAGCTTCCCACAGATACCGCTGTGGAAGTGGAGTTACCCTCTGAATGTAGGGTCTATAACTTGGAGGACCCAGGGGCTCCAATCACCATTCGCCCTATGACCTTTGAGGATGAAAAGGCTTTGGTTAGTGCTGGAAAGGGTGATGACCCAGTAAACCTGATTCTACAAAGGTGTACGACCAACATCAAGATTCCAGATCTTCTTTCCATGGATAAGCTTTACCTTATCATGAAACTAAGAGAAATCTCCTATGGTGATGACTACAACACTTTGTTGGTGTGTTCTCACTGTAAGGCTGAGAATCCAACCACCGTCAAACTATCTCAACTAAATGTTAACCCTGTTCCTGATGATTTTGAAGACCCCATCACTGTCATGCTTCCAACCATCAAAAAGGAAGCCAAGGTACGTCTTCCTAGAGTTCGCGATGAGAGGATGATGATGGATACACAGGCAGCCCTTGATCAGATTTGGAGATTTGTGGTGGAGATTGATGGGCATACCGACAAATCAATCATCGCTCCAGTCGTTGATAAGCTGCCTCTAAGAGATGTCAGAACCATCCTGAATGCTATCAAGACTGATTACGGAGTAGATACAAAGGTTAAATTTGAGTGCAATAGCTGTGGAGGGGTGACGGTCGTAGATCTGCCAATCAACTCAAATTTTTTCGATGTGAACTAGAAGAAGTAATTGATGTAGATAATCTTCTTCTAGAAGCCTATATACTTGTAAAACGAGCCAATTTCACATATTCCGATGTGAAGGAGATGACTCGTACAGAAAGAACAGTATTTCTAAAACTCCTAAGAGAGGAGCTGGAGCGAGAACAAGATGCAATTAAACGGAGTAACAGTAGTTGATAGGCACAACAGACCAACTGTAATTCAGAAGGTCGCGTTGCGTGCATTCTTTATTAATGATGGAGAATATTACGATCCCTATGATATTAGTGGTGTAACTATTTTCCAAAAAGCATCAAACTTTACTCCAAGCACCGTTCTTGGTAGTGACAACCTAATCTCTAATTCCGTCCCAGCATCAATCATTAAGATGCACTTTACTCCATCTGGGGATGATGATGGCACAGCGGGCCAGGATCCAAGTGGATATAATCCAGGAACTGATATTAGAGCTACCAGCGGAGTTTATCGGGTAAGCAAAGGTGAGTACATGGTGATTCTTGATGGGACGCAAACCACATCAGGAGTCTATGATTTTCATGGATCATCTCTCACAGTTGAAAACACTGCTAGTGCTGTAAATGATTATATTGATTGTTGGACTATTCAGTTTGCTCAAGGCTCGCTCTATCAAACGATAATCAATGATTTTCATCTGTATGATGACACGTTCTTCAGCATCACACAACCCCTCCTCCTAGCCAGCAGAAACAAACTAATCAATAGAAACATAGTTCTAAGCTCAATCGAAGATCTAAAAGTAACAACTGAGATTACAATTCAAAACAAAGACATCGACCAGAGTGTAAAAAATATCTTCAAAGATTCAGCCATTACAAATGCGATGATGAAGATCGAAAAGGTGAACGAAGATTCAACAACTCTGCCTGCTCACGTTACTGTCTCTGGATTCTCTGACACTAGTGCTTTGATCGACGTTACCTCAGATAACACTATGATTTTGAACTTCGATACCACAAATCTAGCTACCCATGCCAATGTGGCAGACTTCGGGGGTTTGACAGGAACCTACAGGGCTATTGTGAAATACACTCTACTAAATGAAACTATCCTATCACCACCCTATTACTTTACAATAAGTTAATTTCATTTATCATTTTGTATTCAAAATTATAGAGGGAGCTTTCATTCATAACCCAGGAGTGAAGGCTCTCTCCTTTTACATGAGCCTCATTCCAATCCTTACACCCATTAGGTGGGGGACAAACATAGAAATCATCCATAAGCCTCTCACGACGGCGCTTATCGAACCTGTGGCACCCTCTAGCCCCTGCGGAGTCGTTATCAAATCCTAGGATGATCCTGCCATCGAAAGTTGATAGAATCTCAGCTTGGCGGTCGCTGACGTAATTCTTCATGGTGGCTGTGGCATTCACGCCTTGAAGCTGTAGAGACTTGGCATCTAGAGGACCTTCACACACGACTACATAATCTTCATCTTCGTTGTATGGATACAGAACCTCTGATGTGTGTGGGGCAGAATCAATTAAGGGGTTCAAATACTTTGGTTGCTGATCGCCTAAGGCTCGACCTTGGAAGTAGTATACAACCCCGTCTTTACTAAATGGGATAATAATTCTGTTGCGGAACCGCCCATCCATGCATAGGTAGTATTCAGCAGCAGGAGGATCTTCTACAGAGAAAAGTTTTCTCTCAAACAGTAGGCTCCATGCCCGCAAGACATCGGGATCGTCAGAGTGCCCCGATTCAATGTTTAGAGGAATGAGCTTGCTAGTGTCCAACTCAAGCTGACGCTCCTCCTTGATTTGCTCTGGGATGTCCTCACCAATGAACTCAAAGTTCCTGATCATCAGATCCCTATAAGCACGGAAGTAGGGGATATCCTCAGCCTCGGAGTACAATCTGGTGAAATTACCTGAGCGCCCAGTCTTGAAACACTGCCACAAACCACTATCTACATTGACGCTCATGTGCCTCTTCCAATCATTCCTGACAAAGAGTGACTCCATGATGAATTCCCGACCGTTGGAAGATAACCTACCTTTGTCAGAAAAATTTTGGGTAATGTAGTCTCTAATAAACTGAGGTGCTATAATGTACATAAAAACTATTTCCGAATCTAAGTATCAAACTTTCAAGCAGTGTAAGCTGAAATATCGTTACCGTTATGTTGATCGGCTACCTGAGCCAGAGGAGTCCAACACAGACGCTCTTCACTTTGGATCATATATCCACAAGATACTTGAGGACGGTGTGAACGCCAAAACTCAAGAGGAGCTTGTCCAGATCGCTGAGGAAGTGAAGGGCACATACAAGGTATCAGAGAAGTACGACGGCAAGGATTTAAAGTGTATCCAGAATTTTCTGAAGTTCAATGGACAATTGGAGGATACCGTCGCCTGTGAGCTTGTATTCGAAGTTCCTGTAAAAGATGACATTACCTTGAACGGAGTAATTGACCGTGTAATCAAAGGTAAGGACGGTGGTTATCTGGTAATCGACTACAAGACATCCAAGCGTGAGAAAAGCAAGGTCGAGCTTTACCAAGATTCCCAACTCAAAGGGTATGTGTACGCCATCAGCAAACTATACGATGTGCCTTACTCTAAGATTATCGCAGCACACTACTACCCACTAACTAACAATTTCGTACACGTTCAATACTCTACCCCTCAGATTACAGCCCATGCTCGCAAGATCGTTGATGAGGTCTGGAAGATCCGCAAGAGCAAGAAAGAGGACATGAAGCCTTCTCGTAATGATTTCTGTAACTGGTGTGCCTACAAGTCCTGTTGCCCAGAGTTCAACACCGATCAAGCTTGCTCTTCCAAGATCGAGCAATTGAAGGCTAAGAAGGCTTTGGATAAGTCCCGTAAATAAACGGAGAGTAGATACTTATATTAATAGAAACAAAGAAGTTATGTACCTGATCAGATGAGTAGTTACACTTCTTAGTTAAATAGTTATAAAGCATTTCTAGTTTAATAGGCTTCTGTTTATTCATACCATCAAGAACCTTGAACTGAAAGTGCTTAATAAATTTTTCACTATACTTATGTCTCCACTTTTCAACAAAAGAATAGCTAAGTGTCTCATTTATAAGATCAAGAAAATCAATAATATCTACATCTAGATTATAACTCATGATTAGGGTAATGTTTATATATAATATAGAGCTATGAGAGGTTTTTCAAAAGAAATCAAGAGTTTTCTTACCCAGGTAGGAGTTAATGATGGTATAAGGATAGCCATGGTCCCTAAGAGCGACTCATGTGGGGGTCCAGGAGATATTTTATTCTTTAGGTATAAGTTAGGCAGTGGTAGGGGGAGTAGGGACTTTAGAATCCTATTATTGACTGAGCCAATAACCAAGGATGCTAAGACGGGCAACCAGCTTCTTACAGGGTTTAAAGTCCCTCCAAACGGCTCTTATTCTCCAGATTCTCTTGAAACGCTATATAACAATAGCGAACTTCCTGAGGACGGATACAGGACATATATTATGAAAAATATATTTGGACCTCTTCGCAAAATTAATAAAATAAATCCAGATGAGGAAAAATAATGATAAGTGACATTGCACTCGCAGGACTAACAAAGTCTATGGATGCTCTAAAGGGCTCTATCGAATCTGCTTTTAGTTTTGCCCAGAGAGCGGAGAAGTCCTCGCTTGCTCTAGGTATGTCCTTTGGACAGGCGAGTGATCAGTTAGGGGGCCAGATGAGGGGCCTGCGCGGAGATCTGAATGAGAGGTTCGCAGGGGCGATTGCTGGCCTTGAGGCGGGTCTACAGGGGAACACAGCAGGGATTGGCAGACTAATTAACCAGCAAAGGCTAACGGGCACAGCTTCAGCGCAGACTGCTGCCGCTTTTGCCAAAATGGAAATGACTATGGGCCTTAGTCGGGAAGCTACGAATAAGTTGGCTAGTGACATGGTTGAGATGGGTGCTGAGTTTCAGATCAGCACGGATAACTTAGTGGGAGCCATCAATATGATGGCTGAATCCTTCCCTGCTCAGAAACTGGCGGGTATGGGTGCTGAGGTAAACGCCGCTGTGGCTGGATTACAGGCTGAGTTAGGCCCCGCGATGTCAGGACCTCTCAACAATGTTATGAAGATGATCATGGATACCAGCATGGAGGGTTACGAGAATCTAACCAAGCTAGGTATCGGTGGAGTTCGGGAACAATTAGCAGCGGCTAAGTCTCAAGAAGAAGCTCAGATGATTCTCAAGAATGCAATCGCAACGGCTTCTGATAATTTTAAAAGTGTGGTTGGTGATGCAAGTCAGGGATACTACAAAGTTGGTGTCGCCGCTGATACATTTGGTAAGTCTGCTATACATCTAACAACAATTCAAGATGCCTTCGGCCAAAGGGTAAAGGTAGAAGGTGAACAGACGGCAGACTTCGGAAATCAGCTTTCGGTTATGAAGGATGAGATCTTGCTGCCACTTCAAGAAGCATTCTCAGAGTTCTTCCCAATAATTAAAAATGTAGCTTCAATAATTGCAACTAATCTGAAAGAGGCAGTTGAATCTCTAGTTATAACGGGGATGAGATTATACCTTGAGTTTGGGGGAATGACGGGCATTGTAGCAACGGTTAAAGAAAAGTTTGCTGAGTTTAAAGAATATATTACAAAAACTCTAATACCTGAAATAATCAAATTTAAAGATGTAGCCTTAGTCGGGCTCGGCATAGCAATTGGGGTTTTAACTATTAAATTTACACTTATGGCAATCACAGCAGTCCTGCCATTGATAACCGCATTTGGAGGATTGCTATTAGCCACACTCCCTATATCTGCACCGTTCCTAGCTATCGCGGCTGTAGTAGGTGGTATTGTTCTGTTGTTTACAGACTTTGATAAAGTAGTATCATTTTTAAAAAATACATTCCTTGATTTAGCAGGGTTTATAGGAAAAATGATTTCAAAACTAGGATCTGCTGTTCCACTCTTGGGAGATACAATTACAGCCATCGGGGACTCTATTCAAAGAGCTACTAATAAACTTAGAGAGACTGAACAGGCTGGTGATGCAGGCGAAAAGAAAGGCCAAGGTAGTGCAGATGCTGCCACCAAAAACGAAGAGGTAGCTAAGGCAGCAGCAGACAAAAAGAAAACAGATGCAGAAATACTTAAAGCGTTTGAAGAACAAATGGAGCTAGACACTAAGGCATTTGGTTTCAATGAAAAAACTGCA
>Ga0208161_1000823_pt1 | contig 17213 bp, 27 predicted proteins | sample CB_VirMetaG_3_FD_184538 | JGI IMG/M metagenome (GOLD analysis project Ga0208161, IMG submission 184538) | Freshwater to marine saline gradient viral communities from Chesapeake Bay - CB_1508_1S Viral MetaG (SPAdes) (version 4) | ecosystem: Environmental > Aquatic > Marine > Coastal | place: USA...
CATTTCCAATTTTCAGTTGATGTTCCATCAGCATACACCATTCCTTTAGAAGATAAATTAACAGTTGTGGGAATCCAAACTTTATTTTCAGAATCTGTAAAAGCTAAATCTTTATGAAGCTCAGGAAGAATACTCATTTGTTCCTCATAAAATAGCTCTCCTTCTTTCATCATTGTGGTAGTAGTAAACCCACATCCATAACATTGATAAGTTGTAAATCCTTCAGTGATTTCAGTTTCATAACACACATCACTTCCACAATGTGGGCAAATTCCTAATTTATCCTTCATTTGTTTCTACTTTTTTAAGTTTTGGTAATTCAATCTTTTTTAACTTAGGTAATTGAAGTTGCACTTGTTGAGGAAACTCAGGAACATTTTTCTCTAAAAACTCCCCTATTTTTTTCTTCATTTTCTCATAGCTGAAATTTGATTTACTATAAGAAGCTTGATGCAGAGCATTGTCTTTAAATGGTTTATAATTTTTATATAAGTTTAGTAATGCACTACCTACCTCATTTGTATTAACGCTGAACCATTTTCCTTCTCCCAATATCATATCTTTTACTTGGGCTGAAGGGTGTACGTTAGTGAGTTCACCTTCTAATAAAGTGGTGAATTTAGGTTTTAGAAAATCAATATGCCCACTCCAATTAGTTGAAATAATTGGTTTTTTAGTTAAACTAAACTCAAGTAAAGGTCTACCAAATCCTTCTCCTTTAGTTAAACTAATCATAGCTTTTACTTTTTTATTATTGTATAAACCATTCATTTCCTCATCAGTAAACTCACCATGTAAAAGATAAATACTAGGTAAGGTTTTAGCATTTACTGTGGATTTTACTTGATGAATTTTATCTAAAATCAAATCTCTATCCATATAAGAAGAACCGGCTCCACTTGTTTTTAAGATAAGAGCAGGAGCATTGGCTTGGTTTTTAAAAGTTTCTAAGAAAATCTTAAGCATCAAGCCTACATTTTTTCTATCTTCCCCAATTTGACCTTGCATCCAATGCCCCACAAATAAAAAGGCAAAGTTTTCTTTTATTTGATCTAAATCAAAATGGTTATCTTTAGTAGGTAAATAAGTTTCCAAATCTGCCCCTTCAAATACTACTTCAATTGGTTTTTGTAATTGAATTATTCCTACTACTTGTTGAGTTTGAGGATGTCTTTGCTCAAAAGTACAATTCTCAAATACTGTTTTAGCATGATTAGATGATACCCAAGTAGTATCCATTCTGTTTATCCCTTCAATCCATGAGTGGTGACAAACTGTAGTCTCAATTCCTGCAGTAACTCCAATATTATATTTACCCATAGGTTGAAATTCATTTGGAACTGTAATTTGCATCCAAATGTCTGGTTTTTGAGTGATTTGTTGAGGTAGAACAATATGATTCTTTAAAAAACTCCATTTAGGATTATCATCTAAAAACCCCCAAGGTGTATTTCCCCAACGTTGAGATAATATTTTAACGTCATATTTATCAAGCTCAATAATAGCTTTTACTATATCACGACTACGAGCTCCATAACCTGAATAGGTTTCAATAGGGCAACTAATTATAAAAACTGGTTTCATTAATATACTAATTTATGTTTTGCTTGTTTGATTTCTTTGTCTTCTACTTTAATAAGTTCAAATTTTGGTCTTGGTTTCCAAGTATTGAATAACTCATCAATGGCTTCTATTACTCTGTTCCCTTGTTTTTCAGCTGTGAATCCTGCTTCTTCCCCTGTAGCCCAATTTCTACCTGCTAATCCTCTTGCTTTTCTTTCTTCTTTACTTAAGTTATAAACTTCATAAAGTCTATCAGCAGCATCTAAAGGATCACATCTGTCATCAAAAATATAAGGGGTAGGAGGACTTCCAACAATTGAAATGTTAGTTGGATATACTGGGAAAGCCCATTCTCCATGTTGTTGGTAAGTTCCTCTATGATTTGAGGGAACTTCTTTATTAGGGATAAACCATTCTCCTTTTTCATCTGTAAATCTCATTTGATCTTGCATTCCTCCTGTAACATTAGCTATAATAGGACGACCAGATAACATTGCCTCTGTTAAACTTAACCCCCAACCTTCATTAGAAGTTAATTGAATTTGAGCATCAGCACAATTATATAGCCAATTCATTTCTTCAGTTGAACGATTTTGTTCATCAAAAATAATATTATACTTAGGATCATTCCCACATAACATTTCAACTACTGTAGGTAAGTCTGTACCATTATTATCTACTTTTTGGGTGTGAAGTAAAAATGCTACTTTTTTAGCTTTTTCTTCAGGGAGTTTATCTACAAATTCTTTAAAAGCCCAAATTGTATCTGGGATTTGTTTCCTTCGAATATTTCTAGAATTAAAAAATACTACAAAATCAAATTCTTTTCCTAGAATTCTATTTTTAAACATTTTAAATTCTTTATACTTTTGATATGACTCATCAATTGGGAAGAACATATTATGGTTCAATCCATGAGGAACATATTTAATAAGTTTATCTTTGGCTTTATCACCAAGTACTTCATTATTAATGAATACAGTTTGTTTAGAAATACCTAAAAGCAAATCACAGCTTTCATAATAAACTTTGTTGTAATGTGGAGCAGGTAAATCATCCCAAATATTTAAATAAATGATAGGAATTTTTCTCCTAACTTCATTTTCAATTTGGAATAACCAAGTAAAATATCTTGGGTCTGTAATTAAGAAAATAGCATCAGGTTTTTCAGATACTAGTAAATTTCGAATTAGACCAGCATCTCCATAGCCTGACCAAGGATAAATTATTACTTGAGCATCCTCTACTCCTGATAAATTAGCTGTGTCTTGACTAATGTCAATACGTTTACCTTGTTCTGGGTGTTGGATAGTAGCTCCTATATTTATCCAATTAAAATGTTGGCATGTATTGAAAACTATTTCTCGAGCAACTGTTCCTACTCCTGAATGACTTCTAATATCGTCTGCTAATAGGAGTATTTTTTTTCTCTCTGAAGGAGAAACATAACTAAATTTTTCTTTCATTATTTACTATGCATTAGTTTTTTAAATTCATCATCAGTAAGATATAATTCCATTGCTTTATTTACAAGCTTATTTAAAGAAAATTTTCTTCTTACACATTCCACTTTAAATTCATCGAATTTATCAGGATCTACTTTAACACTAGTTAATACTTGATTTGCCATAATAATATATTTAAATTAATTTACGAATATAAATATATAACAAATTCTTAAAGTAATCATTTTGAACATAAATCTTTTCTTTCATTAAATGGACACCATTGGCAATTTTTGGATACATTTTTAGGATATGATTTTTCTAAATGGTTTCCATTTTTGTCAAAAGTTTCTTTAATAAAAGCATCAAATGATTTAGTAGCTTTATTAAGCTTAACTTTTCCTGAAGGAGGTCTAAATTCTTGAATTCGACTTATAGGATAATCAGAATTTTCCCAAACTTTTCTTCGAGTAATAAAGAATTCAATTTCTATCTTATCTAAAGGAACCCCATATTGTTCACTAAAGAATTTTTTATAAAGTATAAGTTGAAATTGTTTAAGTTCATCTTTTTTAGCCTTATCATTCCATCCTCCTGTAGAAGTTTTAATATCAAACAAATGGAAAGATTCAGTTTTATCATTATACAATACTAAATCAATGTATCCTTTATAAAAAAGATTATTACCTACATCAAGTAAAATAGGAAGCTCACAACCTACTAACCACCATCCTTTTTTACTAAAGTATTGACCTCTTTTCTTTTTAATAAAATTGATTATTTCAATTCCATCATCAAAAAACTCTCTCAATTCCTCAGGAGAAGAAAAATGAGTATTATTGTTATCCTTATATTGTTTCTTATACTCACCAATCAAACGTTCTTGAAAAAATTCAGCTATCTCTATTCGATCTGCTTCAGCTCCTGATTTTTCATAAAATACTGTTAGATAATGTTGGAGGGTTTCATGGATTGAAGTACCAAATAAAGTGTGAATAGAAGGAGAATCCTCATATCTACCTTCTTTATATCTAAGAGCCCATCGATGAGGACATCCCATGTAGGTAGAAAATTGGCTATAAGATAAAGCCTTTTGAAATCTATAATCAATTTCAGGTAACTTTATCTGTTGGATCTTCTTTACTATTGGAGGTGCTTTTTTCAAAATGATGTTTGTATTCTTTATTTAATAAAAGAACTTGTTTGAGTTTTTCGGCATATAAAATACCATCCATAAGTTCTTCTTGTAAATGAGTAAGCCATTCTAAAACTGAAAGATCGTCTCTGTCTAAGTCAGTCCCATATTTTTCTTTTCCAAATTTAGAACGTTCAGTAAATTTATTGATTATAGATTTTACAATACTATCCACGGATTACTTCTTTAGAATTAAGATATTTTTCAATCATTTCAAGTTTATCTTCAGCATTAGCTAACATTTCCAATGCTTTTTCAGCGTCCTCAAATAACCCATGAATTGTATGATCTCCAATACCTGCGGCTTGATGGGTTAAAATTTCTAAAGCTGCTAAAGCTTGAGCTTTTTCAGACTCGGCTTTATGAAGTAAAGATTTAATAATAAGATGTGATGAGTTCATTTTAGTAATTTTTTTATTTTTGTTTCTTCAATACCTCTTTGGGTTAAAATATTTTGAATTTCATCTTTTCCTAGATATTCTAAATAAATTTTAGCTTCTCTTTGTGAAAATTCAAAATGATTAGCAATGATCTCAATTAACTCAGAATTAGGATCTTTGATTTTAGACTTAATATATTTAAGCCACACTTTTCTTTTGGGTATTAATTGTTTGTAAATATTATAATATTTTTCTTTTTCAGTATAAGGAATAGTCTGAATGAAATTTACTAACTCAATATAATCTTTATCCATTGATAAGAAACGGTTAATCATATACGAGTTAAATTCATTTTTTTCTTCTTCACTAAATTCAGACCAATTCCTTTTACTGTATGTTATTTCATTAAGCCAATCAAAAATAGTGAATTTTTTAGATTGTGTCATAATCACCTCTTAATTCTGGTGGAAGAGTATCTTTTAAGATTTTACCAGTTTCAGCATCATAAAACACAGGGATTGGTAAAATAGCATCTTCAGAACTATTAGTAATAAAACGAGATACTTTTCTAAGAATATATCCCTGTTTCCAAATATCTCCCCCTGATTCAGTTGTAAGAGGAGTTGTTTTACTCAAGTCAATTGACGGTTGTGGTTTAATCATTTCTTTATCCATAATTTTATATATTAATTAATTTTGCTATACAAGCCATTAAACAAATTTCTTGATCAATTCTAAAGTTTTTATGATATAGATATTCTTCAATAATAATAGTAGCTTCGGCAATGTTTTTAGTATATTCTTCAGCTCGTTCATACAACACCTTATATAACTCATCAAAATCATTCACATTTGCATTAGCAATTACTTGTCTAATTTCACTAAATGATTTTTTCTTTAGGAGTTTAATAACTTCATCATGATAAGATGAAGATACAAGTACTTGCTTATCCAAATTAATTTTTCCATCTTTAGAAGACATTTGACAAGTGTTAATTATTTTCCTAAGATCAGGATAATAATTTTCTACTAACAATTTTAAATCTTCTCCAGTGTGGGTGATTGATTCTTGATTAAGAATATTATGAATATGTTTTGCTACTTCATTTTTGGAAGGAGGAACTATTTTTAATACCTGACATCTTGACTGTAGAGGATCAATCACTCGTTCCAAGAAATTACAAGTCAAGATAAATCTAGTACTTCTTGAAAAAGTTTCTATAATGTTTCGAAGTGATGCTTGCGCCTGAATTGTCAAGAAATCAGCTTCATCCAATATAATAACTTTTAGAGGTTTAAATGAAGATGTAGATGCAAATCCTGAAACTTTATCCCTAATTGTATCAATACCTCGTTCATCTGAAGCATTAATATAAAGATAATCACAATCAATATTTTTTACTATGATTTTAGCTAAAGTGGTTTTCCCACACCCAGGTGGACCATAGAAAATCAGATTTTGAATATCATTTAGAGCTATATATTTAGAAATTGTAGATTTGAGATTTTCATTACCTACATAATTTTCTAAAATATCAGGACGATATTTTTCAGACCATAAACTATTCTCCTTCATATGGGAAATTTTCTTTTAAATATACTAAAAGATTTTCATATCTCCAATTTACTGTAGTATTGTTGAATTTTCTTAATGTAACATAAAGCTCTCCTTGAATTGTAAATTGGAAGTTATCTATAATATAAGGAGTATCTTCTCCTATATTAATAAGTTTTCCTATTAGACTAGTAGCATCTCTCATTAAAATAATCCTCCCATTGAATCTTCTTGATTTTCAGATTTAGCATCTACAATAACACACTCAGTCAACAATGCAGTTCCAGCAACTGAAGATGCATTCTCAATAGCACACCTAGTTACTTTTGAGGGATCAATAATTCCGGATGATAAGAAATCTATATATTTACTAGTTTTCAAATCATATCCAATAGTGGTTTCTTTTTTAGTTGAACATTTATTCTCAATATGGTAAATATCAGAATCATTAATTCCTGCATTTTTCAAAATTTGCCTAAATGGAGTTTTAATAGCTTCTTTAACAATATTGTAACCAAGTTGATAATCTTTAGTAGGCATTGTAGTGTTAAGCATTTTAGAGATATTAAGTAAAGCAATTCCCCCTCCTGCTACAATTCCTTCTTCAATTGCAGCTTTAGTAGCATTAAGAGCATCATCTACTCTATCTTTAGTTTCTCTCATCTCAGTTTCAGTATTACCACCTACATGAATCACAGCAACACCACCAACCATTTTAGCTAAACGTTCTTGAAGTTTTTCAATTTCATAAGATGAAGTAGCAGTTTCAATTTGTGATTGAAGATTTTTAATCCTTTCTGAGATCAATTCTTCACTTCCTGCACCATCAACAATAGTAGTTGTTTCTTTAGTTACAGTAACTGTTCGAGCTTGCCCAAGCCACTCAGGATCAAGTTTTTCCAACTTCATTCCTTTGTCTTTATCTACAACTGTACCTCCTGTAAGAGTGGCAATGTCTTCTAAAATTAGAGTTCTACGATCACCAAAATCAGGTGCTTTGACTGCACAAACATTCAAAATACCCTTCATTTTATTTACAATAAGAGTAGCAAGTGCCTCACCCTCAATATCTTCAGCAATAATTAAAAGTGATCTACTTTGCTGAGACATTCCTTCAAGCAATGGAAGTAGATCTTTAACTTGAGTAAGTTTTCCTTTATGTAATAAAATCATTGGTTTATGAAGAACACAACTTAGAGTATCATTATTAGTTACAAAATAAGGAGATTTAAATCCTCTATCAAATTGCATACCTTCTACAGTCTCCAAATAAGTTTCCCCATTACGAGATTCTTCAATAGTTACAACGCCATCAGCTCCTACATTTTTCATAGCAGTAGCAATCAACTCACCTACACTTTCATCATTATTAGCTGAAATAGTAGCTACTTGTTTAAGTTGATCTTCAGAAGAAATCTTTTGGGAAATTTTAGTAAGATTTTCAACTACTTCTTTTACAGCAACATCAATACCTCTTTTAATTTCTACTGCATTGTGTCCCTTATCACTATAAATAAGACCCTTATTATAGATCTCACTAGCTAGAAGAGTAGAAGTAGTAGTTCCGTCACCTGCCTGATCAGCAGTTTTAATAGCAGCTTGTTTTAGAAGACTTACTCCTGTATTCTCAATTTCATCTTCAACCTCAATAGACTTAGCTACAGTAACACCATCCTTAGTAGATTGAATTTGACCATTGGAATTAATAACTACATTTCGTCCATTAGGCCCTAATGTAGCAACAACTGCATTTGAAAGTTGGTTAATACCTTTTTGTAGGCCTTTTCTTGCCTTATCATCAAAATTAATAACTTTTTTACTCATATTTTTTATTCATTAATAATTGCTAAAATTGTATTTTCTGAACAAACATAATAATCTTCTCGATCAATTTCCACTTTTACTGGGCCCATTTGAGGGAGAATTACTTTTTGTCCTACTGAAAGAGTAGTAGGAATAAAAGTTCCTGAGATAGAGTACTTACCAGGGCCAACAGCTACAACTTCTCCAGTTAGATTTTTTTCTTTACCCATATCAGGAATTACAATAGAACCATGACGAGTTTCATTCTCTTCAATAGGTTTTACAATAACGGCATCAAATACTGCATTTAATTTCATACACTAATCATTTGGTTAATTTCTTGAGTTACTTTATTATACTCATCAAGATATTCTTGAATGGTATCTACTTGTTTAAATTTCATAGAATCCTTAACAATACATTTGAGAGCACTTCCCATATTACTATAATGCCCTACCGCAATATCATATGGTTTATTACTTTCAGTTGAAACTACAGTCTTAAACACTGAGTAGTTGTACTCATCTACTTGAATGTAGTAAGGATTAAGTTTTGGGTCTTTGATTTGATTCATAAAACTTATTATTTACATAAATATAAGAAAAAATTTCCATGTAGCCAAATTATATATTTAATAATCTTGTCTCCTTACAACAAAATACTCACTTCTTACATCTTCTCCACTAAAATTAATTTTCATTAATCCATCAGTATTCATTCTTACTTCAACTCCTTCACAGTCTCTATTTGCTCTAAATATGTTTTTGAAAATTTCTGAGTTAAATGGAATATTAAATTCAGGAGTTTCTTTTAGAAGAGTAATGTCATCAATAGGATAAACAATTTTATTAGCATACTCTTGATTCTCCCCAAATACAAACTCTAAAGCATCATTCCCCATAATGGTTTCAGTTTTTTTAAGGCAAATAGTATTTGAATTAGGTAGAGCTTCAATTGCTTTAATTATAGATCCTACTTGCTCTTGGGATAAAATAAATTCAATATTGTATTCTTGTTCACTAACTGATCCTACTTTTTCTATCAGTAAAGGATCAGCTAATGAATACTGCAGATTATAATGGTTATCTGAAATTAGAAGTTTAGTTTTAGTAGGTTCAATAAGTATTTCATGAGAGGTAATAGCTAATAATTTATTAAATTGAGTAGTATCAAATATGGCTAATTCACAATCTTTAACTTTAAATATATCAAATTCTACCTTTCCAATCATATCTCTATTAGGAGACATAAAATCAATAGTTAAAGAATCATTTTTAATTTTCCATTTAACTGATTCAATTAATCCATTTAGATGGTATTTGGAAATAACTGATTGAAGCTGACTTTTCTTTATCATAGAATTAAAAAGTAAAAAATTTATTTTTATAAGGATTAAGATTCAAAACCCAACCTAAGTCTGAGTAAAATCCTCCTAATTTGTTTTCAATAATAGTTTCAAATGATTTTCTTCTATCAATATATTTTTCTAAAAATTCTCTAATTTTATCAGGTATATCAAATTCCAAAAAAGCTAATTTTTCTATTTTATATGGATTATCTTGCAAATAAACCCACTTAATTTTATCACCTTGTATTATAGAACTATGTTTTTTATCTAACTTCCATAGTCTAAGTAAGTCATTGTATCTAATAGATGATACAACATTTGCAGGGGCACCTTTAAGAATTGGAGACATAAATTCCCCAGCTCGAGGTTTACTAATAAGATATGAATTTAAAGTTTTTACTGAAGTAGGATTTCCTAAAAGAGTTATATCTAAGTCTTTTGAATTTATAATTTCTTCTTGAAAATCCAAAACTAATTTATCAATTTCATGCTGAGGAGTACCTTTCAAGACTTTTTCAAGTATCATTTTAAAAAACTTTCCAAACACAGGTGGGAAATTAGTTTTCATAAACTCTAATCCCTTAACATCTAGAATTTCTTTTGAAATTCCTTCTTGTTTAGTAATCCATTGAGCATATCTACGAGTAGCCCTAAAATATGCTGAACGAATAACAGCCTCAGTTTTCATTTCTAGTCTGTGAGAATCTACATTGAAACATTCTTTAGCTAAATTTGAATAAGAATCAGTTATGATGTCTTGATATTTTAAAGCAAGTTTTTCTAAAGCCTCATCTTTTTCCTCACTTAACATTTCATCAAAGTTAGGATATAAATGTCTTAATAAAGGTTCAGCATGTATATAGATTGAATCTGTATCAGAGTAAGCACAATAGTTTGTATCTCCTTCATCACATATCCACCAAGGAACTTCTTCTATATGTTTCATAAACTAAGATTTTCTTTTATTACTTTATTCATATGGCGATTTGCTGTTAAAGCACTCTCACAGATAATACGTTGACCACTTAAAGTAATAGCCTCACTCAAAATTACACTACCATATCTAAAACTTCTTAAAGCTAAACAGCCATACAAACTATTCAACAAAATTTTCATTGTATATTGTTTCAGATGATTTAATTCTCCATTTTTGCTATCATTTGTCTTATATGCTTGTTTCATTAATCTTTTATATTCAACTCTTTCATTAAACCAAGTATCTAGAATAATACTCAATACTGATTTTTTATCTTTTCTAAACATAACTCCATTAGCTGAAATTACTAGATCATTTTGTTCAATAATTTGGATAATTTTTTCACATTCAAGATATTTTTGTTTTCCTTTAAGATCTTCTATTGGGAGTTTTTCTTTAGGGTCTCGTTTTTTAAGATCATTTAATCCAAGTCTGTTATTTCGATCATTATATAAATCTAATACTCTACCAACATATGTTTCTTTCCCTACATTTAAAGTCATAATAATTGAGGGATATAGTGAAGTTAAGTCTTCATCAAACATATATTTGTATAGACCTGCTTTAGGGCAAAACAAATATCCACCCGCATAATTCTTTTTAACTAATGGGTTCTTATCTTTGGAGGGAGGAATAATATTTTTACTTAATAGATACGAAGAGATAGCTCCATCATGCACTTTACTAGAGGCATAAACGTCTGAATAGTTAATTTTTCCTTTATGAGATAGATTTTTAGTTAAAGACAAATATTGAGATTTTTTATCCCATTCCACCATAATTTCAACATCTCGAAAGTTATAGTCAATGAATTTATTTATATCTTCTTTAAAAAGTCTATCCAAGCTTCCATCATACTCAATCTTTTTAAGACCAGCATATTTTTCTCCTAGATACTCTAATTTATATGAAGGTTCATCTTTCCAACTATATTTTTTATGTAATAACATATAATCCAAACCTTCTACTCCCGCTATTTGGATTGTTTTATCTGAATTCCATTGGCTTACATCTTTTACTATATTAATAGGAGATAACATATTAGCCATTTCTTCACCTAATACATTACATATTCTATAATATAAATAAGGAATGTCAAAATATTCACTATTATATCCTACAAGTATATCAGGATCAATAAAACGAATTAATTCAATAAATTTAATAAGTAATTCTTTTTCAGTAGATACAGGAGTTATAAATTTATTCCCCTGTTTTGTTTTTTGTAGTTGAGATTCTTTGTCTAAAATTAGAATACCCCATTCATCTTTTTGTTTTATATACCAAGCAATAGAGGTAATAGGTTTAGGGGCACTTTTGATATATTCAGGAGTTAACGCCCCTCCCATTTCAATCTCAATATCAAAGAAGATTTCTTTATGAGAAGTAGAAACAGCATCATTAACCCCATATTTTTCAATTAAGAACTTTTGATAAGGAGTCATATCATGGAAGTGAAGTCCTTCCATGCTTTTATCCCATTCTTTAATTTTCTTTAAATATTCACCTTTTAGACCTTGATGAGTAGATTCATTTTTAGGACACTCAATAAAAGCTGTATACTTCCAAAAAATTTCATCATATCCTCCATCATCCCAAAGATGAATTTTATATTGATTTTTTCCTATAAATTCAGCAAAAACTTTTTTATACATGTAACTTATTTTCTAATAGTAGGAGTAATTTCTATTTTATTAACTTTAGATTTAATTTGGTCAAATGTAAAATTAGCAGCTAATACTAAAGATATGGCAAGAGGATCAAAAACAAAAACTATTATTAATAAAAGATAATTAACTACCTTATCCATCTCAATCCCCATTAATCCTGAAATGTATTTTAGGGGTCCTAATTCACTTGAAGTTTCACTTGATGTTTGAATTTCTACTATTTCTGTATCTAAATCAAATATTTGTTGATTAAGATCATCTACTTTAGAATTGATTTCAGTTTGTCTTTCTATAGCTTGATCTAATTGTTTCTCTAATGATTTACGAGTAGCAGAAGAGGTAGTAGTAATTACTTGCCCCTCTGCGTTAGTATATTGTATGACATTGTTTGAGAGACCTTCACGTAAAGAGGTAATTGATGAGGTAATAGTGGTTTTTTCTTCTGTGTATACAACTAGTTGTTCTTTATAGTTAGTTTTTTTTCTTTCCAAAAGCTCAATTTGGGCAGAAATATTTCCCTCCAAAGTAGCAGTTTGTTGGTATGCAGAAGAAAGAAACCCATAAATACCAGCCGAAGTAATTAAGATAAGTATTACACAAGCTATACTTAAATATATTTTGAGTAACTTATTAAGTTTATCCCAATATTGATATAAAAGAGAGGCTATTACTAATTTAGCAAACTCCAAAGAAGAAGCCATAATAATTACTTCAGTAGAAGCCCCGGCAAATAATTTACTTAATCCTGTAATTGAATAAAAAGCAGCAGATACTGAGATTGATATAGCAGCTAAAGCAATTATCCAAGGTAATAGTTTTTGTTTCATACCATTTCTTCATAAATACCTAAAATTTCTGAGGCTATTAGGAAAGATGCAGCTGCATATATATTGAAGAATAAGCAAGCATATCCTAAAATTCTAACTCCAGATTTAGCAAATGAAATGATTTGATGTTTAGTTGGATCGGGTAATTTGTCTAAGTTCTTCATTTGTGAAAAATTGAGAGAGATTTGGTTTGAAATAATTAATATTCTTCATTACTTTCCTATCTCTAGTTCGGTAAACAATATATTTATCACCAACTTTTTCATAGTGGCAGGCTTCACCTTGTTCTTTGGAGCGTTGTTCAACAGTGATTTGGGCTTCTTCTTCAGTTGAACAAGCTTTACTAAGATTTGATCTTTGTACTTCTTGATAAGCGTCCCAAATCTTATCCTTAAGGCCATGTAACATAGCTCCGTTCCCCAAGGAAACGTAAGTAATATCACACAAAGCATCCAAAACACCAATGATGTCTCCCTGTTCACATGCCTCTCTATACTCCTCCAATTCTTCCAATACGAAGTTGTAGACAAATTCCCATTCTTTTTTATCTGGGATAATAGGTTCATAATTATTAGGTTTATTCATTAATGAATTAAACTCTTCAACTTCGTCCACAAATGGGACTTTAGAACTACTTTTTTTCATAACATTTAACTTTTATCAATTATTTCTTTAAATTTGATAACCCCCATTATTGATTTTCAAAGAATCAAAGAATTCTTTGCGTGCATTATTGGTGTCTTCTCTAAAAGCACCAGATGCTTTAGTTGTAACCATTGCAGCTCCTGAGTGTTTAATGCCTCTACAGCTTACACAATTGTGAGTGGCAACTACAGTAACAATTACTCCTAAGTTACCTTCACACACTTTATCTACTGCTTGGTGAATTGCGGCTGTTAATTGTTCTTGAATTGCTCCTCTGCGTCCAAAATGTTCGACAATTCTGTTGAGTTTGGAGAGTCCAATAACACGTCCATCCATTCCAGCAATATATCCAATATGTACGACCCCCCTAATAGTTTGATGATGGTGAGAACACATACTAGTAAGAGGAATATTACGCTCAATAATAACCCCATCATAACCATCACTGGGGAAAGAAGTAATTTCAGTAAAGTTGTCATAACGACCTTTCCATAAATCATAAACATAAGCTTTAGCTACTCTTCTGGGTGTTTCCATTGAGTTAGGATCATTACGCCAATCACATTTCAAAGCATCTAAAAACTTACCAAATGCTTCAGTTGCTTCTTCTATCATTTTGGTTTTTTCTTCTTCATTGAGGGGAAAACCTTGAGCAACTCCATTAGCAAATCCTTCTTGAACACACTCAATCTGAGTATAATGTTTTCGTCTTTTATTTTCCATATAACTTATTTATTATAATATAAAAAATTATTTTTCAAGAACCAAAATATCTAAAAGATTTCTGTGATAACCATTCAAATCTAAACCATATCCATAAAACCATTCATTATGATGTATATGGAAAGCATAATAATTAGGTTCAAATTTACTATTATATCTTTTTAATAGTGATACTGTTTTAATTTCTGATGGATTATATTGTTGTAAATGTTCTATAAGTTTTAATATGGTATTTCCAGAATCAATTAAATCATCTACTAATACCACAGTTTTCCCTTTTATATTAACTTCAATATCTTTTATAATTTGGATTTCTTGTTGATTTTGGGCTTCATAAGATTTAACTCTAATAAAATCAATTTCACTTTTAATATGAATTTGTTTCATTAAATCTGAGAAGAACATAAATGCCCCATTTAAAATGCATATGAATACTACAGGAGAAGAATTTGTAAGATCTTTGGTAATATTTTTACCTAAGAATTTAATTTGTTCCTGGATTTGGTCTGAGGGGATATGATTCATTTAATCAATGCTATTAAAATTTTTAACTCCTACTGCTCTTCGAATTTCTTTTCCTTCATGTAGTAAAATTATAGTAGGGACATATTCAATATTATATTTTTTAGCTAAAGAAGGTTCGTTTTTGGTATTTACTTTATAATAATTATATTGAAAATCTGTCTCACTAAGTTTTTCTAAAGTAGGAGTAACTTTTTTACAATTATGACATGAGTCGTTATAAAAATAAAGAAAAGTATCTTTTTTATCTTTAAGAACTTCTTTAAGGAGTGATTTATTTAAAGTATTCATTTCTAAGTTTTTCTCGAGTTTATTCTACTGTTAAAATAAAAAAACTTTATTGGAAGTCCAAACTTTTATAAAAATAATAGTAAATTTTAGGATCAATAAAATATAAAATAATATGTCTCCCATTGATCCATCGTTTAGTACTATAATTACCTATAAATTCACCATTAAAATAAAATAAGCAATAACCAGGATAACTACTAATTTCAATATAATGGTTATGGATATAAACTAAACTATCATCACATTCAATAAAATAAATTTGATCTGTTTGGTATAAAGAGTTATCATAAGTAAAGTCGAATTCTTTTTTGTAATTAAGATATAGACTATAGGAGTCTTGGGCATTTGCTAAGACTCCTAAAAAAATAACTTTCAAAAATAAAAATATATATTTCATATATTTTCTAAAAATTAATTCATTTTGTGTACTTTTTATTTATTTCTGCTACTCCAAAACTTTTTACCATCTGGTGTTAATACATTCTCATTTGGTATAAATTTCATATTTAACTTATTTTCTGCAAAATTATACATAGCTGTAGCAATACCTAATCTTCTATAATTTGGATCTACAACAACAGATGTAGCAATTAATTTTGGTTTAAATTTGCTTATAATAAATGATAATTTACCAACCTCTGTATTATCTTTTTTTGCTAATACAAAGTAATCATCATCAATTTTTTTGATAGATAGTGAATAATCATCTAAATTATTTTCATCAACATTTTGCCATGGCCCTGTTAATTCCTTTAGTAAATTAATTAGTCGTATCATATCTATAAATATGACTAATTTGATAAAGGTGCTTTAATTAAATTGACTTCAATTTCATTATTATTCACTGCCCAATTAGCTATAAGCCTATGATGCCCATCATATATTACTTTTTCTCCATTATTAAATTCAACAACATTAATTGTTGGTAAATTATTAATATCCTTAACCATTTGTTTAGCTTTATTAGCTTGAATGTTAGGTTGAGTTATTTGAATATCATTTAAATCTACAGTTGTTAATTCACCTGTATCTTTATTTTGTTCATAAGCGTTTATAACTTCATTCCAAGTATGTTTACTTTTTTTAAAGACATTTTCTATATTTTTAGCATCATCAAAAATTTTACCTTTTGGTAATTTATCAATTTTATCAAAAGCTATTGAACTATTTTCATATAGTAAATCAATTAATTTTATCATACTAATAAATATCGATCAATTCGATAAAGGTGCTTTAATTGTTGGGTGTGATTGCTGTTGGAGGTATCACTCCTAAATAAACAATCTCTTCTGATTGTTCATAATAGTCATTACGAGATATTTTCTCGTCTTTATTAACTTTTAATAATAATTTAGGCGGTATTTCAATTCCTATACTAAACAACTTAGGATCTAATTTACTACCATCTATTTCTAATATCACTCCTTCGTATTCGTATTTACGTGGTAACATATGAATATCCACAATAGCAGCGGGGTCATCTAAGGATGTGAGCCAAACTCCTTTGAATGATTCTCCCTTTATATATCCTCCTTTCATAGAAGCTTTTGGTTGTGAAGGTTTTAATCCTTCCATCATAACTTTATCTAAATTAGATTGCAGAACCAAATGATATAAAGGTTGATTAGTATTAAAAGGTTCATCGGACTGAATAGATTGTAAATAATCTAAACCAGTTACTTCTTTCAATAAATCCTTTAATCGTATCATTTTATATCCTTAAATAACAATAATCCAAAATCGTCTTGATCCGGATCATATACTCCATCTGCCACTTTTGTTATCTGTAAATACAGCTTATCCCTATTCTTTCCTTGCCATAAATCCCACGCAATACCTTCTTTTACAAGAATTTTTATGTTGTTAGGTACTGGTTTGTATATAATATCTTTTACGTACGTAGCATATTTGGATCCAAATTCCTGATCCCTTTCTCCTGAGTATGTGTCGAGGCAATCTTGTGTTACGCACCAATATGATCCTTTCCCCATATTAGATCCGATATTTAGATTATTCTTGTATAGGACCTTTGCTATTTTACCTTTGAAATCGGTAGCATATTTTGTTTTGAACTCACTACCACCTACAATATAGCTCTCTAAAGGTTTAACAGTTTTCTTAAGAGCCTCTTTTAAGATTTGTTTTAATCGTATCATACTAATAAATATCGATCAATTCGATAAAGGTGCTTTAATTGTTGTAATTAGGCTTCAATAATTCTTAGATGCTCCATATCATTTTTAAATAAAACATCATTAGCTTGTCTTATT
>Ga0208161_1000828_pt1 | contig 17169 bp, 22 predicted proteins | sample CB_VirMetaG_3_FD_184538 | JGI IMG/M metagenome (GOLD analysis project Ga0208161, IMG submission 184538) | Freshwater to marine saline gradient viral communities from Chesapeake Bay - CB_1508_1S Viral MetaG (SPAdes) (version 4) | ecosystem: Environmental > Aquatic > Marine > Coastal | place: USA...
TCCTTATGGATAACCACTCCTAGTTCGGCAAAGTCATCATAATTAACTATTGATAGTAAGCCTACTTTTGTTCTATCTTGTCTTCTTATGGTGAAATTACGCCCATTTGGGTTTGTAATATCACCCACAAAAACATAGTCATCTATTTGGCTAACTACTTCGTGGATTTCTTTTTGGGAGGATTCATGTATGAACATGACTTACATTATACCACATGTTAAGTGTTATGTCAAGCTTTATTTTAATTTAAGCCTCAGTTCTTCCTTTTCAGCTATAATAGCATCGTATTTCTTAATACCTCGACCTTTTTGAAAGTCCTCTGCATATCTAGGGAGCTCTAAGTCTAATTCCTTTATTCTATTAAGAGCTTCTCTTTTTTCTTTTCCATCCAACCAAGCTTTTTCTTCCGCTTGTTTTGAGGTTATTTCTTCTTGTGTTAAATCTACTAAAATACCATCAACTAATTTTTGCATTTCTACTCCTATGCTTTCTTTATACCATATAGCCTAATTGTTCCTGCCACCATATTTCCAGTGCTAAAATAAAACTGAATACCGTCAACAGCAGTAACAGCGTTATACGCATTACATCCTATAGCTCTCTCTATAACACTTGATGGGTCAAGGCTATGTCCGTCTACTTGTAGGGTGGTGTATAGACTACTTGATGCTGGGTTATGCAGTGTCAAAACGCCGTTGAAACCTTCATTGGAAGCATTTCCAACACCCTGAGAAATAATCATATTAGTGTGCGCTGCCAAAGACTGCGCACTATAAGCGCTAGAACCAGCCAAACCATGCGCAACGTGAAACTGGTAGTCGCTAGCACCCCCCTTCCAAGTTGAACCACCATCAGTAGATATTTTTGCATATAGAAAAGCATTATCTGTAGCAGGCTGAACTCCACTAAGGGTAATGATATACGCATCATACGTACTATCAATCCCGCTTGTTATGTCCACGCTTGCTGGAGTACCAGAAACTGTCGTTGTTGATATTAGAACCATGGAACCGCTTGCAGGAAGTGTTTGCATAGTAGGGACTGCCCCAGCACCATTAGATGTGAGCACTTGACCTGACGTACCTACCGCTGTCTCTGCTGGGTCTCCAGAGGAGTTATAACCTATTAAAGCCCCTGCTGTTCCTCCAGATAGTTTATCCAGTGTTACGTTGTTGTCTAGTATTTTAGCTGTTGTTATAGCATCAGCTTCAATATTAGCTGTACCTACTTTAGCCCAAGAAGCTGTTGTTCCGTCTGTTACTAGAAACTTATCTGCGTGTGTTGTTTGTGTAGGAAGGCCAGCAGCAATAACAGCATCAATGTCTGTGCTTAGGGCGTTCATAGCGTCAATGATGTAGTTGAAATCCGCATCAACTTTTGATGAGCTGATAGCTGTTGAACTACCGCTGTCTGTTACATACTTGTTAGCATTTGTAGTTTCTGTTGGGGTGTAAGCCCCTGCTGGTCTAGTGTGTGCTGTCGCCATTTTAGTTTCCTATTGCTTGTATTGAAATTATATTAACTGCCCCTGCTGTGTCGTTCTCTGTAATTGCGAATGAAAAACTCTCAGCAATGAACTTATCTCTTTTAGTTGGGCGTTCACTTCCTGTGTCCCAAAGAGCTGTGTCCCACAGGGATTCGTCCCATTTAGATAGGTTGTTACCAGCAGTTACACTCACAACCCTCTCGTTGGCTATGTCTCCATCCTTGTAACGTCTAATAACGATGTTTGTAGGTTTTGTGTCTACACCCATTACAAGGTTCCACTTCTTATTAGCCCATCGTCTAGCTTTCTCCATCCAAGGGGAACGCCATTTAATCTGTATAGCCACACCACTATCTGTCCAAGTCTTAGTGATGCCTTTTGCGCCATTATCATAAGTGTAGAACTTATCGCCAGCAGTCAGCAATAACCTACCGTCTGGAAGTGGAATGAAGTCTGTTGCAGAAGCAAATGCTCCGTCAAACCTCACCCAACCTCTAGCCTCTTCTGTGATGAAGAACACGTACATCTCTCCATTGATGAGAAACCCGTACATCCCGTCCCTATCATACCTGAAAGAGCGTACAGCTTTATATTTAGCAGTTGTTGTAAGTCCGTCTACGGCATTCTGAATAGAAGGGTCAATATCTGAGCCTAAGTCCGCACTAATCTCTAAGCTATCACTCTGGAATACGTTTCTAAGGGAGCGTAGGCCATATTTAGTTGCCATAACAACGTCTGATGGGTAGGGAAGGATTAAATCACCTGAAACAGTTCCAACAGGGATTGTCTTGATATGTGAGAAGTCTCCGCCTAGAGTGGGGGTAAATCCTCCCCACACCTGTAGTCTATTACGTCCATGAAACACCATGTTTCCGTCTAAAGAAGAAATACCAACAAGCTCGTCTTCCACGCCATGTTTGTTTGTTATGTCAATGTAGGAAACAGCTTGTGTTTCTTCATTAAACCATGTGTTCTCGTTGTTTGTACTGTCTGTATGATATACTTTCAGCCTACCAGTTGTCTTAAAGGCGTAAGGCTTTAATTCCCCACCTTCAAGTCCCCACAATCTATTGTTCTCAGCAAAGATGAAAGAGAATGCTGGAGGGCTGTCCTTATACCACAATCTGTCAATTGTTACATCACTGCTATTTGGTAGAATATTGTCTACCAAGTTCACTGTCGTTGTAGGGTCTGAATAACTGCTCGTATCCACAGTTGTTTCATTCACTAGTTTGTCAAAACTGTAAACAATTGTAGAAGGAAGAGAAGTATCGACAGTGGCAGGAGTAGCGGGGTCGCCACCAACAGCATAAGTAAAAGTAGTTGCCGTAGCCACCGTAACAAGAAAAGTGCCATTGTATTCCTCTTGCTCAGCATCATATATTGTTACAGCATCATTAGTGGCAAAGCCGTGGCTTGTTGTCGTAGTCACTGTGGCTGTGCCAGCAGACCTTGTGATGCCAGATATGTTAATTGCGTTGTCTGAGTTAGGAGTACCATTAGAAGCAATCTCCACTCCTGTAGGTAACTCAACCTCTACATTATAAATACGTGCATCTGCTGGAGAGAAGATGCCGTCCACACCTTCTGTTAGGAGGCGTACATTATATGCTCCAGAAGGTAAGCCATTGAACTCAAACTGCTTAGGTATTTGTGTAATGTATGTTCCGTTCTCTTTGGTTTTCCATACACTGTCTGTTTTAAGCTTATATTGTATCTTATACAATATGTTTTGCTTATCACCTTGAATATCTGTGTTTCTGCCGAAATCAATATAGAACCTAAACCCTGTGGTTTTGTCTGGAGTATCAAAGCTCTTCGTACCAACAACTAAGTCGTTATTATCTGATGTATAACCACCTATAGACTTAGTAGTTCCTTTAACACATTGTATATAGTCTGTCTGAAATGAGGCAGGAGAGGATAGTCCACTGTCTACAGAATATGTGAACGTGTTAGCTCCTGTTGAGGTTATTACAACATCTCCATTGTACCCAGCTGGGGTGGCATTACTAACTGTTACAATATCGCCTGTTTGTAGGTTGTGGTTAGCTGTTGTTGTAGCTGTGGCTGTTCCACTTGTCTGTGTAAGAGTTGTAATGGCTAGGTCTTTGCCACTAAACTCAATCTTTATCTCTGTTCCAGCAGTGTATTTGCTTGTTAGGTCTGACAATCCTTCAATAGTGATTGTGTTTTCGTCTGTAACCTCTGGGAACAAACGTTCCCATACATACTCTTCCATTGTTGTAATAGAAGTGCCGTCCCAAATCATGTTAGCGTCAAAGCCGTTTACAATGATGAGCTTCTCGTTAAAATCGCACCAGCGACAAACACCAGAAGTGTTTAAGCCTGTTATAGCAGATGTCCAAGAAGCCCCATCATCATTAGAGTAGTAAATTTTACCACTCTCTGTGTATGCCAGAAGTTGTATTGTACCGTCACTCTTTGTGTAACGCATACCTTTCTGCACTGTCTCTCCAGTTATGGCCACGCCTAGAGCTGTTGTTCCGTATCTCTTGTCTCCTGACCCAGCCTTACTGGAAGAAGGGACAAAGTTAAGGAGGTCGACGGCTTGTGTAATAGGAACAAGCTCTGGAGACAGAGCTGTGTTCATAAGCTTCCGTGGGAATGGAAACTCTTGTACGTTGTATAAGCCTTTACGAATACCCATTAGAAATCCACGTATTTAGTTTGAACAGGTTTACGAGCATTTTGTGATAAGTGCTGTGCAATCTCGTTAATACTCTCTTTGAAGTCATTTTTAGCTACGCTAATCTCTTGCACTGTACGGAAGTCTCTCTCGTCTTGGTACATGTAATACAAACCACCCATAATCAGAGCTCTGTGGTAAGGGCTAGGGTATGGAATAGTGCTTTCAGCCCCACCTAAAGCTAGTTCTGTAGGCATAGGGATGTACCTAATGCGAACATCAGCATTGTTTAGAGGGTAAGTGTTTAGTGTCGTAGTTCCTGAAAGGTAAAAGTAGTCAGGGGAGCCAATATCATCAATCATTGGGTAGTCTTGTTCAATGTCTTCAATGTGGCGCTCTTCTAATAGGCGCTCCTCATCTAAGTCAACTACAGACAGCACTTTGAAAGGCTCTGCACTAATTGTTGAGCTTCCTGCTGTTTGAGTGAGGTCTTCTGTTGTTCCCAAGCGGTTGCTGTTCAATACAGCCGTACGTTGGTAAATCTCGAAATGAGCCAAGTTGACGTAATCTAAAATACGTTGTTGGCTTTCCAAGTCTGGGCTGTCCTCATCTGAGGATAATTTTGCAATTCTACTAATAATACTATCTACGTTCATTTCAGCCTCTTATATTTGAATTATGTGAGAGCGTTTATTGTCCGCTCCCTAAGACATTAGTTTTTAGCTTGCAGATTTAACTGCGTGTACGAAAATTTCATCATTAGCTGCCATCACGTAAGTAGGTGTTGTAGCTTCCTCAGTTACAATTAGGTTTGTACCTGAGAATGAAATTGTTGCGTCAACAGCTTGGATTTTTCCAGCCGAATTAACGATGGTGATGTTGTACCAATCAGGTGCTGAAGCAAAAGCTTCGCCTAAAGGAACAGTCGCCACTTCTGCGGTTTCCTCTGCTGCTGTTACAACGTGACGAACAACGATTTCGGCTCCTACACCTTTTGCTGTGTTGTTAGTGTATGCAATCATTTTATATTTCCTCTTAATTTAATTAATTTGAAATGTTGGGGAAGAGAGATAGATAAGACACTATCTCCATCCCCTTCATTTATTAGTAGCTACCTGAGTGGTATAAGTGTACTACGCCTTGCTCAATATTATTAGTACCGTCAGAGAAGACAATCATACCTTCACCTACGATGGTGTTGTAAGCAATTTTGAAGTCACGACCGTAGTCTGTATCTGTAGCACCGTCACCAACAACGAACTCTCCAGAGTGACCGATAGCGTAAGCAAAAGCTTGAGCACCAATCAATAGAGCGTGAGAAACGTCAATGCTTGAAGCGCCTGCACCAGACTCAACGAGGTTCTGTAGAGCGTTTACACGGTAAACCATACAACCATTAACTTCACCTAGGTAATCGTGGCCATTGAAGTAAGGCATGGAGATTTTGTTCTTACGGTTGTCATCACGTAGAGCAATGAAATCAGCGTCAGCTTGTAGTTGTTTTGCACCTACAGCGTCTACCAAAAGAACGTATTGACGAATCATCGCACCGTTGTCCATACGGAAGTTGATTGGACGGATTTCACGAGATGTAGAGCCATTAGAAGCACCAGATACGTTACGTGCTTTATCTAAAGCTAGGCTAATCATGTCTACAGAAAGCTTATCAGCAGAAGCATCTACGTTAGCAAGCATTGTTGCGAATGTTGCGTTGTAGTTAGCGTCTGTTGCACCAGCCAACACACGAGTACGGTGTGGAGTAGCTGTAACTTTAGCTGTAGCTAGGATAGCGTCACGAGTTTTACGTGCCATTACGTCTAGGATAGCTGGACGAATTGCGTTAAAGATTTCAACTGGTGTACGCAAGTCAACAAGACGGCGTTGTTCCATTTGAACAGCTTTACGGCGGTAGTCAAGAGTTACTTCAAAGTCACGAAGAACCATGCTTGTTTCGTTACCAGCTAGGTTTGTAGAGCCCTCAACAACTGTAGAAGTATCTTGTGCTTCCATAAGAGAGAAGTACATTTTACTGCCACGGCCTTTAGACTCGTCTAATTTTACTTGAATGGCGCTATCTTCGCCACTACCCATTAAGAAAGCCAATTCGTGAGATGTTGTGTACTCCTGAAAGGCTTTGCTCAGAACTTTAGGCTGGTTCAGGTTAGAACTAGCACTTACTGTTACTGTCATTTTTATATTCCTTTATTTATATTAATATCCGAAGAGTTTGTTGAAAACAACCTTAGTGGAGTCTTCATCATCCTCTGGTTTTGTTGTTGACTTAGAGCTAGAGCCGTGTAGTTTAGGACGACTAGAGGAAGAGGCGGACACGTAGTCTTTATATTTCTCTTCAAGCTCTTTTCGTACACGTTCCTCGGTTTCCTTGATAGCCTTCTCCACCTTCTTGTCGCTACCTTTTAGGTTGCTAGTGATGGCGGATAGAATACTTCCAGATTCTAACACCTTGTCATATACAGATTTTAATTCCTCACCTTTTTTAAGAACATATGCTGCACGCTGTGTTTCAGGTAGGCTCTTTAGTTCATTGATAATAGAAGGGTCATAGTCAACCAAAGCGGAAAATGCTTCCACGTTTGCTTGCAACTCTTCTGTTGTCTTACCAGTGACCTCGGCTGCAACAGCAATAGCTGTAGGTAATTGTTGGTTAATAGCTCTAGCGAGTTCTGTCTCTTCTGAAACAGGGGCTTCCGTAACCAAGCCGTTTAGCTCTTCTTCGGATAACCACTCGTTCTCTTTTGCTTTCTCCAACAAGCTTGTCAACTGTTTGTTGCGCTCGTTGCCCCATTGCTGAGTGTCTTTAAATCGCTTTTTGTACGACTCAAGCTCCTCTTGCAAAGCACTTAAATCAACTCCAGAATCTTCTTCCTCAGAGGGTTTCTCTTCGTTAGTTGGTTCTTCGGCTTCATTTGTTCCTTCTTCTGCTGTAGGCTCCTCATCGCTCGCCTTGTTCACTAATTGCTCTTGTTGAGCAAATAATGCGTCTAGGGAAGAGTGACGTTCTTCTACGTTAGAATCTGATTCATTATAGTCTGTCATTTTATTGTTTCCTTTATCGCCCTAGAATTAGGGGAAGATTTGGGACGCAAAACAAAACCTGTGCGTCTTTCAGGAGACACGCTCTATTGGCTAGAGGAAGTGTCTTGTAGTTGTGCGAGTTGTTGGATAGCACCAGATTGGTCTTTTCCTGCAAACTCGTCAACATTCCGTATGCCCATTTGTTTAACGATTTGTGGAGCACTTTGTAATAGCTGTAGGAAAGCTGGAAGCTGTCCGTTCATAAACATGTTGCTCAATCGTTCAGCCACTTCTTGTGGAGGGGCATCATAATCTGCTGTCTCTTCAACCACTACGTCAAAATCTGCTGCGGATAGGTCGTTCTCATAAACTTGTTTTCCGTCAATTTCGTATGGTTTGTTGAAGATAAATTCTTTTTCTTCGCCGTTGTTGTCATTAACGTAGGCGATAAACTGTGTGTTGTCTAATGTCTGCATCATAGCTAGGAGCTGTCGTCCGAGTCTTTTCTTGAATAGTTTGAGTTTATCCATTGCCACCGCATGTGTTCTAACTGACGCATTCTCTCTACGTGACACCGCAACTCCGCTCGTGGCGTTTGTTTCTCTACCAAGAAACTCATCCGTAACGCCTGTAGCTGATTGTATTTCTTGCTTCGCTTGTTGCATAACCCTAAACTGAGAGTCAGCAAGCTGTAGATTATCCTGAAACTGAATCCTTTGGCCTTGTTTAGACATGATGACGAAGTTTGGTTGTGACATCTCATCTTTGAGTTTCTCAACATCGTCCCAGTCTCCCCCTTCAATGATTAAACCTTTGGTGTTCAATAGGTGCATCATCTTAGAGCGTCTTTTGTTCAACTCTCTTTGAGGGTCTTTGGCTTTCTCAATAACACCTACAGGTACGCCAGAGCTATCTCTGTTGTACACGTAAGGGATGTATGACATTTCACCTGTTTGTGTTTCTAGCGGAGCGTGCTCAAGAAGAACGTCCTGTGTAAAGAAACCTCTCCACACTTCGTCCGCTGAAAACTCTTCAACGTCTGTGTCGTCTGCCTTGTTCTTATTAGCGAAGGCTTCATCGAAAGACTCTTTAAGTCTGTTCTCTGCGTCTGTAAAGCGGTATTTGTTTTTAGGCTTCTTGTATTGCACTTCTACAATCAACACCTTATTTAGCTTGCGGTCAACAAACTTGTTCTTATTTGTTTTGGTGTCGTCAATAGTAGATTGTGGTAGAACAGGGATAGGCTGTGTAGGATTGCTGTCCTCTTCTGTCATCAGGTCATCTAGTGCCTTAGTGTGTGCTGGGAAGCGTGCCTTAGCTACATCTAAATCAACCCACTTACGTCTCCAACAATAACGCTGTTCAGTCATGTTACGTGTGGTGTCGTCTACGTCCCAACCCATCTCAAATGGGTCAACCCACTCTAAGCAAATCTTACCTTCTTCACGAGTGGAGTTAAGCCAACCAATTCCGCCTTTAACGCCGTCTAACACAATGTCGGCAGTGGTGTATGAGATATCATTAGTTTCCTGTATCTGTAACGCATAAGCTGACCATCCTTCGGCCAGCTGTTTGTCATAATCAGAAAATGTACGCGGTTTATACGCAATACGTGTGCGAGACGTTTGCTCTAAGCTTGCTAGTGCGTCTACACGAGAGGCAATCTCGTTAATCACAATAACTGGTTGGCCTCTGTCCATAAGAGCTTGTGTTTCCTCAGAAGTCCACTGCTTACCATCATAGAAGTCATAGCTCTCTGTAGCTTTAGACACCCAAGTGTCGTATTGGTCAGAGTTTTTAGTGTGATTGTATTTCTTCTGGAGAGTGTTAAGAATGTCTTTTTTTGCCATTATACAGTTAGCCAACTTGTTGTTCTTGCTTTACGCTTAGTTTTCTCCCACCAATTGTTGTTGTGGTTTGATATCGGTTTTGCCACTAACAACCCACTCATAACTAAATATCTAATCGCATCTAGTAGGTGGTCATTACGCTTGATGACTTTCCCCTTGTCATCTCTAGCGTAGGTGTTTAATTCGTGTAATATTGGGGTCATGTGTGAGAAGATTTTTAATCTACCTGTTCGGAGTCTGTTGTGCACTTCCATAATACCAGCACTAACACTGTTATCCGCTTTCTGGAGGCTTAGGTGGTTAGGAGATTTCCTATATGCTTCCATAACGCTCTCTCCGTCCTTCTGAGAGCTTCCTCCTCCTGCTGGGTCACACACCCCATGGAGCTTGTCAATACCTTTAGATTTTAGGTTAGCGGTGTGCTGAATAGGGTCAAGGCCAATACCTTTGTTGTGCTCAGACCCGTCCTTGTAACAATCGTACAAATACCATGTGTCTGTGTTCTCATCATAAGCCCCGAACACAACGGCTGTGTTTCTCCAACCAAAGTCCATTCCGAAAGCTCTTTTCCAATACTCTGGAATCTGGAATGGGTCACAAACAATATCATCTTGTCTGAATGGGTAGATTTTACCTACACCAACCGTAGGAATACCAAGCTTACGTGCCTCTACCTCATGTGGAGGGTACTTGGCAGCCATACGCTCTTTGTCTTCTTCTGTTAGGTGTGGAGCGTCATCCCACCCAGCATTGATGTGCCAAAGGTCTGGGCGAGTATCATCTAGGAAGGCTTCACAAACGTCTGTCATACCAGATAGAGGTGTCATTGTAATAATGATGTGGCCTTTCACGGTCATGGTACGTGTAGCACACTCTGTAAATACATCCATAGGAGGTTCTTCATCTAAATGAATGAAGTGTCTGGAAGTACCCATGAACTTAGCGCTTCCTTGGTCGAAAGACTTAAATGTTATTTCTGAAACACCTCCAGAGACATGCCTAACCTTAACTGTATCCAAAGCATTAGCAACTCCCTGTCTTCTTGAAAAACCAATAATACACTCTTTTGGTATTGTTCCTGTTCCAAAACTATCTTCGGAAGTTCCTCCCATATACTCGGCTTGTAGAATGTCTCTAGTGCTCTCTGTGGTGTTTGATGCAGCCCAAACCATCGTAGGTGTCGAGAACCTCTTGCCTACCCACCACTTCGGGTAAAGACCTGTTAGGTGGTAGGAAGCTTCACGAGCCCCTGAATATGTTTTACCACAACGGTTTCCAGCTAACACCATTCTTGTGTTGTGCTCAGCTCCAGCAGCAAAGAACTTTTTTTGGTATGGGTAGGGAGTGAATGTAGAGAGTTTATTGGTCTTCGCTTTGTGGAGTGCTGTCCTCATGCTCTCCACTAATTGAGGATTCTTCAATAAGAGTTCCTTCAATTGGCTTTCCGAGTAAGCCTGCACTTCTGATTTCTTTGATGAGCTCATCTAAAGAGCTGTCCTCCTGAATGTGAATATTAGTTTTCTCTTGCTTGTCAGGAAGCACCTTATCTGAGAACTCTTTAATTTGCTTAATAGCAGAAAGCTTATCACGCTTAGATGTTTTCTCGTCTTGTAAGATGCTTGCCAACTCGACCTCAGCAAGAGGTAGCAGATTAACAATGCCTATAACTGACTGTTGAGACTTTGCTAGAAGGCCGTCCTTGATTTCTGTTGACCACCTATCTGCCAGATTCCTTCCCTCCCTCGCAGCTTGGGCTTTATCTTTTTTCTTGCCTCCAGCTACCCAATAGCATTCTTCTGAGCTCTTACCTTCTAATACGGCCTGAACGAATGCTTCCCTATCTAATTTATTAGTCGACATAATAGTCCTGTAGAGTTTTTGTTCCGTCTAAATAGTCTTTGTAAATGCAGATAGTTTTACCTGAGTATTTGTTGCGTAAATCTAGCAACGGAACAACTGTCTGGTTAATATGCGCCTTCTCTGTAGGGAGGAGGGTAAATCCTTGTACACTTGAATTTTCTCTGACAATAGCTTTAGCTGTAGGAGCGAAAGATAGCACTTCTTCTTTGGTTAAGGTGTTCATGTTAGCAACGTAACGTCTTACCCAACGCCCATCCTGTTCTTCCTTAACCACCGTCTTATGCTCCTGTAATAGATTTGTGGCTTCTTCTATGGCTGTCGTACGCTTCTTAGTTTTCCAGCGAATCTTCTCTAACCACTTCATCTTGTTTATCCACTTCTCTATGTCTTTGATTGTCTGTTTTGATGGTGGAGAGTTTTTCGCTCTGTGGTAACGAACACATAAAACATCCTTATCCCAACTGTCTCTTTTTCTTGGCCTTCCAACTGGGTTAGACATGTTCTCTCCTTCAATCCGTATATTATACACTATTTTGTACACCATGTCAAGAAAAAAATAAACTTTTTTGATTTTTCTTGAAAATGACGTGTAAGTTATTGAAATGTCGTTTTTATGAAAAAATAACTTGACAAATAAAAAAATTGTGGTATAATTGAAATACTTCGCCCAAAGGTGAAGATATATACTTATACTATATATAAGGTTAATGTATATACACCCCCGAACTATATAGGGGGTGTATGTTTATTAAGAGAGAGGTGTAACACCACAGGAGTGGTGCTGTGAACTAAACTCTAACCCCTCTCTTAGAGGGAGTACACCTCTCTATGTTTTAATGTTAATGTTGTTAAGGGTGAGTTTAGGGCGAAGCCCTGAACGAACCCTCTATAAAGAGCAATAAAGAGAATAAATAACTTGACATCACACATAAAGTGTGTTAGATTATTTAATCTAGTAAAAGGAGAATAAATTATATGAAACACGTTGTTTGTTATTCAGGTGGCCACTCCAGTGCTTTAGTGGCTATAGAGGTTGTCAGGAAGTTTGGTAAAGATAATGTGGTGTTGTTAAACCACGACATAGCAAAACACACAGAGCATAGTGATATTAAGAGGTTCAAGAATGAGGTTGCTGATTACTTGGGAATAAATATAACATATGCAAACCACAAAGATTTACAAACTAAACAAGTAGACCAATTTGACGTATGTATAAAAGAGAGGGCTTTTAAGTATCACAGCGGTAAAGAACTGTGTACAAAACTATTGAAAACAGACCCTTTCATGGAGTGGTTAGAAACCAACACGGAGCCAGAGAACACTATAATTTACTACGGATTTGACAAAGGAGAGAAGTTGCGTATTCAGAGACGCTCAAGTGCTTTAGCTGTGCATGGATATAAAACTGATTACCCATTAGCCTTATGGGATGATTCTGACAGGACTATTCAGAAGACACATGATATAGGAATCCCACCACCATTAACATACGGTGCTTTTAAGCACGCAAACTGTATCGGCTGTCTAAAGGCAGGTAAACAACATTGGTATATAACATATCTTACTAGGTATGATATTTTCTGTAAAGCAAAACAAGCAGAGGATATTATTGGGTATTCAATAATAAAAGGCATATACATGGATGAGCTTGAATTATTATTTGATAGATTTAAAGCACTTGGTATAACAACTACGGAAGAAGAGGATGGCCGTACTTTCATGGCTAGAGCAAAAAAACTACTAAAATCAGGTGAAAAACAGGAATGGTATGACGATTTGTCTTTCATTGTAGACATTTTCTTAGAAGGCCTTGAAAATGAAAAGCCTTGCGAGTGTACTATATAAAAACCTTGACAACACACATAAAGTGTGTTAATATGTTTAGTCTAATAAGGAGAATGAATAATGGAAATTTTATTTGGTGTAATTATTGTAGTGTTGCTATTCTGTATAGCAATTAAGGAGCCAGAAGTTAAAGTTAAATATGAAACAAGATATGTAGATGTTCCGTCAGTCAGCAACACACGAAGAGAGATTGAGAGTTCAAGACGTATTTATGAACTTGAGCACACAAACTACAGACTGTGTGAACAGATTAGATATAAAGATGATATTATTGCTCGTTTGAGTAAGCAGGACACAAATAAAGATAGAAGAAAAGGTGATAGGAGAAAGTAAATGAAGAGTGTTACAAAACCAATGTCGTATGTCAGCCCTAAGCTAGACGCAGAAATCAAAGAAACATTCCCTTCTCTTTCAGAGTTGGAAGTGGTGTTTCCTACAGATGATGAAGAAGACGAGACAAACGCCATGTTACGAGATATGCTTGTATTCGCTCCTTGTGTTCTAATTCAGGAGAAGGCTAAAGATGGTGTGGCTATTACAATCAATTGTGAGAACGCCTTTGAGCTTGATGGAGAGGGCAACATCACAGGATTGCGCCCTCACAAGGCTAAGAGACGTTTCAGCCAACCAGCTATTCGGAATAAAATCATTGCTGGGATTACAGCGGGTTTAGACGAGAGTGTTGTTACACCAAATGAAGAGTAAGACGAATAAAGAAGAGGACTATGATGAGGCTAGCTAAACCAAATCGTGATAAAAAGCGTGAGCCTAAAGGCGGTAAAGATTGGTGTCATAAGTGTGACGCATCGCAAGTTGGTGATGGGGAGAAGTGCAAAAATTGTGGTAACATGAATGGTATTCGTAAAAATAAAAAACCATACCCAATAACAGAGGTGGTTGAGGATGACGAATAATGTCATATACCTTTCAGGGCTCACAACCAACAGAGTTGATGTAGAGAGGGTTGTTGAGTTAGGTAAGGAGGAGTGTGGTGAAAGTGCTATTGTTGTAGGTTTGGACAAGAATGGTGAGTTTTACCTTGCTCTTAGTAATCCTGATGCTATAGAGGCTGTGTACCTGTTGGAAAGAGCTAAACACATGATATTATCACAAGGAGAAGAATAATGCTAATTGCTGGAAAAGAACTATACAACATTGTAGATGATAACATCCTAGAGGGCAGTGATTATTCCTTAGTTAATGCTGCTAGCATTGATGTACGTCTAGGGGAAGACATTCTTGTGGAATGTGCCCCTACATTTAACAAGAGAGACATCAACCTATCAGAAAAACAAACCCCTGCAATGAACCCTGTGGACATCACAGAAGGATATTCTGTACAACCAAACATGTTCTTCTTAGCTCATACAATTGAGAAGTTTAACCTTCCTGATAACATCTCTTGTCAATTCATGCTAAAGAGCTCCATAGCTAGAGCAGGGCTGGAGCATATGATGGCTGGTTGGTGCGACAGTGGCTTCCACAACAGCCATTTAACGCTTGAATTTAAAAATATGTTGTCCTATCACACGCTACAGCTTAAAGCTGGAATGAAAATAGGACAAATGATATTCTATAAACACGCCGATGTTGGAGACCTATCATACGCCAAGAAAGGGCGTTACAACAACTCAGAAGGTGTTGTAGAGAGTAAGGGAGTATAGCTATGGAATACACACCAGATAATTGGCTAATCTATCACATTAAAGACGACCTATACAAGGTTGTTGGAGGGTGGTCAGGTGGCTACCTAGACTCAGACTATTGGAGAGTTAACTCTGGAATAACAGAAATAGAAGAAACAGACGACAGCTATATTGTTTCTGGTAGTAGTGGGAGTGTATATATCCTTAGAAAGAATTTAGAGAGCTATAGACACAACATCGCACAACCAACAGCAGTGCTGGATGCGAATGGATGTCAACTTCTTAACATGAAAGACATTCTTCCAATATTTCTTAAAAAAGATGTTGACAAATAATATTGTTTATGTTATATTATAAATAATAGAGGGGCGGTGCTGAAAGTAGAAGCACATGTACGAAGCGAGTACGGGCAGAGTGGGTGGTTCAATTCCACAGTAATCAAAGGTGCTTCGGGTGAATACTGTGCCCACATAGCAAGAGTAACGACTTGCACCCTCTATTAAGTTACTACGCAACAACGCCTCTAACGTGCAAACAATTAAGCGTACCAGTGTTGCCTAGAGCTGAGACGAAGCCCCTAACCCTGTAAGGCTTCGTATGTGTACACCTCAGTGACCTGAATGTAAACAGCAGGAAATTACAGAATGTGGAGCCCTTTCTTTGGGCTCCTTTTTTCATGTCTATAAATCAATTTACACCTGTTTTATGACTTATATAACCACTTTCTATACATCACACAAAGAGCCTTAAAAGCTCTTTTTTAGTATGCAAAGTTTGTTTATTTTTATGCTCAAAAGCAAACTATTAGTTTACTTCTGGAGTTCTTGGAGTTCTTTTTAATTTACTGTGAAGAGCTGAATGATTGCCCTGAAACATGGGTGAGAAGGGGCTACGTCCTACAAGCTTTATTTTCAGATAAAGTGCAGTAGGGCGAGCTGTCTGCTTTATCAAGCAATAAGACATTTCAGCGAGCCCCGCCGACCCCCTCTTAGAATAAGAATATGGGGGGTCTTTTAAAGGTGTTGTACTCAGGCTCTCTTTGTTTGAGACTGTGCTACACACACCCTCTCACACTCACACAGCCCCGTGGCAAAGCCACGTATGGGGGGGGGAAGGCTACAATCTATGATTGTTCTGCCTTGCCCTTGTGTGTTGTGAACAACAAAGACAAGAAAGCGTGCAATATTCTCTTTTATCTTTGAGAATTTGTGCGCATGCATACAACAATAAATAAAGTGTATAACATGCTTTCAAATATTGTATATATATTTAGCAAGCTAAGAACATGAAACGCTTGCTAAATATGAGAATAACGTCATTCTGAAAAGCTAAGGTCACTTACGTTGCTTTTCTATTGGTTTAATTGGTTGTTGCGCCTGCAACATAGAATGACGTTGAAACACTTGTTTTGAGGGCAAAGCACACAACATAAAATAAATGCAAAATAATTCACTTTAATGCCTATTTTTTAGGCAATGCCTATTGCAATAAGTGAAAAAATCATTATACTTATAAGAGTAGAAACAAAAAAGAGAGTTAAAACGATGACTGAAGAAACAAAAAACTACTACTGGTTAATTTTAAGAAATAACGGCTATAACCGATATGAATTAAATGAAATGACTCTAGCCGAAATGGTGGCCGAAGTAGAAAAAAATAAATTAGAGTCATAACCCCCATAATATAAATATAAAGAATTAAACAAAGGAATTTAAGAAAATGATAAAAACAGTACTTAAACAAGGCGTATATGGTAAAATTAGGATTATTGAAAACTATCCCGCGCAAGGCGTACGTTCTTATGTACATAAAACTAACCTTAAAACATACGTTGTAAGCAGTGATGTACGTTTAACACTTGATAGCATGCTTGAAGTAGATAAAAATTATCACTTCTCAACGCTTAAAGAATTACACACTGCATTAAACGCATAACAAACAAAAAGGGAATTAAACCATGGTAAACAATGAAGCTAACAAATCAAAAATTCAATATGTAGTTTTTAAAATAGTAAACAATGAAGTTATGTATTTAAAAGGCGGTTTACAAAATGGCGATGATTTTACTTATAACATAAATAATGCTTGGCCATTTGATACATATGAAGGTGCAATGAAGTTTAAAAAAATAAACAATGGTTTTATTGATATAATACCGAACAAGTTTAAGTAGAATTGTATAAAATCACTTAGAAAAAAATTAGGTATAACAACAAATATATAATAATATAAATATAAACAATTAAACAAAGGAATTTAAGAAAATGAATAGACCAGAACCGATGAGCCGTGAAGATTATACACTGTTTACAACCGATGCAGACAGCCACGGGGCAAGACTGCAACGTAAAGGTTTTTCCCCAATCTATCAGACAGCGTATAGCCACACTTGGCACAATTTGGACACTTTAACATTGATTAGCTACTGCGAGGGAGACGTTACAGAAATGACTTTTAAAAGCGAGGCGGATTTTTTGCAGGAAGTTGAATACGTTAGACAATGGGCAAAGGAGAATATATAACATGAAAACACTAATTTTAACTTCTGTTGCTTTTGGCATATTAGTTGGCGGCTATGCAATGGCAACGCAACCAAGCTGTAACCAATTCACTAGCCACAACGGCATGGATAGCTTTTGCGAGAAAGCTGTAAATAAGCACGGGGAACGCGACGGAATTACAATGCTAATAAAATACAATAAAGAAGGTGCAAGCCCCAGCGGCGATATATCACAAGGTGTATTTCAGTATTTAACACTTGATAGTGCTGTAAAGACAATAAAAACAATTAAAGGG
>Ga0208161_1000829_pt1 | contig 17160 bp, 37 predicted proteins | sample CB_VirMetaG_3_FD_184538 | JGI IMG/M metagenome (GOLD analysis project Ga0208161, IMG submission 184538) | Freshwater to marine saline gradient viral communities from Chesapeake Bay - CB_1508_1S Viral MetaG (SPAdes) (version 4) | ecosystem: Environmental > Aquatic > Marine > Coastal | place: USA...
CAAAAAGAGATGCCTCATACAAAGATAGATTACCTAATGGTAATTATATTGAAAAAACTGCAAGTCATTTTGTAGTTGTTTTAGGTAATACTCCATCTACAGCTTTAATTGCCATGAAATCAACACAGTTAAAGATTAGTAGAAAATGGAATAGTATGATGGCAAGTATTAAAATGAAAGGCAAAAACGGAATGTTCACTCCAGCATTCTTTAGTCACACATACAATTTGAGAACAACTCAAATGTCTAATGACAAAGGAACTTGGTTTGGATGGGAAGTTAGTAAAGTTGGTCCAGTAGAAGATGCTGCGATATACCAACAAGCTAGATCTTTTGCTGAAAGTATATCTAAAGGTGATGTCAAAGTTAAGCATGGTGAAAGTACAGATAGTACTAAATCAGAAGCTTCTCACTTTTAATTTACCCAATATATCGTGGGCGAGTAATCGCCCACATAAACTAGAGACAGTTTAATAATGGATAATAAAGAAAGAAAATTTATACAAACCTTTACAGGTTTACAAAGAGCATTTGGTACTGCAGATTTAACAAAATTATCAATTGATCCAAGTACAGGAAAAGCTAAACCAGTTTATGGTTGGTCTCATAATGAAATTACTGAAAAAGATTATTTAGATCATTTAAGTGGTAGACAATCTATTGGTATTCAACCATGTGATGATAAAGGTATGGCAAAATTTGGTGCTATAGACATTGATGATAAACAACATAGTTATTCTAATTTTCCATATAAAAAATATTTAGATATTATTGCTGAACATAAATTACCTGTTGTTCCAGTTAAATCTAAATCAGGTGGATTACATTTATATTTATTTGTTAAAGAACCAATTAGAGCTGTTGCGATAAGAAATTTTTTAGAAGGATTATTATTTACTTTAAAACTTCCAACTAACATTGAAATATATCCTAAGCAAACTGAATTAGGAAAAGATTCAGAAGGTAAATGGAACATGGGTCAGTATATTAATTTACCTTATTATAATAAAACAGAAAGAGTTGCATTTAATTTAGATGGTACAACGTTTACATTTGATCAATTTATAGAAGTTATAGAAGCAAATACTTATAGTGCAGACGAATTAGAAGAGTTTACATTAGAGCATACAAGATCTTTATTAAATGGTGGTGGAGAAGAATTTAATGATGGCCCACCTTGTCTTGCAATATTAACTAAAAATAAATTAAGAGATGGTAGAGATAGATTTTTATATAACTACATGGTGTTTGCTAAAAAGAAATATCCAGACGATTGGGAAAAAATGGTTATTGCAGCACCTGGTAAATATTTTGAACCTGGAGCAAACGGTGTAATCGATTGGACAGAAACTAAAACAAAACAAAAATTAAAGTCTTGGGCTAGAGAAACTAAAGGACATACTTGTAATGAAGATCCAATACAACCAGTGTGTATGAAAGCAGAATGTAGAAAAAGAACTTATGGATATTTATCAGATAAGAAGAGAGTCTTTCCAGCATTATCAGGATTACAAAAGATAACTTATGCTGAACCACAATATACATTCAATGTAACTTTATCAGATGGTCAAACTACAAAAGAAGTTAGAGCAAAAAATATAAAACAAATAATAGAATTAGATAATATAAGAGCAATCATTGGTGCGGCAGCTGATATGATTCCACCAAAAATAAAACAAAATGAATTTCAAGATATACTAGATAATTTATTTCCACCTAAATTAACAACACCACCACCTAAAGGTACTTCAGATGAAGAGTTATTAGAAGAGTATCTATCTAAATATTTACATGGACCTAAAGCTGGAACTTATGCAGCATTTAAAACAGGTGCTGTATTGATAGAAGGTAGTCATGCATATTTTGTTTATTCAAGTTTTTTTGATTCTTTAAAAAATAAAGAATGGAAGATGGATAGAAAAATAACTGCAGAACAAATGACAAAATTATTTGATGCAAAATTTGGTGTGAGTAAACGATTTCCAAAAAAAGATGGCGATACTAATTCTTATAATCCAATTAATGTGACTGTAGTATCATTAGATAAATTTCCAGAATTATTATCTGATGAACAACCTAAACCTGAAATAGTTCAAAGTAAACCTAAGGAGCAAATATTCTAATGATTAAAAAAATATTTGGTCCTCCGGGTACAGGTAAAACAACTACATTATTAAATTTAGTTGATGAATATATTAAAAAAGGAATAGATCTAAATAGAATAGGTTATTTTGCTTTTACTAGAAAAGCAGCTAATGAAGCTAGAGATAGAATGTTAGAGAGAAATCCTGAACTAGATAAAAAAGATTTAAGATATTTTCAAACACTACATTCATTTGCTTTTCACACATTAGGTATGAGTGAAGAATCTGTATTACAACCAGTACATTATGAACAAATAGGTAAAGAATTAAACCTAAGAGTTACAGATACTGGAGATGAGTCTGGTTATTTAAATTTTAATAGTGAGTATTTTAAACTTATTAATAAAGCAAAGGTAAAAAATATTTCTCCCGAAGAAGAATTTAATACAAATGAATGGAGTAATGAAATTGATTATGAAACTTTAGGACATATCTATTTAAATTATAATCATTTTAAAGGTGACAACCTTTATGATTTTAATGACATGATTACAAAGTTTGTAAATGAAAAAGAAAAATGTAAAGAGTTTGATGTAGTATTTATAGATGAAGCTCAAGATTTATCTCCAATACAATGGATGATGTTCGATGTATTAAAAGAAAAATCAAAAGATATTTATTTAGCTGGTGATGATGATCAAGCTATATTCGCCTGGGCTGGAGCTGATGTTAAGAGATTTTTAAATGAACCTGCAGAAGAAGTAGTATTACCATATTCAAATCGTGTACCAAAAAATATTCAAGAACTATCTAATGTTATTGTTAGTAGAATACAAACAAGAAAAGAAAAACAATACTTTGCAAAAAAAGGATCACCAGGAAATGTAGAATTTATTTATAACATTGAACATATTGATTTAACAAAAGATAATTGGTTAATATTAACTAGAACTACTTATAGATCTGATGAGATATCAAAACAATTAAGGTCTAATAATTTATATTTTAAAGATAGATATGGTAAAAGTTATAATACAAGACTTTATAAAGCGATATTAAATTTTAGTGAGTTATGTAAAGGTAATTCAATAAGTTTAGCTGATGCAAAAGAATTACATGAGTTTTTACCGGACAATCCTTTTTTTAAATTTAAAGAAAATAAACAATATTACAACATGGATGATTTTGGTTATGGTAAAGATTCTGTTTGGTATAATTTATTTACAAAAGCTGACCAGGACGAATGTTTTTATATAAGAACAATGTTATCTAATGGTAATAAGTTATCACAACCCCCAAGAATAGAAGTATCTACTATTCATGCAGCAAAAGGTGGTGAATGTGAAAATGTTATTTTAGTATTAGATAATGCTAGAAAAATTAGACAATCTGTAGAAAATAATATCGATAAAGCAGATGAAGAACATAGAGTTTGGTATGTTGGCTCAACTAGAGCCAAAGAAAGCCTATACTTATTAAAACCAAAGAAGGAACGTTATGGTTATTCTTTGTAGTTTTAAACAGAACGGGAAAGAAGGACTGTCTCCATGGAGAGTGGTAGCTTCAAGTCTAACGGCGAAGTTGGTTCGGGACCTTCAATTCCCAGGTATTATGTTAGCCCCGTTAAATCAACAACTACCACACAATAAAGGAGAAAACTATGACAAATAAAAAAATGTTTGAGGAATTATTTCCACAAGATAAGCAGATAGGAGGAAATCACTACAAAGATTTTCACATTCAACCTTATGAATTTATTTCTAAGAATGACTTGTCATTCTTTCAAGGTAATGTAATAAAGTATGTTTGCCGTTATATGAATAAAAATGGCATAGAAGATTTAGAAAAAATAATTCATTATTGCGAATTAGAGAAAAAGAAATTGAAAGACATGGATCATGGCAAAAGAAAAAGGTAGACAATGGGATGGTAAATCCAGACCAACTAACGATGTTTATAAAAAACGTTGGGAGGAAATTTTTGGTAAAAAGCAACAAGAAGAATTAGATAAAGAAGATCAAGAATATCTAGATTCATTAAAGGAAAAAATATAATGAAAGTACCTATATTTACAGCACAAACAGAATGGATAGAACCGGAAGAGTTTCCTGACTTAAGATCATATGAAGAGATTGCAGTTGACTTAGAGACAAGAGATCCAAATTTAAAAACAATGGGATCTGGATCCGTTATAGGTGAAGGTGAGGTTGTAGGTATTGCTGTAGCTGTAGCAGGTAGAAAATTTTATTTTCCAATTGCTCATGGATCGGGGAGCAACATGGATAGAAAAAAAGTATTAGCATGGTTTGCTGATACTATGGCATCTCCTTCTATAAAAATATTTCATAATGCTATGTATGACGTATGTTGGATACGTAATTTAGGTATAAAAATCAATGGTTTAATAGTAGATACAATGATTGCAGCAAGTTTAATTGATGAGAATAGATTTGCATATTCTTTAAATGCATTGTCATGGGAATATTTAGGTCATGGTAAAAATGAAGCTGCATTAAATGAAGAGGCAAAATCTAGAGGACTTGATCCAAAAGCAGATATGTGGAAGTTACCACCAATGTATGTTGGAGCTTATGCAGAAAAAGATGCTGAACTAACTTTAGACTTATGGCAAAAATTTAAAACAGAAATTATTCAACAAGATATTGAATCTATTTTTAATTTAGAAACAGACTTATTTCCTTGTCTAGTTGATATGAGATTTAAAGGAGTAAGAGTAGATGGAGAACGGGCTCTATCATTAAAAACACAATTACAGCAGCAAGAAGAAAAGTTATTGCATGAAGTAAAAACTGAAACAGGAATAGATCCTCAAATTTGGGCTGCAAGAAGTATTGCAAAAGTTTTTGATAAACTTGGTTTAGAATATTCAAGAACTGAAAAATCACAGGCACCTTCTTTTACTAAAAATTTTCTTTCTGAACATAGTCATCCTTTGGTTCAGAAAATAGCACAAGCTAGAGAAATTAACAAGGCTCATACAACTTTTATTGATACTATTTTAAGGTTTGAACATAAAGGTAGAATTCACGCTGAGATAAATCAGATAAGATCCGATGCTGGTGGTACTGTAACAGGAAGGTTTAGTTATAACAATCCTAACTTACAGCAACTACCAGCAAGGAACAAGGATCTTGGACCTATGATAAGATCATTATTTTTACCAGAAGAAAATTGTACCTGGGGTTGCTTTGACTATTCACAACAAGAACCAAGGCTAGTGGTACACTATGCAGCACTACATAAATTTCCATCTGTATATGATGTTGTTGATGCTTATAATGATAATACGAATACAGACTTCCACCAAACGGTTGCAGAAATGGCTGAGATACCAAGGTCACAAGCGAAAACAATTAACTTAGGATTGTTTTATGGTATGGGTAAAACAAAACTGCAAGCAGAGTTAGGTGTAACAAAAGAAAAAGCAGATGAATTATTTAATCAATATCATGCAAAAGTACCTTTTGTTAAACAACTAATGAATAGTGCATCTAACAGAGCTCAAGCTCAAGGACAAATAAGAACGTTGCTTGGTAGATTATGTAGATTTCATTTATGGGAACCAAATATGTTTGGTATGCATAAAGCTATGACACATGAAGATGCACTCAAGGAACACGGACCAGGAATTAAAAGAGCTTATACTTACAAAGCTTTAAATAAATTAATTCAAGGTAGTGCTGCAGATATGACTAAGAAAGCTATGGTTGATTTATATAAAGAAGGAATAGTAGCTCATATACAAATTCATGATGAATTAGATTTATCTGTAGAATCAAAAGAACATGCAGATAAAATTATTGAAATTATGGAAAATGCTGTTAAGCTAGAAGTACCCAATAAAGTTGATTATGAATCAGGTGAAAACTGGGGAGATATATATGGATGATGATAATATAAGGATAAAAGTATGGCCTACCTTAACGCGAATATACCACCTATTTACTGCAAAATTCGTACCGAATATTTGTATGATATGGACATGGATAAAAAAGGAGAGCAAGATTGTGTTATCTTTGGTTTGGTCTCTATTACAGGACGCGCTATCTTATTTAATATCATGCTTCCCAATGGTGCGTGCTTTTGGCGTTTGCCTATCTCAGCGTTTTTCCAAAAATCGTATGACCGAGCCAATGTGCCGGATATGCAGGCGCACGAACTCGAACTGTGGAACTGTTTTAGTTATTATCCTAGCGTGCATTGCTTTGATTGGTTGGCTGGTATAGATGGCAAATATTTAGGAAAAGATAAAAAATTCTATCATGGTCAATATTTATTTACTGTTGACTGGGCACATCCAGAGACTAATATACTTAACACAGAACATTCTGAAATTCCTCAAGAGCACAAGTGTGCACATATATTGGCTCTTGATAACGGGAATTATGCAGCTCAGCCTAATAATCGCATTCTGTGGCATGTTAATTCATACACTACTGATAACAGCTGGCCTGACTATAAAGTACAAAACACAGTCTGGGATGTTGAAACTTCGGACTGGGTTACAGAAGATTCTGATAAAATGTTCTATCAAATAGAACCAAAGGAGGACAAATGAGGGATACAAAAACAATTGAAACGTTCTTAAAAAATAAAGAACAAAAAGAAAAACAAATGAATTTGTTTAAAAATTTAAAAAAAGAAGTTGAAACTGGAGCTAATGGTACACAAAAATACGTAATAAAAGAAGGGCCAAATAAAGGTAAGGTAGCCAGTAAATGATTGATAAATTTTTATATAATTTTTTTTCTTATATTGATAATATTTTTTCATTAATAGAAAAATATGCTATTAAGTTAACTGAATATTGTTGGCATAAAAGAGTAAAACTTTTAAACAAGAAGAGAAAAAATGCTAAGAAAATGTAAAACATGTGATCATTCTTGTCATTGTTATGGACAAGGATATAATTTAAATACAAATAAATGTGACAATTGTATTTGTGATACATGCACATGCAAAAATATATATATAAAAACACCTAGTAAAAAATCTTGGTGGCAAAAAATTAAAGGTTGGTTATTTTAATGGAGTACGCCAGGATGGATTACAGATTTACAGCAATATTAATTATATTAATATGCCTTATGGCATTTTTTGGAGGACCAGTAAGATGATAAAAAAATGTAAACAATGTGAAAAAGAATTTCAATCAAAAGACGACCTAGACATTTTCTGTGGTCAAGATTGCAAAGAAGAAGCATTAGCAGAATTAGATTCAGATTCTGATGAGTGTCTATCATGTCAATAAAAATCAATGAGAACACAAGCATCGGTCTCCCATTAAGAAACTTAATAGGTTTGATCGCAGCCATAATTGTTGGCGCGTGGTTTGCCTTCGGAGTGATTGAAAGACTCAATAGATTAGAAACTAAAAATCAATTGTTTGAAAAAGATTTACTTGAAGCAAGTAAACAAACTCCCATAGACCAAGAGCAGTTCATGCTTCTCGAACATATAGCAGAAGGATTAGAAAAATTAACTGAGAGAGTTGATGGTATGATGAACAATAGAGTTAATATTGAACGACTACAAATGGATGTAGAACGATTAAGAATAGATACAGAAAAATTAAAAGATAGCGTTAGAGCTAATATTGGAAAATTAAATGGGGATCATTAATGATTGGTATTGTTTTTGCGTTGTGCTTATTTATTAATGGAGAGTTGATTGAACATCGAATACAAGATAGTCTATCTACTTGTTTAAAGATGAAAAGAGAAGCAACACGTAATATGGATATGGCTAATAAACAATTTATGTGTGGTGAAGTCGAAGCCGAGCTTGAAAAAAATGTAGATGGTAGTATAAGTATAGGTAAAATAATAAAAGCAAAATGAACCTTTCCCGAAATTTTACTCTACAAGAGTTAATCAAATCGGACACTGCTGTACGATTAGGGGTGGATAACAATCCTAATGCCAATCAAATTGAAAAATTAAAATTACTGTGTGAAAATATATTGCAGCCGGTACGGGATCACTTCGGTCCAGTAACCATTACCTCAGGCTTTAGGAGTCCAACTCTATGTGTCAAGATAGGTAGCTCTGTAAATTCACAACATACTAAAGCAGAAGCTGCTGACTTTGAATGTCCCGGTAAAGATAATGCGGAAGTGGCTGATTGGATTTATAAAAACTTAGACTTTGATCAAATGATTCTAGAATTTTATGTACCTGGTGAACCTAATAGTGGCTGGGTTCATTGTAGTTATACATCTGAGAATCCACGTAAACAGTTCCTACTTGCGTACCATGATGAAAATGGTAAAACTAAATACAAACCTGTAATTGGAAAGGCGACCGATTTAGTATGAGTAAATTAAATAAAGTATTTCAAAAAATAGATACTGTGCATGGTTTCTGTGAAGAGTGTGAAGAAGATTCAATCTTAGTTGCAATTGTGTCAGAGTTTTATAGATGTACTAATTGTGGCGCAGATACAAAACAACATATAAATGGAAGAATTAGATACATGTCTTTATCTGAATCCGATATTAGATATATAAAAGAACATGGCTAAACAAAAATTTACACATTATGTTCCACGTCCAAAACCTAAGAAACGTCCAGGAATCCATAAAAAACGAAAGGGAAAACATGAAAAACGTAGTTTTAAAAAGTATAACAGACAAGGCCGATGAGTTAGCCCGAGAATGGAATAGAACTCGAAATCCAAAGGCTAAGGAAGAATGGTTTAAGTTGGTTGGCCAGATATCGGCACTTTTTCGCAAGTAAACTTTGGATAAAGACCATAATTATTAATGGATTGAACATCAAATATTTCACCATTAAATAACAATTCAAAGCTTTCCCCTAAACCAGAACGTACACATTCATAATGTGTATCGTAAAATTGGTTAATTTTATATTGTTCTAATATAGGTTGAGCGCACTCTCCAGTTGTTACTGAACATATATAAATTGTTAATAAAAATTTAATTGACATATTTAATAAATTACCATAATATCCCAGGACTATGTTATTAAAAGAAAGGTTATACTAATGACAGATATAAGTAAATATAAAAATGTTTCTTTACCAAAAGAAACTTACAATAAAATAGATTCCATAAGGAAAATTATTGTACCTGAGATGGTGGTAAGCCGTTCTCAGACAATCACTTTACTAGTTAATGAGAAAGCAAAATCATTAAATGGTAGATTAACATCAACCCAAAGAAAGAAAAAAAGAGGTAAATAATGCCAAAAATACAAAGTCCTGCAGGTGCAGGTTTTTTTAAAACAAGTGTTTATCAAACACTAAATCAACCAACAAAGACTCCAGAAACTAAATTATGGAGAGCTGTACTAGGTCAAGTTCTATATGATGCCTTTGGTCCTATGCGATACGATACTAGTAAGAAAGAAAGAAAAGAAGCTTTGGATTTTCTAAAAGATTATTCAAATGAACACTTTATTGAATTGTGCGAAAATGCAGAATTCGATCCAGAGTATATAAAAAGAAAAGTTAGAAAAAAATTTGCAGAAAAATTTGTTTCTGCTATAAATAAACTAAGTACGAAAGTGAGGAATAAAAATGACTAGTAAAAAACTAAAACTAACTGAAAGTAAAAAGAAACAGTTGAGAAACTATTTCTTACAATCAGATAATATTGACTTTGGTGAATTAACACCGGCTCAAGTATCTGTAAAAGCGGTAATGTTTGTTGAAGGATTATTAGATGCAGATAATCAAAATAATTTCTTCATGGAAGAAATCACTGGTATCAAATTAAGTCCACCAGCTGATGTAACTCCAGAAACTTTATTTGGTAAAAGATATGACAATCTTGGGTAAAGCAATTTGCCCAGATTGTAATGGGAACGGTTATATTGGTTCTGCTAAAGAACCAGATAACGTTAGGGATTGTCTTAAATGTAATAATCAAGGTGAGTTTGAAATTACTGAAGAAGACATTAATCAAATGTTAGAAACAGTTAAATCAGCGAGGCTGCAATGAATATACAAGTTAAACGAGATATCTTAACTGTTGCGCATCTTAGAAAATTACAAGAAGAAATTGATATGTTGCGTAAACAAAAAATATATCTTCAATCTAAATTAAGAGAGAAAAATAATGATCAAAAAAATAAAAAATAAATGGAAAGTAAATGGTTATTATATCACTAATCAAGGATCATGGACCATTATAATTAATGATAATGGTAAAGAAAAAATGGTGAAAGGTATAAAGTAATGAAAAAATCTACTAAGAATCTTGTTAAATGGAATAAGTTATTAGAACTTGTCTATAATTTAAAGGTTAAAGTGGTTGAGAATAAACCGATTAAGTATGAAGAGCTCGATGTTATTGATACAAGGCTCAAGAATCTATTTGATCAATATCAATATTATGTACCACCTGAAGTTAAATTAAAAAAACAAAATCGATATTTTGCCTACAAAGCATTTGTTGAAGGCAAGAAGTAATGGAGGAAAAAATTTGTACCAAGTGTGATAAATCTTTTTCAAATATTAAAGAAAATTTTTATCTTCATGCAAGTGGAATTTTTTATCGTTTTTGTAAAAAATGTTCTGTTAAAAAAAGTAGTAAATGGAAAAAAGATAATCCAGAAAAACATAGAGCAATCATTTTAAAATATATTAATAATGAAGAAAAATTTATTTATTATACAATTAAAAGACCTTTTAAACCCAGTTCTATAAATCCTCCTAAACAAAAAAATTATACAAGAAAAGGATGGAATCCTGAAATTACTGTAGAAGAAATATATCAAGAGTTAATGATACATATTCAATTGATGAAAGAAAAATTTCCTGAAACGGACGGAAGGTTGTGTCGATACTGTGAACAACCCTGGACTTACATTCGAACAGGTAAAGGTGGTAAAGTTGTTTGGACTAATTTTTCAGTTGATCGATTTGATTCTACTCAGACTTATAAAAAAGATAATATTATTTTTTGTTGTAGTGGATGTAATTCTATTAAAGGTAATTCAATTAAAAAACATTGGTTGAAGTATTTAGAAATAGATAAAGAATTAAAACATACAATGAAGTGAACTAATGACCAAAACATACAAAGGTTATCATCCTACTTTATGGAAATCTGGTTATCAAAATTATCATTTTCATACACCGATTGAGTATAAAATATTAGCTACTCGAGAAAGTTATAGTGACACTCCAGATATTTATTGGAGAGTAGGTGATAATGAAATTATTATTAGACCTTTAACTATTGGAGAATTTAAAAAAGAAATTTTGTATATTGAAGGTAAACAAATTAAGTTAAGTGATTATTATTTTTGGATTCCTCGTAAAAGAATAAGAAGAGGACCCGGATCTTTTAAACAAAAAACAGATAGATGGGTTCATAAAGAAACGTTTGACAAATGTTTAAAGAGAGCTGTTAATGGAGATCCATATTTTAAGGAAGGATATTTTGATGAATAATAAATTTAATTTTCACAGTCGTATTGAATTTAATGTTTTAAGAAAAACAGAAAAAGCAATATTGATTAAAATAGAAGAAGTAGGTAATGATTCTATTATTAATTTATTAAATCATTATGGTCCTGATATTATGGAACCTTTACAGATATGGATACCTAAAAGTTGGGTAAGGTTTGATTCAGATAAAAGACCTTGGGTATGGACAGAAGGTTTTGTAAAAAATTTAGAAAAGTTAGCAGAAAAAAGATTGACTAAAAAATTAGAACCTAAACCCGAACTTAAAAAAGTACCTAAAGGAGAAACACTACACTAATGAAACTAAATAAACTATACGAATACCCGGCGTCAATGAGGTCCTTGGTCCAGGGGTCAAGACACTATGACGTTGGACAAGAGAAGTTACCATCAGTAACCACGATTCTTTCTGCAACACAACCCGAAGAAAAGAAGGCATCTTTAGCCGCGTGGGCTGCACGAGTAGGCACTACTGAGGCAACAAGGATCAAGGACCAAGCAGCAGCTCGTGGGACTATTATGCACCATATTCTAGAAGGATGGATCAAGAATGAACCACACGTAGATTTAACAGATGTGGGTCAAATGGCAGAAAAAATGGCTCATCAGATCCTCATAAATGGCCTTAGAGACCGATTGACTGAATATTGGGGTCTGGAGGTCACATTGTATTATCCTGGGCTATATGCAGGCGCTACCGACGTTGTTGGGTTGTATGATGGGGCCGAAAGTATAGTGGATTTTAAGCAATCTAACAAGCCAAAAAGAAAAGAATGGATTGATGATTATAAGCTTCAACTTGCAGCATATGCATTAGCACATAATGAAATCTATGGCACTGCAATTAATAAAGGTGTGAATTTAATTTGTACTAAAGATAATTATTTTCAAGAGTTTATATTTGAAGGTGAAGAATTTAGACAGGCTAAGTTTGATTGGCTCAAAAGAGTGGATCAATATTATAATGAAAAGGATAAGAAATGACAACAGCAATAATAATATTTGTATTAATTTGTTTTATTCTAATAGCTTATTTTGGAATAAAAGGAGTTGATGAAGTGGTAAATTTTCATAATTTTAATGACGATCTATGATAGAAGATATATTTAACTATTGCGTTTATATCTTGGAAGTGATAGGCGATTTTACAGGAATGGGATATTTCCTAGCAAATATTGTAATATTTGTTATAATTCAGCCTTTATTAATTATAATTTTCTTTGTATTATGGAGATATGAGCGAAATAAAAGACATTACCAATCTAGAATCGGAACGAGAATCCGGTATTGGAAGCCTTAAAAATTTAATTCCACCAAACATTAGAATGTTTGTTGCTGATTTACTTGGTAGTAAAGAAGCTTTCACTGAAGAAGATTTAACTGGAAGTGACAGGGAGTTATTAAAAGAAATTGCTTTATCTGCTAAAGATAAAGGTTACATTGATTATGGGGATTATAAGGTAGACTCTATTAATAGAAATTTTTTTAGAAACATTGTAGATGATCGATATAATTTAAAAACTTTATTAGGTAAGGCTAAGGTTGAGATTAATGATAAAGGTGAGCTCGTTGTTAAAGACACTTTTGACTTTAATGATAAGAAAGATATTAAAAGTTTAGATGATTTAAAGTTTGCATTAACCGATATGAAGGATGCTTTTTTAGGTAAGTCTGGTTATGGAAGTGGAGGATTATATTCTTTAATTCGACAAGGTGCAAAGTATTTTGGTTCAGGACCCGGAGAAGGTGCGCCAGTTGAAATCAATCTTGGAAAGTATAAAGACGTTTAATTGTGTCATGAATGTGGCAGAAATGTGTCACGGAACATGGAACTGTGACAAATATGTCACACTTTTCCGGATAAATTGTAGTAAATTGTAGAACCTAAAAGTGTTGTTTTATGTGGATTGTAGTAATTGTAAGAACTTTTTAGGGGGTAATGAAAAAAAATTTTTTTCAAAAAAAGTTTGAAACCCCAAAATCTACTACAATTTCAAAAAAATCGTCTAGAATCATTGGTATTAGCGAATAATAGAACAATAAAATTGTAGAACCTAAGTTCTACAATCATTACAATCGTTGGTATAAGCCACTTTTTTTTCCTACAATTTTAAAAAAGTTCCTACAATTCTCTAGTCGTACAGAGCTGAAATAAGGCAGGAATGAATGACTGGGAAGGTCAAAATTATATGCTATAAGGTGCCATGCCTAAATTAAAAAGAAAAAAATCTAAATATAGATCAGTTGTTATTAACAAGAAAAGGTACTATTTCTGCAAAATAGTATGGTTGGATATCTTAGGTGATAGCGGGCATGCTGATATAGAAGAATTTAATCAAATGAAACCGGCTGAAATGGTTACTCATGCGTATGTATATTATAATGATTCTAAAGTAGTAAAAACATTTGCTAGTTATGACGCTCACTTTGAGTCTTTTAGTGATCGTAATGTATTTCCAAAAGGTTGTATTAAAAAAATAGAAAAAGTTAATCTATAATTGTTACATCAACAGATTTAGGTAGTGTTCTTTCAGACTCTGCTTTAGTTTCTTTTATCTTATCTTTAAACTCTTTATGTTCAACACCTTCTAGTATTGGTGAGTATTGATCTAATACTTCAGCTATTCTTTTATCTAATTCCTCTTCAGACATATCATCTAACTTACCTGTTCTAATTATTTTTTGTTCAATATATAATCCAGCAGCTTTACCTCTAGCAATTTCTGCATTGATCGCAGCTGTCCAGGCTTTTGCATCTAATGCATCATTCCTCATTTTACCTAGGTGCATTAAATGTGAATCAAAATCAATATCATATTTTTTTCTTATCTCATCTCTCAACTGTCCAATGTATTGAACTACTAAAGGATACATTTTTGGATTCTGTAATTCAGATGCAGTTACATGAGCTCTATCTTCTGAATAAGCAGCATCAACCGCACATTGAGTAGCTGTTTTTCTACCTTCATTGTAGACCAACTCTTGAGCAAACTTTATTTGTTTAGGTGTTAATTGTTTTGGTAATCCCATGTGGCGCTTTGTCGCATTTGTGTCTATTGACTATTAACGTAAGAAATAGTATATGTCAACTACATCTTACCTCCGTGAGAATGTAATAGTTTTTATTCAATCTGGTTATAAAAACTATTTGTTTTTTGTAAACATTGGTGGGGGTTGGCTTACGAAACCGTGAGAGATACTCATTCGGCTGATACTGGGCCCCCACTCTTAAAGAATGATAAATTTAAAACAACTCAGACAAGTCATAGATAAATTAATTAAATCACCTACAGCTGGTGATGCAAGAGTTCAAATCATATTACCTAATGGTGAGTTCTATGATGTAAAAGGAATTCAATTAATGGAAAATAAACTTTTGGGTGTAAGAGAATCTCATAGAATAGCTATCACAATACAGCCAGAACAATGGCGTATGGGTAAAGTTTTAAAGAAATTATAACCTAACACTTACGGTGAATTTATGGCCAAAGATGAGTCTAAATTTTGGCAAGAAGTTAAGAAAAACATCAAGCAAATTTCCTTTACAAGACTAGAAAGTTGGGCCTCTGCAGGTGTTCCAGACTTGTTATGTTACAACGAAAAAGGAAAGTTTTTTACTATCGAATTGAAAGTAGAAAAACGTAAGAAATTGATATTCTCTCCACACCAAATTTCGTTTCACATGAAACATTCTAACAATACTTTTATCTTGGCAAAGGCCCTCGATCCTTTAGCCATAAAACTTTATGAAGGAAGAGATATACTAAAACTTGTGAACCGTGAGCCATGTACCCCGGTCGCTGAGTCATGGACCAAGGTCCAAGAATACCTTGTCAATGTGACATAACGTCGCATCGCGGTAAGTGCTTGTGGGCGGGCCCCACCCAATATATTATATATGCTTGTGCCTGTTCCTTAGTGTGCCTGAGCCTGTTCCTTGATCCTTTTATATTTATATATACATGAAAAAACCCAGGCGATTGCTCGCCCGGGTTGGAGGTTGGAACTATTTATTCTGTTCTTTGTAGAATTTTTCGAATAATTCCCCGGCTTTAATTTCAGTTCTGTCGAAAACAGATTTACCGAATTCCCACTCTTCTTTTGTTGTTCCGTGGTCCAGGAACAAATTCCAAACGCTAAGAGCTGGTGATTTCCATCTTGAGATGAATTCTTTCTTGGTGAGCTTTTGCTCACCAAAAAAAGTTTCGTTGAGAGTAATGGTTCTATTGTCCATTCGAACCTCCTTTCACATCCAAAAATTCCTGCAGCTCTTGTTCTGCAGTTTTCATCCATCTTCGGATGAACTTGAAACGCGGCTCCTGTTTGACGTTGGTTTTGTAACCAATCATGCCCCGTACTTGAGCCTTTAGTTCCAAAAGAGGAACTCTTTTGATAAATGGACCAAAACCAATTCTCTGAAGAAATTCGAAACGAAAAATAATTTCGTCCGCATTCTCCTTCGTTACATCTTTCATGTCGATGTACATCATCGGCCATACAAAGTTTGCAGCAACATTGTGCTGGTCGTTGGTCCAACCTTCTGTGTCCAAGGCTGTGTAGTCGTATTGTAATGCCATAATCACCTCCGTTGTTGTTAATTTGACATCCTAGAAGATCCCATAATAATGTGTTCGAAATGTGGCGAGATAGAAAATATTTTAAGTTATCCACAGGCCTGTGCCTGTGGCCTTGTGCCACGGCCCATGCGACAATTTGCCTGTCAAGCACATTGTTGTCACATGTGACAATTTGTCGCACCCCTGCGGGGTGTGCGTGTGGGCGGGGCCCTCCCAGACTAGTAAAACTACAGCACATGTGTGCGGTTCCTACTGAAAGCTAAAAAAAATATTACTGCCTGTGCCTTCATTTGCTTGAACCTTGTTCCTTTTTCCATTTAGGGTTACCCTTTGGCCAGCCGTGAGGCTTGCATCCTTTAGATCCTTCAGGGCATTTTAAATTTCTACTATCTAGCTCAATAAAAGTAAAACCGTCGCTTGTGGTCTCTTCGCTTGCGCCTAGGTCCTTCATTAATTTTTTTAATTGTTCGATTGTCATTAGTGTTTTAAGTAGGTTATATTTTTAATTTTACGCGTCCAACATTTACGGCAATCTAGACATTTTCCGCCTTGCTTAGGCGCTGGACATGTTGCCTTTTTAGGGTTGGTTGTGACAGTACTTGACCACGGCCAAAACTTGCCCGCGGGCCCGTCAACGTTGGTACCAGATAATCTAATAATTAAATTTTTTGGAACTCTATTAACTGGAATATGTTTTAAATACTGAGCTTCTTTGGTTGGCATCCAATGTTTAACTCCTGGTGTTAACTTACAAACTTTAAAAATTTTTAATAAGTGTTTAATGCTTTTAATATCTCCTGCATCGTGCCATCGAAATTCTTTAGTTTTAAAAAGTCTAATTTGTGAAGCCATCATATAGACCCACTTCGGACGGTCAACGGCCTTGAATCTTTTATATTGAGCTTCTTTGACTGTCTTATACATTGCATAAAAACCCTTCTTTGCATAACAGTCATAACAAACTGTACCTTTTATTTTTGAAAGTTTGCCGCCCGTTTGGCATTCCCACGCGGGCAAGCCGTAAGAATAACCAGGCATTTTTG
>Ga0208161_1000830_pt1 | contig 17146 bp, 29 predicted proteins | sample CB_VirMetaG_3_FD_184538 | JGI IMG/M metagenome (GOLD analysis project Ga0208161, IMG submission 184538) | Freshwater to marine saline gradient viral communities from Chesapeake Bay - CB_1508_1S Viral MetaG (SPAdes) (version 4) | ecosystem: Environmental > Aquatic > Marine > Coastal | place: USA...
TTTGGACCAAATACTCCTACTTCAAATGAATCGTAACCATCAACAGATGCTAGGTTTTCACGTGGTGAGCAATAAGCACTTTCACCTGCTACTACACTAAGTTCGTAACCATTATCAAATTTCATTTTAGCTTGAAACGCAATGAAATTATCTCGTTCCTTAAACTCTAAATCTTTAAATGTCTTCATATAACCTTTTTTTAACACGTAAATATAAGAAGCCCCTTTCGGGGCTCCAAATTTATTTACTTATTTTGTAATAAAATTATTTTTCTTCTTGAAGAATCCAATATTCATCCCCACAACAATTACATTGGTTATTAGCCCCACAAGTATCTCTACATTCGTTTCTTGTGGTACACAAACAATCGGTGCAGTTACAAGGTAATTCGCTCATTAGAAATCAGCATCAATGTCACTATTTTCCCAACGCTCACGATCATTTACAGCTTGAGCAATTTCATCTGCGTATTGAACAAAAAACTTAGCATCCATAGGTTCTGGAATTTCATCTGGGTTGTTTTTGTAGTACATGATAAGGTCTTCTACATCATCAACATCAGCTCCTAACATTCTATCGGCATAATCATAAATGGTGTCTGAAATTTCTCCCATATCATTATAAAGAGGAGATTCTTCATTCAAGAATTTTTTCCATTTAGTGTTAAAATCTTCATTTATATCACCACTAGGAGCAAAAATACCTCCATCATAATCTCGAAGTTTATTCATTAATTGTTCAGCTGCTCCTCTAATACCTCTACCTAAAGAAACATTAATCCACTCTAAACTTTCAACATTGTAGATATAAATATAATCAGCACCATATTCATTACCTTTTTCAGCTACTGTAAACATTGCTTCTTGGAAATCATCAGGTAGTGAAGTTCTATTAGCTGGTTCTTTGTATTTAGATTCAATCTCACCAGTTTCAGGATTTAAATACGAAATATAACCCATAGAAGCAATTTTTAATGCTTCTTCGGGCATTGAATAATATTTATCTAAACCTACACCTAAATTTTCAGGGTAACCATCATAATGGTTGTATGTTGAAATTAATTCTGGTTTATCTGTAATAAACGCAATCATTGCACGAGTCGCCATAATTTTAATCTAGTTAAGTTATATGTGATAAATATATTAAAGTTTATACTTATTGCCAAATTTTTCGATAAAACTTTCACCCACTGCTAGTTCTAGTATTTCAGCAGTATTTGGGATGCCTGGGAGATTGTCAGTTGACATGATATAATCAATATTTGTGTTATTCCAAACTTTCATTTTAGTTTTAGCATTAGAGCGATTTGATGTTTTAAACACCATTACTACAGGAACACCTCCGTAAGATTGGTTTTTAATTACCTTAACTTTTTCAGCTTTAAAATCTTTAGGTGGAGTATGATCTACTCTCCAAGGACCAGCAGTTGATTTGTTAATATCATAATGCCAAGTTGATTGCCAACCTAATTCTGGTTTACCAGGCACTTGAACACATTTTTGAACTCGTTTTTCAGGAACCATTGCTGGTTGTTCTGTAGGTCTACCTCTACTCATTATCTATATTTTTTATTTTTAAAATCTCCTTCTTCATGTGATTTGAGAATATGACAGTGCTTACATAGCAACTGGTAATTACTAGGTTGTTCGCCTTCAGGTGTGTGTTTAATTTGGGGGTTGATATGATCAACATCCATAAGTGAAGCTAAACGTTTTTTATCTACGTTAGGGTATGCTTTATAAGGTTCAAAACCACAATGCTCACATTGAAATTCGTTAGCAACTACTTTTTCTACCTTATACATTAACCAATAACGATGTTGAGCCGCTGTAGAAATAGTTTTGTATTGGTTATGAACTTCACAAAATGCTTTAGCATTAAATGCTTTGGGTTCATTGCACCAGGGCACCTTACAACACTTTTTTGGTTTTGTAGGTTTTAAAGGTTTATCCATCAGTGCAAATATTGATTCAATCGAACTCATAACTTATTTAATTAATTTTTCTACTTCTTTAATGTGTTTACAACGACGATCTTTTGATCTCCAAACACCAGGGCAATTGCAGGTGTACTTTACACCAACTTGACGAACTTTATAAAAATGTCCTGGGTCACTACTTGATTCAAATAACCACTCATTTTTTTGTGGTTCAGCTTGTTTGACTTCAGGTTTAATCCAGTTAATATCACTCAATTGAGTATCTGGGTGTACTTTTTGCCATCCTGGTACAATGTATCTTTGACCATCAACAGGTGAAGTAAATAATGATGGGGGGAGTATATGTTCGTGGTCGTATTTAAATACTCGAGCAGCAACAAACGGGCCAAACCCTCTACCAATAGTAAATGGCTTATCATCAGGATTATAAACAACACGACTTCTCAAATTGCCGTACTTGTTTGTATTTGTAAATTTCCACAATGCCATAATAACCTTTATTTGGCTAAATATACGAACAAATTTTTATGTAGCCAAATTTTTTCTATATTCTTTCGGATCAAAATATTCTAAATAAAGACTCCGTTTTTCAGGAGCATTGTAAACATCTCTCCAAGTATGGGGACCCATCCCTATCCATTTTTCACAATCTAATCTATTGTCTAGAGGTTTCAAATCAGGCAATTTATTTAAATAAAAACTTTGGGCCCACCAAAAATTTCCGGCAAAATAGTATTCTGGACGTGTATTCGGAAATTCAGAGTAAAGTGCTCCTATTATGTCTACATCCGGAGAAGTTTCAAAAATTTGAATATTATCTCTCCACAATTCAATATTAAAATATTCTAAACAATGTCTCCAAGATTCAACATTCGAATATTTAAGAAGGTCTCCTAAATCTGTGTGGTTTAAAAGTGAAGTAATACCCTTAGTATGATAGTATAAAACATAAGCATCCTCATATCGGGATATTACTGACCGAAGTAAAATTAGAGTTTGTTTTTCCCCATCATTAAAAGGATGAATTGTAATTTTTATTTTTTGGTCATCATCAAAAGATTTAACCAAATTTATAAACTTAAACAATTGAAATTCATCATCAGCATAAGCTCCATAATAGATTTCAGTAGCATTTTTATACAAATCACTCCGAACCAATTTAACCAATTGTTCTTCTACAATTTCATACCAGTTAAATTTGATATAATTATGGCTAAATATTAATATGGGTTTCATTCAAGAAATAATTTTTTACCCTACAGGAACCACTACACCTCGTTTAGAAACAACTTCAGATGCTTTTTTATTTGCAAAATTTATAGAAAATAACTCATCCTTAGTTTCAAAATATTTCAAAATAAAGGCTGCTGTAAAAGTATCCCCAGCTCCAGAAACATCTATAGTTTGTTGAGGATTAGGAGAAGGTAAATGAGTACCTCTATATTGAGCACCATCCCCACCTAAAGTAACTATAATATTATCAGTAGTTAAATCTGGGTTGTTTTTAAATTCAGATTCATTAAGTTTTACAAATGTAAAGCCTTTGATAATATCATCAGTTAACTTACGTTTACTATCTAGAATTGATAATTTAGATTTGCGAGCAATTTCTTTCAAATCAGCATTACAAAGGTATCCTTTGTTATAATCACTTACAATTACAATATCAGATTGACCTATGATAATATCAATATCAGGTGTCCATTTAAATGGAGTGATTTTATCTTCACCTTCATCTACTCTGAGGAACATGTGATTAGACTTTTCCTCAACATAACGAGTTTTAGTAATAACTTCATTTTGTCCTAAAAGCATTGTATAGCAATTAGGATTTAAAGCTTTAATATTAGATAGAGTATTTCCAGCCATGCCAGAATTTTTAACAATTCTAACTGGGTTCAAAACCGGAACTGGGGCTTCGGGGGATAAACGATTTATTTTGCTATAAATAAATTTATCAACACATATCTCTCCTATTACTAAAACCGTCATAGTTTTTTTCTTTATAAATTTGCAAATCAAGAGTTAAAGCTACACAGAGTCTTTCTATTGATACCCAATTTTCAGTAGCCATATCTACTAAAACATCATCAGGTATATTAAGAAAAAACTCTAATGAACTTAAATTACTCACCACGTGTTAAATCTTGCATCCACTCAGGCATTGGAGTTTTTTTCTTCTTACGAAGAGAAGGATATTGAGATTTTCCCCAATTGAGCCATTCTTGAAAAGCTTCATAACGTTGTTTACTACTTACTTTACTCATAACATTGAATTTAATTAATTAATTTAACTTAGACAAATTTTTCAAAACTTCTAAATTCGATTTCATTCTTTTTTGAAATTTAAGTTGGGTTTTTTTATTTACAGGTTTTGTTCCTTTAATTCGTTTTTTAATTGACTGTGCCATCTTATTTACCTTGTCCAGCGTATGGTTTAGAATAGTTTTTAGAGTTTTTGTTACTAGATGTTTTAGTTTTTGCATGAACCCCTGGTCTAGAAACTTTAGGTTTTTCTCTGTAAGATGTTGCAGTTTGAGTTTTAGTTTTCGCAGCCATTTAATCAAAAATATTAAGTTAGTAATAACGGACTGCTGATACATATTAGAACTTATTTTTTAAATTTTCACGTTTAATCAAATTTTTTAATTTACTTTCATATTGGGGGTCTTCAGCATATCCCGAAAGTAAATTGTAATATTGTTGTTCAGTTTTACATTTAGAACCATAGGTTGCTGCCCAAAATGCATAATCTAAAACACTTTCGTACCAACTATCATAGTAAGCATGGTTATATTGGGTACCTTTAGCTAAATTAATCCGACTTTTTGCTTCTTTCATACCAAATAAATTGTTAGATTCTACAAATATTCTAGAAGAATAGTTACTAGATTCTAATTTAGCCTGAGCAAGTACAATGTAAGGATATTTTATGTTTAATTCTTTTAATTTACGGATTAATTTTTCTTCAGTAAATTCTCTGTCTCCCGAGATATTAATTTCTAAAATTCGTTCATAATCTTCTACTTCCATTATATTAAAAGAAACAATAGTAGTAGATACTAAAATAATTAAAGAAACCTTCAAATACTTTAAATAACTGATAGGCTCAAATTTGAGTTGGGCCTTGTTGTAAATGTAAAACATAACTTTTATTTTTTGTTTTTAAGATATTCTATAGCTTCAACAATTTGTTTACAAACTTCATACGCTTCATTAACTTCTTGAATTTTTAAGTTTTTTTCTAAACTTTCAAGCATATCACTTCTATTAATAGTAATATCATAAACAGTTTGTTCTTCCAGTACATTAATTTCTAAAATGTGTACGTGTTTTTTTCTACCCTTAACATTATCTAAAATACTTTTAACAATAGCCGAGCTGATTTCAAAGTTGTTTTCTTGCATTAATGCTTCAAAATCTTCTTGTGTTTTTACTGTAATTGAATGTGCCATTATTAAAATAAATCTAAAAAATCTGTATTTATATTCTTATCCCTTAATTTATTCATCTTTTCTTGGTCTTCCAACATTTTGGTAGCAAGTTTTTCAAGATGTTTTTCCTTAGTTTTATTAAAATCCTTAGTTATAGCATCGTGACGCTTTTTCTTTCTAAGTAATGGGATTTGTTTAGGTTTTTTCATATTCTAGAAATAATATCAAGTCCGTCATCCTCATCATCACCTAAACCTAATTCTTTAAGACGTTGGAGAGTATAATCATCTAAATCCCAATCAACTTGTCCCTGGTTTACAGGTTTATGGTCTTCAATACCTTCAATTTGTTTATTACTGAAAATGTCTCCTATAGTAAGGAAATAACAATTATAACATAAAAACTCAATATTTTCTTTACGATAATTTTTTTTGTTTCCGTCTTTAAAGTGCAACAATAAAGGTATTTTATAATCTAATACCCTACGTTCATGAAAACCACAACTAGAGCATTCCTCTAATAAATATCCTTCACTTACAAGTCTATATTTAATTTTTTCTGGGCTAAATGAAGCAGCATTAATTCTACCTTCAATAATATCTAATAAAGCTGGTTCTTTACCTGAACCTCTTAAAAATTTAGGAATGCCTTTACCAGAGGGATTTAAATGTTTTTGAAATAGGGTTTCCCCAGTTTCTTCATCTGTATAAAATTTAGCCCATTTTTTATAATGGATATAAGAAACATTTAACCATCTTGCTGCGGCCATGTTCGACAATGTCTGTGACATTGCCGCTAAAATTTGTTCCTTAGTAAGTGGTTTTGGGTTTGCCATTTTATTCTTCTTCAAATGAAGGTACTCCAATCTCTGAAGTATCTTCATCATAGTTTTGCATTTCAGCTTTAGATGAATTAGAAATAGTGTTTTTTAAAGTACTAGTAGCTTGTTCATAAGCTTCAAACTCATCAGCTTCTAAAAAGACCATATCTACCCAAGTATCATCTTTTTCAACATTACCATGTAATACTGGGATGCCTCGTTTAGCACCTGTTGTTGAGCAATTTACACAAGTTTTAGTATTGGGTAGAATTTCTACTCGTTTTGGGTGAATTTGTTCACCACAACCCACACAATATTTTATCATAGCAGGATTTTTAATAGTTACTGCATACATATTACAACCTTAATTTTAAAGTGATTTAATAAACTTAAATAATTCTTGGGAAGTTTTTAATTCATGTTCTTTTTCGTTTTCATCTACAAGAATAGCTAATTCACCATCTTCTAAAAATCTTTCATAAACCCACCAAGAAACAATTTCAGTTTTAAACTCTCCATAACACATAATGAAAAGTTGTTCAATCATTTCATAAAATGGAGTATCATACCCTGAGAAGTCTAGAGTGAACTCATCAAATAATTTATGGTTACGTCGCCAAGTTCCATCCCACAAATCAACTATGCTACAGAACATTTCTTGTTCTTTTTTAGCACGAGTTTTAGGGGATTCTGAAATGTTAACATTAGTCCCTACAATTTCTTGGAGGGGTTTAAATAAGGGATTTTTGGAATTATCCATTACTTACTTATAGTAAATATTGTTAAAAATACTTTCAAGGGCATTTGCTTAACTTGAGCAAAATGTTTAGCAGCTTCTAAACGAGATGAGACTGAAATAGAAGCTATAGGTTCTTGAGAGGGGTCGTTTTTAGAATAAAAAGAATATTTTTTCTTTAACATATTTTTTTCTTTTGGGTAAATATACAAACAAAATATTTAAAATCCAAACTTAAAGTACTTCAAATTCAATCTCAATTTGACTAAAACCCCAAGTATCAGAATTACGAGTTTCTTTTTGTTCTAAAATAGCTCTGCGTGGGTCATTAGTTACTCTATTAATTCCATCTAAAAATCCTCCACCCCCACGTCCGTGGTTGATATGGAAAAATGCAGGATTATAAATTGCTTTAAGACCAAAACCATGCATTACTGCTTTTTTCTGAACATTAGTATCAGTATAAAGTGAGTAAATTAAATCTTCTTCCATACCCCTAATAGTATTCCAAATGTTACGATGAGCTATTTGATAATCACCACAACAATTAATAATACTATAATCGTCACCTGTTACTGTGGTTTCATTAAAATGTCTTTCTTCAGAATTATTAATTAAAAATTCTCTTAAAGCTCCATACTGGTTATATTTTAATTCACCGTTATGAAATTCTTTAATAGTAGACAATTCAACTTCACGACGAGAAATAGTATAAAAAATATTTTCATCTAGAGATTTAATAGTATTTTCAATATCTTGCTTACGTGGGGCAATAATATCAATATTTGTAGAAACAATCCAGTCTCCAGTTGCTCTCCTTAACCCTATGTTTCTTCCTAGTGCTTCATTACAAACTTGGGCATGAGGATCATAATTAGTAAGTTGTTTTGCGATATCTGGGGGAATTACAATATGTTTTAAATTGCCTTTAAATTTAATATTATTCTGAATTTCCCAAAGCAAACTTTGTGTGGGGGAGTTCCAATCCACATAAATTACTTCATCATAAGTGTCAATGGATGATTGTATGCAATATGTTGAACGTTCAATTAAGTTCCCACCATAATTATCATTTCTCGATACTATAACGGCTGTAGTTTTCATATAGACTGGTTAAATTTGTTTAATTCAATTTGGAAATTTTTTTCTGCTTTGTCTCTAAATTCTTGTTTTCGGTCAAATACCTTAACTTTATTTTCAAAACTAGGAATTCTGTTTAAATAATCTTCGGTAATATAAATTCCTTTTAACACATACTCATTGATTTCATATCCTTTCTGCATTGCCAATAATGAAGCAAACATCCCAAATGTGTCTTCAGGACCATACCCCCCAAATGATTCAGGAATACCCACAAATTTCCAAAATTCTTTAGAGTATAGTGTATGCATCCCACACCCAAATTTAATGGTAGGAACTGTAGCTAATTCAACTTCCTTTACTTCTTGGTTAATAGTTTCCAGAGGATCATGTTCTTGATAAAAACCATAAGGTTTATCTTTAAAGTCCTCATGTACTAAAATATCCCAGGTATTATCCCACAACTTAGTAATATTAGGAATTAAAATATATTTACCTTCTAAAGTATAAGATGCTTCTAATTGATATTTAAGTAGTTGTTCTGGAAAAGCAATATCAGCATCAACAAAAATAAATTGGTCATAATCTAGTTCAATACTTTCTCTTTTTTGTTGGGTAGTACCCATCAAACTATTATCTAAAATAATTTCATTTATATTAGGTACATCTTTAAACAGTGCCTCAAATTTATCCACAAAATATTCTGCTGGTAACTCAGTAATATCCCAATTTGTTAATTCTGGGTTTAGATTAAGTGATGCTTTAATTGTTACACTATCTGTATCATCTAAATAAAGTAAAGCACGTTTATATTGTTCCATAAAACGTTCAAACAATTCTATTTCACGAGGCATTACGTGAACACAGACTAAAGTTTTTTTCATATTAAATTATTTTCTTTAAATAATTCTTTAAGTTGTTTAGCAACGTTTCCAGCATAGTCTTTATACTCCAAAGCAAGTAAATAATTTTCCTCAACAGCTTTTAATCTACTTTCATATATTTCAGGAGTTAAAGTATTAGCGAAATGGATAATATCATCCACGTTTTGAACGCGTAATATACCGTCTGGGTTATAGAATTCTTCAATATTTGAACATCCCCAATAAATAGGAATTGTTTTATTTAAAATACAATCTGTAATTTTTTCAGTAAAATATCCTCTTCTAGAAGTATTTTCAACACAAATTGAATATTGGTAAGGTCTAAAGCTATCAATTTTACTTTGTCTCCAATCTTCCCAATTATTAGGGTCTCCTAATGATTCCCAAAATTGAATGGGAACTTTAAATTCATTTCTTCTATCATAAAGTTCATGACGTAGATAATGACCATAAAGTTTAAGTTTATTACCTCTTAAAAATGAGATTTTAAATTCTTTTTCTGCTGGGAAGAATTGGAACGGATTATCTTGCCACCAGCTTTCTCCATAAAATGAGAAAACTGAATTGGGTGTGTTATTAAGAACTTTATCACTCCAAGTTAAGATTAAACTAAGAGACTCGTGGTTATTGATAGCAAAATCATGGTGACCAAAATATTCATTTGGTTCACAAGCTACAAAAATGTTAATATTGGATAACTCAGCTTCAACTTGACTAGGAACATAATCATAAAAAAAACTAAAATCAACATCTTTTAAATCTTGGAGAGCGCGTTCCCATCTCTCTTTTTCAATAAAATTAGAAAATATATTCATTATTTAAAGGATTTAGTATAAACGTCCCAGAATTTTTGAGTATCTTTAGGAAGATATTTATAATAATTTTCTAAATCATTAATCAAATCTAAAGTACCTAGGTATCCAATTACTTCATCATATGTGTTAATTGCTGAGTTGATAGCATAGGTTGCTCTTTCATTTAAATATCCTCCGTAATTATCATTACGTGAAATTATAACTGCTGTTAGTTTCATATTTCTTTAGGGTTTTTGGATGTATACTATTAAAGCTATCTCAGGAATAAAATATAAATGTTTAGATTCTGCTATTTCCTCAACAGCTTGTTTAACTCCTGGCCAAGCTGGGTAGTCATCTATTGCTATTATGGTAGTTGTGTGTGGTTTTGATAAATGTAAAGAGGTTTCAAAATCTTTTTTACAAACTTCATATGAATGACCCCCATCTAACCAAATAATATCAAACTTACCATATAATTCACTAAAATCATATTTTACACTATCTCCAATTAATTGAGTAACATTAGAGGCATTATTTTTTTTGTATACCTCCCCCACCTCATATTCAGGATATCCTTCATTACTAATGTTACTTCCAAAATCAAAAGTGTAAACTTGATTTGATGTTTTAGACAAATTGTATGTTGTTTGTCCTCTAAATGTACCAAATTCAAATACGGTTTTATTTTTAGATAGTGCTGATAGGAGAACCATTGTATATGGAACTGTATCGCCCCAAATTTTATCTTCTAGGTATAAATCTATACTAGATTCATAGTCGGGAAATGGATTTATATTTAATAAAAAATCATTAAAGCTTATATTTTGTATCATAAATATTTTATTAAAATTGTTTTCTATAAACATCCCAGAATTTTTGAGTATCTTTAGGAAGATATTTATAATAATTTTCTAAATCATTAATCAAATCTAAAGTACCTCGGTATCCAATTACTTCATTTTCTAAGTTAGTAACTAAATCTTGGGGGTTACGAGCTTGATAAACACTAGCTTTATTATAAATTACAGAATTTGGAAAATAATGTTGTACAATGTAAGCTCCCCAAATATCATCCATTCTACCGACATGGGGGAGTACCGCGTAATAAGGCAATACTTTACGTGCTAAAAACGTATTTTGTGAATTAAATGGAGCAACCTCACATGAACCAAATGGAGCAAATCTATCAAATTTAGCAACTGGTTTTTTACTTAGACGGCATAAAGCATCAATATCAGGGTCACCATCCCAAAAATCAGCTTGAATTAATACCTCACGATAAACCTTACCTAAATATTCAATATCATTTTTTCTAGGTACGTATTCGATTGGGTAACCTCTATGCCACAAATCATTATGATTAGTAGGAGAAATAGGATCAAACACATCGTATTCTCTATGACTATAATTATCAATTTCAATAGTTTGACCTACAAACAATTCATCACCCCAATTGTCATAAGGAATATTATCATCATCAATTGTAGCTACAATATCGGCTCCTTGGTCATAGGCAAATATAAAGCCAATATTTCTACGTTGAATACTTCTCCAACCAATTGTTTCACTGAGTTCAGGGTAGAATAGTGATTGAGTATCTGGGTGGAGATAAATTACACATTCACCAAATTCATCTTCTAAAGCATTGTACATTTCATGAGGTGTTTTTGTATCACCTACAATTACAAATGTCCAATCTTTTTCTTTTGCAATTTTACAAAACCTACGAGTTGCTAAAGTAGGAATATTGATAGTTGTTGTAACTATAAATTTTTTCATAGATTTTATTTTGTTTACATAGGTTTTTGTAAAACAAAACATCCTACTCCATAAGCTTTATGAGTGTATAAAATATCAGTCATATTCTCTGGGTTGTCAATTCTCCATTCGCCTTCAAATTCATGTAAACGGTATGTGTAAGATTCTACAATATTAGAACCTTCAGTTAAATTTAAAATACCAGGCCAATCATAGTTTTGGTGGTAAGGTTGCCAAACAAATTTACCAAAGGGAACAGTTAGGAGAATATAACCTCCGGGTTTTAAAATTGAAAGTGCTTTTTGATAACCTAATTTATCATACCCATGACGATAAACAACATCAGATTCAGTACATTGGGGAAAATGTTCCAAAGATGATAAGAAAATAGCCATATCGAACTTTTCATCTTTAAAATCATATTGAACAAAATCACCAGGATAATTACAAGGTCTAAAATCACTAACTCTATAATCTACTCGATTTTCTGTAAGAAAATTATAAAATTTAGATAAATGGGCACTATTTGTAGGAATACCCCCAATATCTAAAACAACATTTCCTGGGGTATAGTATTTTTTAACGTATTCTTCAATAAAAAGAACTTCAACACTACGTTCACTTCCTAAATTATTTGATATTACAGATTCCATTATGATAATTTTTTAAGCCAGTAATTTAACAAATCTTCCATAGTTTGTTCAATTGAGATTTTAGGTTCCCAACCTGTTAATTCTTTTAATTCTTTACTATCTCCTATTTGAACTTGGATATCAATAGGTCTGTAGAAAGGAGCATAAATTTCTTGTTTAATTTCATCGTATTCAAATTTAGATGATTTAATCAATAAATCTGTATAATGTTGCATTTTATGAACTTCATCTCCGCACACATTAAATACTTTACCCTTACTATCAGGATTAAGCATAAGAAGGTAGTAAGCATTAACACAATCTCTAACATCAATTACTACTCGTTCAGTTTGAAGATTACCAACTTTTAATACAGGTTCTTGAAGACCTAATTGCATTTTAGCAATTTGGTAAGCATCAGAGCTAATACTAAAAATTTTCCCCCTACGAGGACCGGTATGACTAAATGCTCGAGTCACAAACCCATCTAAGTAACCATTTGCTGTTCTTTCTTGAACATACAAATCAATTGCAGCTTTAGAAGAACCATAAGGATTACTTGGGGCCAAAGGAGTATCAACTGATAATAGACCTACATCTTTACAAGTATCACCATAAACTTCACTTGTAGAACAGAACATAAATCTAGTTTTAGTACCCTCTAAAGCAGTGATTAAATTAACAGAAGCGTTAACATTTTCTTCCCAAGTTAAAATAGGGTCTTTAAAACTTGTTGGGGGGTGAGATTGAGCTGCTAAATGAAACACCCCATCATATTTTTCGGCATCCAACAACTTAGATACACTATGATACATTTTTAAATCCAAATAATGGAATTTAATAGCATCTAACTCTTCTAAAGTTAAAATATCTAAAAGGTCTGTTTCACGACCATTTGCTGTTCTAACAATGCCATGAACTTCATGACCTTCTTCCAACAATAATTTAGCTAAGTTAGGGCCAGCAAATCCCGTAATTCCAGTAATTAAGTATTTCATTTTATATTATAGTTTTGGAGTTGCAAATAAAAATCCTTGATGTTGTAATTTAACTTCACAATTATGGGTTAATTCAAACTCACCTATAATTTGTGAAGAATTAGTGACTAATCCAAGTTCTTCTTGAAGAGATTTATAAGCCCACCCTGGCATTTCATAATTAAGGGTATCATCGTATAACTTCCAATCATCAATAATAAAAACATCTTTAGAAATATCTCTATGTTTTTTAATTATTTTAATTTCATTTAATAGAGGAAATGCTTCTTCTTTAAATTCTCTAATAGATTCCTCATAACTTATTTTATGAAAATCTGCTCCTGGGAAGTGAGCATCTAGAAAAAATAAAACTGGAGTATTTTTAGGGAGGGTTGGGACTAATTCTTCTAATCCTTTAGATGAATAATCATGGATTATATTAATATTTTCTTGTGGAAAATTTCGGTTAGCAGCTTCTACTAACTCACCATCTAACTCAATAGAATAAAAATTATCAAAATTAAATTTAGAAGCATGTCCTAAACATACTCCCATCCCCGTTCCGGTTTCTACATAAGTTTTACAATTGTATTCACTTATATAGGGGTTTAAATCAAAAATTACTAATTCTCCCATATTATAAATTATAATGCCAATTGGCTTTGAATATATGTTTAATGTGTTTGTAATCTGGAGGTGTAAATCTAGAGTATATTTCTAATTTACCCTTAGGATTAAGTTTATCAATAATGTAATTAATTGAAGTATCAACGGTATGAATTTCTTGGGCGTTTTCTATTACTTTACACCAATCAAAAATAGTATAACCTTCTATATAAGACATTTCAACAATATTTGTAAATTGGGAAATATCAATATATGGACTAATTCTAGTGTCAGGAGGACTACCAAATTGTTTGTTAACTAAAGTATATTCACTCTCATCAGTTAATCCTAAAACCTCGTAATATAACTTATTTTCTTTTTCACTATTTCTTTCAAATTCAAAAAATTCTTGCCAGTTATCTGGGTCTAGATTAACTAACTTATACTTAGCATCCATCACAGATATTTCAGGAAATACCCAATCAGCATGTTGTAAAGGAACTAAAAGATATTTATTTCCATTTTCTTCAACTTCTAAAATAGTAATATTAGGAACTATACCTGAAAATAAAATTCTATCTATTTGATGTTTTAAAGGATATTCATCTTCTTGAGATACAAATTCAATAAAAGGAAATTTAATGTAATCTTTAATCCATTTGTATTGAGGTATAACAGGCCAAATAATATCACACCCTAACCCTTTATGAAAGGTGTATGCTAGTTTAAGGCAGAAAAATATATCCCCTAACCCAGCGGGTTGTTTTATAATTACTTTACTATACATTGTAAACCTGTGAGTGAATCCACTCAAAAGTTTTTTTCATACCCTCATAAAGTGGTTGTGTAGGTTCCCAACCAATTTTTTCCTTATAAAGTTTATTATCTGAATTGCGGCCTCTAACTCCTACAGGGCAACTAAAACCATACTTAGTTTGGAATTCTTCCCCAGCAATGTTTTTAATGTATGATCTTTCTTTTTTATCAGCAATCTCAAGTGCCATTTCAGCTAGTTGGTTAATTGTAACCATTTCTTCAGAACCAATATTTACGGGTCCTAGGAATTCATTTTGATTCATGAAACGACGTACAGCTTCAACACACTCATCAATATAAAGGAATGAACGTGTTTGTTGACCATCACCCCATACTTCAATGTATTCATCCATTCCTACTAAAGCTGCTTTACGGCACATGGCTGCTGGTGCCTTTTCTTTACCACCTGTCCAAGTTCCGTATGGGCCAAAAATGTTGTGGAAACGAGCAACTCTAACATCTAAACCATAGTTACGATTAAATGCTAGGAACAAACGCTCACTAAACAATTTTTCCCAACCATATTCTGAATCTGGGTTTGCTGGGTAAGCACTTGATTCTTCACAATTAGGATTATCTGGGTCTAATTGGTTGTGTTCTGGGTACATGCAAGCTGAGGAACTATAGAATACTTTTTTAACTCCTTTAATAGAACATTCATGTACTACATTTAAGTTAATCAATGCCGAATTGTGCATTACATTAGCATCGTTTTCACCTGTAAAGATATAACCAGCACCTCCCATATCGGCAGCTAGTTGATACAATTCATCAGCTTCACGCATAATAACTTTTGATACAACTTGGGGATCCCTCAAATCACCAATAATAAAATCATCAGCAAAAGTTTCCCAATGTTCAGGATATTTTAAATCAACTCCTCGAACCCAATATCCTTCATCCTTAAGTCGTTTTACTAAATGAGAACCAATAAACCCACCAGCTCCTAAAACAATAGCTACCTTTTTACCATTAATTGGTTGTGAAGATTTATTACCTACAAACTCTTTATCAGTTTTCCCAAATAAACGTCTAAATAATGTTTTACCATTATCAGGGGATTCATAAATGTATTGATCTTTAAAACTTTTTCGTGCCATTTTACATTAATTTAGAATATAACTCATTTTGTTTTTCTTGCCTTTTAATATCTTTATGGTGAAGAATGCAAATTTCTTCAGCATTAGGGAATATACCAAAAAATTGGTGCCCAACCAACGTTTCGTGAACTTTATTTTTCCACTTTACGTTTCCGTTGTTAACATAAACCCTTTGCTGCAAATCAGGAAAATTAATCCAACCATAATCATTTACATTCCACCCCCATTTTTGGATATGTTCTTGAGTTAATCCTTCTACAGTATTAATTCTAGGAACAAAAAAAGCATGCATTTCAGGATTTAATTTAATAGATTCTTTTACATACTGGATAAATGATTTACCTATCATCTCATCAGCGTCCAATTGAACAATCCAATCTCCACTACAAAATGAAGTTAAATAATTTTTCATATTAGCAAAATGTCCATCAAATTCATAAGAATGCCATTGAAATAATGTTTTTTCAACATTCATTTTACGGAGATAGGTTTCGATTTGTTTGTCTCCATTTTTAGAATCCCACAACACAACAATTTCATCTTCTTTATCTTTATTTTCTAAAAGAAAAGTAAGTAATCGTTGAATTTCTACAAATTCATCTTTTACAGGAATAGCAAAACTTAATTTCATAATTATTTTTTTTCAAAAACTCCAATGTATTCTAAAGCATCCATATAATCACGCTCATTAAAATGTTTAATATTTTCCATATCCATTTTATATTCGTAATTTTTTCCTTTTTCAGCAAATTTAATTTTTTCTTCTTCGGGCATAGGGATTGCTTTTACAGCACTCCAACCCCAATTATTTTTATCGGTACCATTAACAAAAACCATACCCATAGTAGGAATATTTACAGTTGAAGGCATCCAAAGACAATTATCAACATCCTCAAATAATAAATCTTTATAAAGTTCAGGAAGAATTTCTAATTGTTCTTTTGTAAAATCTGAATCAGGTTTCATTAATGAATTAGAGATAAAACCACAACCCATACACTGGTAATTAGTAATTGATTCATTTACTTCTTGGGCGTAACAGGCATCACTACCACATCTTTTGCAAATAACTAATTTATCCATTATTATTGTTTTTTAGGTAATTCAATTTTCTTTAATTGAGGTAATTTTAATTTTACCTCAGTAGCAAACATAGGAACATATTGTTCTAGATATGCTACTAACTTTTCATGCATTTTATCCCAACTAAAGTTATTTTTACTATGATAAGCTTGACGAACTCCTAGTTCTTCATACTTTTTGTAGTTTTTAAAGATGTCTTTCATTTTAGTTCCTACTTCCATAGTATTAGGACTAAACCATTGACTTTCTCTTAAAATCATTTTTTCAACTACTGCACTAGGGTGAACATTTTTTAATTCTCCTTTAAAGTATACATAACAATCAGGTTTTAAGAAATCACTATGTCCAGACCACCCTGATACTAAAATAGGTTTTTTACTTAAACTAAATTCTAGTAAGGGGCGACCAAAACCTTCTCCTTTAGTTAAGCTAATCATTGCTTTTACTTTGGGGTGATTATACAATTCGTTCATTTCATTATCAG
>Ga0208161_1000831_pt1 | contig 17138 bp, 19 predicted proteins | sample CB_VirMetaG_3_FD_184538 | JGI IMG/M metagenome (GOLD analysis project Ga0208161, IMG submission 184538) | Freshwater to marine saline gradient viral communities from Chesapeake Bay - CB_1508_1S Viral MetaG (SPAdes) (version 4) | ecosystem: Environmental > Aquatic > Marine > Coastal | place: USA...
GAAATCTTGTTGATTAAATGTATTACCATCAATAATTACTATTATACCTTCAAAATCATCATATAACTCAGCTTCTAAAGGTCTTATCTTATTATTAATATCCTCTGTATCAGTATAGATAACCTTACACCAAGGTTCTAATATATTATTAATTAAATGGGAGTTTCCATTATGAACCCTAAAAGCAATATTATATTTAGGATAAACTATAGGTTTCATCAAAGGTGTATGATTAACATTTTGTCCCCATTTGCGGATAAATTCTAAAGTTGATTTATGCATATCATTTTGCCATTGCTCGTGGCGTTTGGGGTCACCCTCAAAACTACCAGCACCTCTACCTGTTAAATGATATACCAGTGAATTCCAAGGTTGGATGAATGTAAATCCAGTTAAGTACATTCTGTTGAATAGATCGGAATCTTCTCTACACGAATGCATTATAGGGTCGTGGCCACCTAAAATATTAAAGAATTCTGATTTATACATCATCCAAGGGGCAAATATGCCTTCAGTGGTTTTTTCATCTTCGAGATGTTCACTAACATATTGATCAAACTCAGTTTCCTTAAATTCTTCAGGCCACATCCCAAAGTCAAGTAGTATTTTTTCACCCCCGTTAGGGTGAATAGGTGGTTCAATACGAGTTGAACATACTACTGTTTTTTCTTTAAGACGGTTAAATGCTTTTAGATCAGCGTGTTTACCCAACATCATATCAGCATGGAATATCATAAAAATATCGGTGGTGGATTTTTCAATACAATAATCATATGCTTTACCAATCCCATATAAACTGTTGCCTAAGTCAGGATTAACGTAATAAGATATATTATATTCATCTTTAACACTATTTAACCATTCAATGGTACCATCTTCATCTTGGTCTACAAATATAATAATTTCATGATCATCTCTATAGGCATTTTTTCTTATAGAGGGAATACACGTTTTTAGATAACGTAAATTAGTTTTACTTGGTATACAAAAGGTTATTTTATCCATAATTATTAATTATAATTGAATGATTTATATCATTTAGTTTAAAAATATTTTCTGCTAAGGCAAATTGCCATGGGTAATCTATATCAAAAGCTTCCATTGGGTTTTTTATGGGGAATAATTCAGGGTCGTTTTTAACTTTCCAATCACCTACCCATTTTCCTTTCCCTATACTATCTAATCTAGAAGCATATAAACAATGTGCTGCTTCGTAAGTAATACCTACAGCTTTAGTATTAAGTAAATCTTGTCCTTCGGGCCATTGATTTAACATATTTCCATTACTATCCCAAAAATAATTTTTATTTTCAGTTACAGCAAATAATCCTTCATTTTTTGAATTTAAAAATATTGTAGTAAAATTATTAATAGTTTTTTGTGTTAAAAATGGATTACAACCACTAACCATCACAACATATTCATATGGTAATTTATCCCACCAATCAAATAATGTTTGGATCCCTTTATCTACATTAGCAGATTCATAACTTCTTTCCCATATCTGAATAGGGTATTTTTTACCAATATCTTTAAGTTCATCTTCATAAACAGATAAGTAAATCTGTTCTTTGGGTATATCACATGTTAATAGTTTTTGTAAGACTAAATCTGTTAAAGTAGATCCACAAAAGGGTTTGATCATTTTTTGGGGGATCCTTTCTGAATTAAGTCTTGCTTGGACTATAAAACAAACTTTACTTATATTTTTCATAGCAATGTGTTTACTTCAATGTCATTAGGTAAGGCAACTCCTATAAATTTATACCTATCATTCCATTTATACCCATTTCCTGGACTAATCATATGGATATCACTTTCAGTTAAAACATGACCTTTAGGGAGGTTCTTATTTACAGCTAATGATCTTTCAAGTTTAGTTTTGGCTTCTTCAACTGATGGATTTCTTTCAATTTTATAATCCCCTAAACTAAATTCTACTGCTCTAAGGTTATGAACCATTTGTGTAAAAGTTTCTATATCCGCAGAACCTGGATGGTCTGTTCCTTTCATTTTAGTATCTAAAGTTATATGTTTTTCTATAATTTTAGCGCCCATAGCTTTAGCAGCTACTGGAATATGAGAACCTAAACTATGATCAGAATACCCAATAGTATATTCAGGATATTTATCTTGTAAGTATTTAATTGTATTAAGATTTAGATTACTATATTCTGCTGGGTATTGACTAAGGCAATGGAGAATACTAATATTGGTTTTGTCATGGATTTTAAATATGCTTAAAGCTTGATTTAAGTCATTTTCATCAGCCATACCTGTGGATAGAATCACGGGTTCGTTTCTTTGGGCTAATGCTTTGATTAAAGGAATATTAGTTAAATCTCTAGAAGCAACTTTAATTTTATCTACATCTATCATGTCTAATAATTTAAGACATTTAACAGAACATAAGGTTTCTACAAATTCAAATCCTTTAGATTTGATATAATTTCCTAACTCAACATGTTCTTCGTAGGTTAACTCTAAAAACTCTCTATGCTCTCCGTATGTGGGGCCAAAACTATTAGGGCCTAAATAAGGTCTATCCATTCCTTCTTTAGATAATTCTTCAGTAAGATCTCTTTTAGTTAATTTAATAGCATTAGTTTTTGACCATCTGTCTCCAGTAATTTCATCATAAGAATATCTATCTATTTGGTCAATAATTTTTTTAGCAATATTAATATCACCATTATGATTTTGGCCTATTTCTGCTATTATATAAGTTTCTGAGGTATTTTGTTTAAACATTTATTTCTTCTATTCTTTTTGTTTTGTCGCAAATTAATAAATCATAATCAGGTTTTTCACCTACACTTAAATGATGATATTTACACCCCCATGATTCTAATTGCATTTTAGTTAAATTAAACCAATCTAAACCAGTCACACTACCACGAGCAGTATAATAAGTTATAGTATGGCCTTCATCATATAATGTATTAATTTTTTGTATGTTATCCAAATAGGGTATTGCCAAAGGGTATTCTCTTTTATCTCTGTAAAAGCAAATAGTTTCATCTATGTCTACAAATATATTCATGAAAAGTGATTGATAATATTATAATATTCTTTAATAACTGTATCAATGCTGAGATCTTTTTTGACTTGGCTCATTATTTCTCTTGCTCTGTTCCCTTCATCTTGATCAAAAGTAGCTTTAACTTTTTTAATCATTTCAACTACAGTTTTATATTGATGATCCTTTAGGATATAAGGATAATCTTGAGGTAGAAATTCTTGGATTGACCAATCATTTGTTGTTATAAATAAAGAACCCATAGCTGCTGAGGCAGCTAATTTAGTACTAGGCTTCATACAATACTCCCATGAATTTTCTTTTCTAATACTAAGTTGAACACCATTAATAGGTCTATCATAAAAAATGGGTTTTCTTTTTATAAAATCATAATCTTTAACTTGTTCAGGCCAAGAACCAGTCCTCCAATCATTTAATAAACCATCTTTAAGCAATTCTCTAACATGAACACAATTTTGATTTTCGTTCCCTTCAGAAGAATCTGTGCCTAAGTAATAAAAATAAGGTGACTCATTATAAAACCCTTTTGGGAACCATTCAAATCTACTATCCCAATGGTGAGGGATAACAAATATAGGTTTAGTGATATCAGAATCAATGTTTTCTCTCCACCAATCTTTTTGTTTGCTATTGTTTACTATATAACCATCAAAATATTCAGTAGGAATATCTGGTAAAAAGTTGGGGATTTGATCTCCATTGTTTAATTCAGGATTAAATTTATCTTTATCAGTTAAATCGATTATATCTAATAAGATTTTGTTGTTGTTTTTCTTTAAATGTGAGAGTAAAGGTATATTATTATAATCTAATTTTATAGCAATAATAATTTTATTAGTTGAGTTAATATTATTTTGGTTTAGGATTAAAGGTTCATACATACCAGTTCCATTATAATTTTCTATTAACTTATATGAGATTTGTCCTCCCCTAACTCCAGAAGAATTATCTATTCCTCCTTTACTAAAGAGTAATTTAGTTATATCCATTTAAAAATGTATTTAGTTTATTTAAATTCATACTAGTATCTTTAGGGACAAATGAAGGAGGAGTTACAACTAATCCCTGAGGGTGTAAATCTAAGTAAGTTTTATTACCTGTTCCTACATTAAAAATACCAGTGGCTTTTTGATTTATTAATTTTATAATTAAAGGGGCTATATTTTTTACTTTATCCCCACTAGTAATAACATCCCATACTTGTTGAGGAGAAAAATCATTGGGTTTATGTAGTTCTCTACAAATTAAATGATTATCAGACATAAGTGAAATATAATGGTCCGCCAAAAGTTTAGTTTTAGCATACCAAGTATTATTAGGAATAGGTAAATCTGTTTCTTTGGGGTTATCATTACCATCATAAACAAATTCAGTTGAGATATGAACTAGTTTAATTTTCCATTCGTTACAAAAATCAACTAATGATGTTGTAAACTTATAATTTATATCTAAATGAGGTTGTAAATCATCTGAATAACTATCTGTATGGGCTATACAATTTACTATAGTGTCATACTTAGAATAAAATATAACTCCATGCTCTTGACCTATTAAACAGTTAAAATTAGGATTAGTAGCATCAAACCCATCTTTACTACGAGAAATATAATCCCACCCAGTTTGTGAATGGAGCTCTTTTCCTAAAACCCCGTCGCCTAATATTACTGGATTCATTAGCTAAAAAATTCTTTAATTTTATCGCAAACATAATCCACATCCTCAATAGTCATCCCATGGTGAGCGCCTAATAAGAATCCATTTTTCATAATAGTATCTGCGTTATTGAAATCTTGTAAATATTCTCTATAAACTGGGTGGCGGGTTACATTACCAGCAAACGTTACTCTAGTTTGAATATTATTATTTTCAAGAAATGTAAGTAATTCAAACCTTTTTCCTGTTTGGAGAGGAATAGCTAGCCAATTAGGCTTAAGGCTATCATTTGGAAGAATTAAATCTCCTACACCTTCTAAATTTTCTAAATACCTCTCAAAATTTTCTCTACGGATTTTAGAGAATTTCTCAAAACGTTTTAGTTGCACTAAACCAAAAGCAGCATTCATTTCGCATGCTTTCATATGATATCCTAAGACACTGTATAAAAATTTATGATCATAGGGGATACCATCTACACTATGGTTAAATCTATCGTCTATAATCTCAGAATCATTACCTAAACGACCCCAATCTCTATATTGGAGACATTTAGTAACGTGTTTTTGGTCATTAAACATAACCATACCCCCTACACCCCCCGCAGTGATAACGTGTGAGGCATAAAAGCTAGTAGTAGCTACGTCTGTACATTCAGTTTTAGTAATAGTATCAGCTGAATCTTCAATTAAGTAAATATCATCTCTCCCAGCGTTTACTAGAGTAGACTTGAGGAACTCCCAATCAGGTTTATTACCAATCAAATTAGGTAACATAATTGCTTTTACATCATCATCTATAACAGTCATTATATCATCAACTGTAGCACAATATGTAGTTAAATCAACATCTACAAATACAGGTATATATCCTAATTGAATTATGGGTGCTAATGTAGTAGAGAATGTACAAGCAGGAGTAATAATTTTACTACCTTTGGGTAAATTAAGAGCAGCAATAGCTAATAAACAAGCAGATGATCCTGAGTTAACAAATACACCATATTTTTTCCCAAAACGTTTAGCTATAGCTTTTTCAAATTCTACTGATTTAGGGCCTTGTCCACCTAACCATCCTGAGCGTAAAGCTTCTTCTACAGCTTTAATTTCTTCTTCCCCATAAGATTCAAATTTATAGGGAGCATACCAAACTTTTTTCATTTTTTAACTAAGAATAAATTTTTGTTTATCTGTGAGTGATTTATATTCATCACTATTATAATCAACTGTCATTACTTTTGGTCGATCATTAATTTCTTTTAAAGAGGAACCACCCATATTGTGTCCTATTAAAGCATGTGAGTCAGGACTTAAATAACAACCCACAGTTAAACATCTAATCCCCTCTTTAACAAATCCCCCTTTATGTAAACCGTGAGTATTTACAAAGAATATATCACCGACATTTCCTTCCATAATATCAACATCTTCAGCTGGTGGGTTAAAATGAAATTTCCACCCCCTTCCATAGTTATTACCTATAATATTATCACATATACTTTGATTTTTCCCACCGAATTGACTGTGTTTAATATAACTCATAGCCCCTGTTTCTTTTTTTACTTCTCCTAAGTAAATAAATGCTTTAAATATTTTAAAATCTTCAGGGTCACGATGCCATGCTTGGGAGGCAAATTCATCTTGAGCAGGACTTTGAGGATGGATATAGGTAAATATATTTCTAAGTTTAGGTGTTTCTCCATAAAAATGAGTAGCCATATCTACTAAAGTATCAGAAAGATATAAATTCATAAAATTCCCATCTGTTAAAGTTAATCCTCTTGCTAGATGTTCATATTGAGTTATTTCATACCATTTATTAGAAGATCCTTCGATAGGGGTTCCTTGAACTATGCCATTAATCCTTTCTTGAATTTTAGGATTAGCAATATATTCATTATTATAGTAGTCAATAAAAGAATTAAAATATTCTAATTCTTTAGAATTAAATAGATCTTTTACATTAGATCTAGCTATTCCGGTTTTTTTAACCTCATCTACTATCTGTTTATGTATAGTGTTAAGTGTATTCATTGTTATTAATGTAATATATTTTTATATTAAATCCAAATTAAGAATGAAAAAAATTCATAGAATAATATAATTTCCTTTCATAGATTTCAGGTTTTCTTGAAAATTCTATATGAGATCCAATTTCTGCATTATTCCAGTGAGCATACCTAGGTCCTTTTAATAATCTATTTAAAAGTTTAAAATGAACTTTATATTTAACAAATTTACTGTCATTAAAATCTGACTCATTAATTATATTATAACCATTTCCGTTTGCTGAGATTTTTAATAACTTTTTTTCGGGAAGATGAATGTAGATATTAGTATCTGTTTTAAATTTTAATTCTAATCTTTTATTATTATACCTCTCATAAGCAGAGTGAATATTTGATTTTAAATCTTTTAATGAAACTTCAGGGTCTGATTCATACTCATATTTTTCTTTACATAAAATGTTTTCTATAATATTAAGCCTTTCTTTAGGATCATAATGAGTATATGGAGCAGATTGTGTGTTAGTATTTAAATCAAATGATTCTTTAGGATTTAATAAAATACCTTTTCCTTCTTTATATTGATCTTCATAATAAGTTAAAGCATCAGGCAGTTCAGGAGTTACTTTAAATTTTTCTAAGTGACTTAAAAACCCACATAAAGTATAAGTACCAGCATAAGGCATATAATATTTAGGTTTCATAATATCCATAAAACCCATCCCCCAATCTAAGAATTTTTGTCTTTTTACAGCTCCAAATTTATTTAATTTTTCATCATCACTATAATCACTCCAACATTGGGGATACGATCCTGCTCCAGTATATCCTACTAACATTAAATCTATATCACCATGTTCTGTTTTAATCTTCTTTAAAGTATTTTGAGTTAAAGGATATTGACAATCATTTATTTGCATGATAGTTTTATCTGAAGATTTTAACAATGAGAATGTATCTATCCCTACAGATTTATTAGGTGATCCTATTTTACCACATCCGAAAAAATTAAAGCATTCTTGGGGATTACATCCATCAGCAGCATAAACTTGTAAAGTAAAATCATCATCTATTTTAAATTGATCTCCATGATCTAATTCAATGACTTGTTTTCCTATTCTCTCTAAGTTTCTTTTAACAAATTTATCATCCCAATTATGGATTAATATAGGAATATTATTGGGGATTTGTTCTAAAGTTGGAATATGACAATGGTCAGGATGAATATGTGAAATATGGATATAATCTATATCTTTAAAATCTTCCATATTAATTTCTACCTCTGGGTAGATAGTCCAAGACCCATAATAAGTTTTCCCTATTAACCAAGGGTCAAACAATATTTTTTTACCGTTTTGATTTTCAACTAAAACCGATGTATTATTATAATAAGTTAGTTTCATTTATTATATAATTTATAATTCGAGAACATGCCTTTTTATCATTAAAATTATCGAACAAATTTAATATATTTCCGTTATCCATAGCGTCCCAAGCTACTTTATTTTTTTCAAATGCAGGTGTTAAGTTTTCTGGTGATAAAATTTCTTGTAATTCTTTTTTAGACTTAAGGTTAAAAACTCTCATCCATAATTCTGCTTTATCTTCTAAGCCAATGCCTTTTGATTCTAAAATAGGAGTAGGATCAGTATATCTATCTCTCATTCCTATTTCTTTAGAGTAATCAATCATTGTTTTATTCAATAACAAGCCAGGGTAAAAGATAGAGCTTAAAGCACCTACATGAATATCACAAATATTAAACATCCCCCATATATCAGTTTCATCTAAAATAGGTGTAATACCTTCTATTTTAAATTTAGGAAAATAATCATTTTTATACTGATCACTAAATGGTTCCCCTGGGAATGGTTTAATAAAATATTGATATGAGGGATTTTCGTTTTTAAATTTTATAAAACATTTAAATAATTCTTCTCTAGAACTATTAGTTAAAGTAAAAAATAATACTTGTTTTTTCTTAGAATCTACTTTATATTTTTTATTTAAGTATTCTAATTGGGATTTATCAACATCTAAATTAATGTCATATTTTGGGTTACCTACTACTAAACTATTTCCTTTAAAGTTTAATAATTTTCTTTGTTGTTGGATAAATTCACTATGATCAAAAAATATATCTATTAAGGGTACTAATTTATTTTTTGATTTATTTTCTAAATAGGATTCAACTGTATTTAAAAAAGCAGCATTTTGTTCAACCACACCTATTTTACATCCAAAGCTTTGTTTAAATTCTAAAATAATAGATGTTTCTGGCTCCCATCTTTCTCTTTGTATTATTAACCAATCAGGTTTAAAGGGTAAAAAAGTATTTAGGCTTTTACTCCATATCTTTTCAGAACTATCTACATTAGTTAAAATTTCAAACCTGTCTTTATGGTGTGTAGGATACCTTAATTGGGTATCTTGACATACCATTACAAATAAATTAATTCCCATATTATTAGCTTCATTTATGATACTGTTTAAAGAACTAGTACCTTTAGCATCAGAAGCAAAAATGACTAAATTTGTCATAAGCCTTGGTATTTTATCATTGGTGGATTTTTGCAGATTTGTTTTATGTGATTAACCAATTCATTTCTATTTTTTCCTAACCTTTCCATAAATAAATGAATTTCAATACCTACATTTTCTAATGAGATTTCATTAATTAATTTAGAATTTGAAAAAATATCAAACTCTGCTCCTTCACAATCCATTTTTAAGAACTTAAGATTTTCTATATCATTTTCTTTAATAATTGTATCTAATGATACTGTGGGAACTTTAACAAATGAGTATTCTTTTTTATATAAATCAGGATATTCTTCAGGGTCTATAAATGAATTACTTGCTCCTGTGTTATCAACATTTAAATTTATTTCTATAAGAAAATTATCTTCTGAAAAAACTGCATTATTAAATGCTTTTATATTAGTAATGTTATTTTCTTTTATGTTTTTTTCTAGGTTTTGAAAATTTATAGGGTGGGCTTCATAAGCATATATTTTCAAAAAAGGATATTTTTTGGCTAACATTATAGACACACTACCTACATTAGCCCCTATATCTACAACTACATCTCCTGGTTTAAAGTCAATATTTCTAGTTTGATATTCATCTCCATGAATAGCCTCAGGGATAACAAAGTCTAGAGTTTTACTAGTTTTGACATCATATAATACTATTTGATGATTATCAATGGATACATCATACTTTTTCAATTCTAATGATTTCATATTAAATTTTTAATTATACTATTGTAAGTTGTTTTTTCTTTTCTTATTATTTCTTCATTTAAATCTTTTAAATACATTTCCCAACTAACATTTTCCCATAAATGTAACGAGTATATATTATCAGATACTATGTTATTTTTAACAAACAAATCTTTTAAAGGTTCTTGATGATATAAGTAATGGAAAAAAGAACTAGGATTTTCAATGTGAATATTTTCAGGAATAATATTACTTAAATGTAAGGGATAATATACTGAGTGAGTGCACCAACCATCACTTCCTGGGTTGCCTCCTTTAAAACAAATTCTATGATCAGATAACCATTTTTGGGCAAAGTAAGAATTAGGGGAAGACATCATTAAGGCATTACATAATCCTTCATTTCCTTGTTTACCCATAACAAAATCTTTTTCATATAAATGATCTGGATAAGGATTAACAAATACAGTATCAATATCAGCGTATATTCCTCCTTCTTCTATAAGTGCTTGGAGTCTTATTATATCAGCTTGGTGGGCATAGTGATTAATAGGGATTCCAAATATTTCTGTTGGGGGGTCAATTTGGATTAAAGTTAAGTGGGCTTTTATTTTATCCCAATACGGACCATAAGGTTCATACTTGTAATAGAAATTGATTTTTTCAGGTTTATTAACTTCTAAACAACTTTTTAATGCTAGATAATAAACTAAATGAAATTCGTCCTTTTGTTCTTTTAAACCAAATACAAAATGAAAAATTTTTGGGATCATATTATAATGTATTATAAAAATTATTTTGCACTTCTTGACGTCTAATATGTTTATGGTGGTATAAACACCATTCTTCTTCCTGTGGTAACATCCCATATTGAGAATGGCCCATAATTACTTCGTGTACTTTTCCACCCCAAGCAATTTTAGGGGAATTTTGGAGAATACGAGTTTGATAATCAGGAAAATTAACCCAACCATTATGATCTACTCCCCAACGCCATTTTTGGATGTGTTCTTGTGTTAACCCTTCTACTGTATTGATTCTAGGAACTAGGAATAATTCAGTGTATGGGTTATTTTGGAGGATCTCAGGTAAACTATCTATTAAATTTTGGTGGGGGATTTCATCAGCGTCAATTTGGAAAATCCAATCACCTTGACATTTGTTTTTTAGATTGTTTTTAAAACTTGCAAAATCACCATTTAATGAAAATTCAGTTATGGTAATATTGGGTAAATGAGCAAATTGCTCAAGTACCCAATATACCTCTTTAGTTGTATTTCCTTTATCACATTGAACTACAACTTCATCTTCATTTCTTTTATTTTTAAATAAAAAGTCAAGTAAACGTTTTAGTTCAACCGACTCATTACATACTGGAACTGCATATGAGATTTTCATTTTCTTCTGTTATTTCTTCAAATTTAATTGCGATAACTTCATTACAAAAATAATACATGTTATCCTTTTTTAAGGCAGTATCACAATGCCAATGTTTTTTAAGTAAATTAACATCTATTCTACCATTATCCTTTATTGAACGATACAAAAGAAATTTCCGGTCTCCAAATTCTATTATACTATTCTGCATCGAATATTCCTATTTCTTCAGCAGCATCCATAAAACTATATTTGTCATAATGTTTTATGTTTGCCGTATCCATTTTGGTAGTTAAGAATTTGCCTTCATTCTGAGGGTCAGGGTAATTGGGTTGCTCTTCCTCAGGAATAGGGATAGTTTTTACTACAGTCCAATACCAATCTTTGGTTCTTTTATTCCATTCAGGAAATACCATCCCTGCATCAGGAATATTTAATACTAGAGGGAACCATACAAACCCATCGTGGGTTTGTTTTAGATCTTTTATAAGTTGGGCTGTGTTTTCAAAGTTGAGTGCCTCAAAATCACTCCCTTCTATCATAAGATCATTTGTAGTAAATCCACAAGTCCAACAAATTTGTACCATATGATCACCATCAGGTGTTTCTACACATGCATTTGAACTACAACAGGGGCATATTTTAAAATCATCCATTTATTTTCTTTAGTTTAGGGAATTGAAGTTTGGGGAGTTGGAGGGGGACATTAACCGCAACATTTATATTATCCATGTAACCCTTAAGTACTTCGGTCATTTTATCTTGGCTAAAATTTTCTTTGAGAAATTTAGTTTGTTTACGGCTATTTTCTATATATTTTTTATAATGTTTGTATACATCTTTCATAGCCTTAGAAGCCACCTCAGTGTTTACATTAAACCATTGTGCTTCTTTAATCAGCCAGCTGTTAGTAGCTGATTCATGGATGGGTTTCAATTCACCACCTAATAAAACATTATATTCAGGACGGATAAAATCAACGTGTCCACTCCAATTAGTTGTAATTACGGGCTTACCTGTAATAGCTTGTTCAAGTAGAGGACGGCCAAATCCTTCTCCTTTAGTGAAAGAAACAAATGCCTTAACTTTGGGATCATTGTTAATCTTATTAAGCTCTTCATTTGTAAACTCTCCGTGTAGGATATAGATATTAGGTAAATTACCACTAACTTCTTTTCTTATATCTCTAATATGATTAAGGATTTCTTCTTTATCTAACAAGCTGTAGTCTACCTTATTGGTTTTTAAAAGTAAAGCAGGTTTAACACCATTTCCTTTAAAGGTTTCTAAAAATGTTTTAATCATAGTAGCAACATTTTTTCTGTCCTCTCCAAAATTACCAGGTAACCAATGGCCCGTAAATAAGAAACAAAAACTTTCCTCTATGCCATTTAATAATTCTGATTTAGAGGAATCCTTAAAATAAACTCCTGTGTCTAATCCTTCAAATAAAACCTCAATAGGTTTTTCTAATTGGATTTGCCTAATAGGATTACCTCGTTGGTCATTTTCAGTAAATTGAACGCTTTTAAAAGTATCCTTAGTAAAATTAGATGATACAAGATTTAAATCCATATTATTCATCCCTTTAATAAAATCAGGGGGTGGAACTGTGGATTCAATACCTGCAGTAACTCCAATATTATATTTACCTACTCTTTGGAATTCACTGGGAATAGTAATTTGCATCCAGATTTCGGGTTGTTGGGTTAGCTGACCTATAAAATGGGATTTTAGGGGATCATCTGCGTCTAGAAATCCCCAGGGAGTATTCCCCCATTTCTGGGGGAGTACTTTAATGTTCCATTCTTGGCCTTTTGCTTCTATAAGTGAGCGGACAAAATCGCGCGAACGGTGTCCATATCCGCTAAATGTATCTATTGGACAACTAACTACACAAGTTGGTTTCATACTAAAACTTCTTTTAATTTTTGTTCAAATTCAGGGGTGTATTGGACGGGATTTGGGTTATATGTGGTGTGCCCATCACCAACTTTTTCTACTATAAATTTTTCTACAGGTTCCCACTTTTCAAATAGGATATCAATATGGTCTATAAAGTTTTGACCCATACCCGAAGCAGTCATTCGAGCTTCTTCACTCATTAACCATTCTCTTCCTTTAAGTCCTCTACGGTTAATTTCTTCTCTTCCTAGATTATAACATTTTAAAAGTGCTAAACCTGCATCTTCAACATCTACTTGAGTAGCATAGATGTATGGGGTGGGAGGAGAACCTTTCAATGAACGGGTTTTAGCCCACATTGGAATGGCCCATTCACCACATTTTTGGTATTTACCATGGCTGTTTGTAGGGAATTCTGTAGTGAAGTCGATCCACTTTCCGTTTTCATCTTCAAAACGCATTTGATCTTGCATACCACCTTGTACTGGTGCAATAATCATATTTCCAGCCATTAATCCTTCTGTGAGTGACAGTCCCCAGCCTTCATTGTCAGTCATCATAAACTGAGCATCAGCTAAGTTATAATAGTAATTAAGAGTTTTTTCATCGCATTTACCTAATGTAAATTTAACTTTACACCTTTCAGGGTCACACATTGTTTCAATTACAGCAGGAATATCTGTTCCATTAGGGTCTACTTTATCTGTGTGCATAACAAGTAAACAGCGCTCAGCTTGTTCTTTGGTAAGTTGGTCAGTGAATACCCTCCAAGCAGTAATTACATCACCTGGATTTTTACGGCGAATATTTCTGTTATTCCAGAATACTACGAAATCGTATTCGTTACCTTCAAAGAATTTTTCTTTAAATGTTAAGAACTCAAAATCATTGGCTATAGGGAAGTATTTTTTATCATCAATTCCGTGTGGGACATATTGTACTTGCCAATCTTCTTTTGGATAATCTCTAAGCACATTTTTAACCAGGTTTTTGGTTTGTTTTGAAATACACAATAGCAAATCATCAGATCTGTAATAGTCTCTATTATACATTGGGTAGGGGAGATCATCCCAAATAGTGTAAAAAATCATTGGGATTTTGGTTCTGATTTCTTTCTCCATTCTATAGAGCCAAGTCCAGTAACGAGGATCAGTAAAATGTAAAATAGCATCAGGCTTTTCGGAGTTTATCAAATGACGAACAATCTGATCATCTCCATAGCCATCCCAGGGTATAACTTTTACATCAGAATCTTCAATTTTGGCAAGTTCATTAACCTGGGAGCTTAAATCAAAACCTTTTCCTTTATCAGGGTGTTTAATTGCAGCTCCAAGATTAATCCAATTAAAATGATGAGCTGTGTTTATGACAAATTCTTTTGCCATAGTACCTATCCCACTATGAAGACGAATATCGTCACATAGTAGAAGGATTTTTTTTCTTTCTTCTTTAGGAATGTAACCTTTTTTCATTAAATAAAACCTTTTTATTGTTTAAAGACCACTACCACTAACGGTCAGGTCATTATGTGTATGTAATTTTTTTGCAAAATCCTCATCAGTTAAATAGAGATGTATACTTCTATTTACTAATTTTTGGAGATTAAATTTTTGTCTAATTGAAGCTACTTTGAAGTCTTCAAAGAGGCTATCTTCCAATTTTACGGATGTTAATTTAAGTGCCATAGCGTATATGTTTATCTATACATATACATTTTATTTAAAAAACTTATTAAGTTCATTATCACTAGGTACATCTTCTCCTCTTCGACGGGCATGTTTAAGTGCTTCTTTAATGGGACCCATTAAAGAGGATGGTAACTTAACATACTCTTTTTTAGTTTTGGGGGTTACCAACATTTCTGGAATATTTTTTTCTGTGGGGGGTATGTATTCATTAGTAGGTTTAGTATTAATAAATTCATTTTTTAGTTGAGCAAATGCAAAATTAGCTGCTATTACCAATGATATAGCAAGAGGATCAAACACAAATATAATTACTAAAAGTAAATAATTGATTATTTTATCCATAGGCAAACCAGTCAAGCCCGAAAGGTATTTTAATGGGCCTAATTCACCTGCTATTTCTGCATTGGAGGATATATCAACAATTTCTGTTTCATAATCAAATAGTTGTTGGTTTAAGTTATCAATTCTAGTATTAATTTCAGTTTGCCTTTCGATTGCTTGATCAAGTTGTTTTTCTAGAGCTTTTCGAGTTGAACTAGAAGTTGTAGTAATTATTTCACCAGTTTCTGGGTCTTTATATTGTATTACATTATTAGCTAAACCTGCTCTTAGATCGGATACTGCCCCGTTAACGGTGACTTTTTCCACATTATACACCGTTAACTGTTCTCTAACGTTATCTCTTTTGGTTTCTATTAAAGCAATTTGTGCATCTATATTACCCGCTAACGCAGCTGTTTCTTGATAAGCAGCAGATAAGAATCCATAAATACCCATTGAAGTAATTATTACTAATACAACAAGAGCAATTGAGAGATAAGTCCGTAATACTTTATTTACTTTATTCCAATATTGATAAAGTAAAGAAGCAATTACTAATTTAGCTACTTCAAGAGAAGAAGCCATTAATATCACAGCAAAAGCAGCCCCAGCAAATAGTTTGGATAAACCACTTACTGAATAAAAAGCTGCTGATGCTGAGACAGCTAACGCAGTTAATGCTATAAAAGTAGGGAATACTCTAGCTTGGATTTTCTTTGTTACAGAGGTCAAGTCGATCATTGAATGGGCACCATTTACAGTTTTTTTCTGAAGGTAATTTAGTATATTCCTTCATACGATACATATGATTCTCATCGAAACAATCTTCTATAAATTCAAGTAACTGCTTAGCTACACGATTCATAGTAACCTTACCACTAGAAGGTTCAAACGTTTGAATACGAGATGCCATAGCGGGATACATAGGATCTTTTGGTACTTTGCGTTTTAAAATGAAATATTTACAATCAATTGAATCAACCGGAATATTATATTGTTCAGCAAAATATTTTTTGTAAATAACCATTTGAGATGTTTTAAGTTTATTTTCTTTGTCCCACTTTGTCCACCCACGAGTAGATGTCTTAATATCGTATATGGTTACTTTTTTAATGTCTTCATCATAAAACACCATATCAAGTTTTCCATATAACATAACATTAGGATACTTTTTGTGGGGTGGAGTTAAAATGGGCATCTCAATACCTAATAACTTAGTACCTTTCTTAGAAAAATACATTTGGCGGCGTTGAATAAAGAAGTCAATAATATCTAAACCATCATTTACAAATTCAATTATTTCTTCTTTGGTAGCAATATTACCAAATTCTTCTTTATAATCGCCATAAATTTTAAGTAAACGTTCTTGAAAATCACTGTGTATATCGAATTCATCTGCAGCTTTGATTGATTTATTGTACATCAATTCAAAGTATTCTTGGATAGATTCGTGTATAGCAGTTCCAAATGCTAAGTGGATATTAGGTGGACTTTTGTGTTTATCAATGTATGCCAATTTCCACTTATGGGGACATTCACTCCACATAGTAAATTGAGTATAAGATACCATTTTATTCTGGGTGAAGTCCATTTTCGGGACTACAGTATTTTCAACGTTTTCTACAATCATTTAAATTTTCCTTTTTGGACAATTTGCCCTATAATCCCATACACACTAAGATCTTTTAAAGTATCTTCTATAGACTCATTAACGGTATCGGGTTCTCCTAAAACAACCAAATTTTTTAGTCGGCTTATTTTATCATTTATTCTGAACCATAAACCTGTAAGTGCTAACTTAATGTCACCTGGGGTTTCTAGGTTAGTACCTACATTTACATTTGATGTACCGTAGTTGCGGTGTTTTTTGCAAAATAAAATATACTGTTCCATCATAATTTTTTTATATTCTGATGTTAGTTCAG
>Ga0208161_1000832_pt1 | contig 17134 bp, 27 predicted proteins | sample CB_VirMetaG_3_FD_184538 | JGI IMG/M metagenome (GOLD analysis project Ga0208161, IMG submission 184538) | Freshwater to marine saline gradient viral communities from Chesapeake Bay - CB_1508_1S Viral MetaG (SPAdes) (version 4) | ecosystem: Environmental > Aquatic > Marine > Coastal | place: USA...
ACGAGGTGATCGAACACCTCCGTCACATGGGCGGGAACAGCAAGGACGCGCTCGCCAGCCTGAACGCCCTTACCGATCAACTCGTCAGCCGCGCACCGGCCACCCTGGAGCAAGCGAAACTCCAGATCCGCAACGCGCTCAAGGGCGAGGGAGTGACCGAGCAGGGCCACGCCTTCCTCCAGCGGCTCCTCGACGATATCGAGGCCACCGTCCGGGGTAGCCCATTCGATGAGAAGGTTCCCTTCGTCCCGCAAGCCCTGGACGCGGAGAAGGTGACCACCGGCGGTGTTGAGTTCACGCGCCCCGTCGATCTCCTGCGCCCGTGGCGGCACAACATGGTGTCCGGTGGCAAGCGGGTGAAGGGCCGGCGCGTCGGCTCCATGACCAATACGGAGATCATGGAGGCCCAGGTCGATCTGGAGAAGCGCCTTAGTAGCGGTCGGGAAGTGAAGGAGTCCACCCGCCTCGGCTACCAGCGCGACCTGGAAGCCCTGGAGGCCGAACTGCTCGACCGGAACCAGACCTTCGACGCCGCCGGCCGCAAGCTCGACCTGAGCAACGGACGGCCCGAAGAACTGATGAACCGCGAGGCCGAAATCTTCGGGCGCACCCCCACCCGAACGCGCACCGTCCCCGCCAAGCAGCCCGATAGCATCCTCGACCTGGAGTTCGTCGGGGAGGTGACCCCCCTGGCCGAGCGCGTCGTCCGACTGGATGATGCCCGCCGCCAGATGATCCGGTGGATCAGGCAGAACGACGGCGCGACCGCGATGCCCGCCGCCATGCTGGAGGAATACACCCACCGACTGGAGGAATACAGCGGCTCGTTCCGCAAGGTGCTGCGCGACAACCTCGGCGGCGACTACAACGTGTTCGACGCCTTCGAGGACTACCAGCGTCACGTCCTCAACGAAGCCGTCAAGGGCGGACTCATCAAGCCCGGGTTCCCCCTGGCCTCGTTCACCCGCCTCCTCGACCCCGAGGCCCAGATCGAAGTGAACAAGATCCTCGGCGCTCTCCCGCAGGATCAGGTCGTCAAGATCAACCCCACCATGTCGGGCTTCTACATGCGACACACTAACCGGATGTCGCTACAAGAACTCGTCGAGCTGAACCGAACGCTCCTGGAAGAAGGGAGCGAAGCGGGGAAGCAAGTGGGCGAGAAACTAGGGGGCTTCCTCGCCGCCCAGGGCTATGACATCAACAAGGTGTTCACCGACGATCCGATCTCGGCGCTCACCAACCGACTCCTCGAAGTCCAGACCGCCAAGACCAACGAGGACTTCTTCAACGCGGTCGCCGGCTTCAAGGAATCCGCCGAAGCGGGTGTCCTTACCGGCAAGGTCGTTGGCTACGTCGATGACTCCATGAACACCGTCAAGTTCGACAAGCGCGTTCTGGAGCGTACGAAGTATGCCGACGAGTTCGACGAGACGGATGTGCTGCTCGAAGGGGCTGATGTCCTCCCGTCCGAGGGTACAGAGTACCTCGGGCCGGGAGTGAAGCGCATGGAGGACAACTACCGGGGGATCGTGGTCGAGACGCGCGAAGGACGGCAGATGGTCATCCCCTCCGCCATGATCGGCAACGGCTACTCCCTCAACCAGTTCGCTACCGATGTTCCCGCCGAGGACTTCGGTAAGGCCGTCGTCGCCTCCATCGCCCGAAACCGCCACGGTAAGTACACCGCCCTGCCTCGCGGAGCCGACCTCGCTGCCATGAACGGGCAATACATCATGTACGGGCCGACCGGCGCAGTCGACTCCATCGTCGGCGCGGTGGGCCAGCAGGCCAAGGACGGCGGCCCGCTCATCAAGACGATCTACGACCCCATCCACACCGCCGTAAAGATGTTCCAGACGGTGCTGCGGATCCCGGAGTTCCACTTCGTCAACCTAGTGTCCGCCTTCTCCCAGATGGGACTCCAAGGCGTCGGGCCGAAGCAGATGACCCGAGGCATGTGGCATGCCATGCGCTTCCTGTCCGCCGAACCGGAACTCGTCAACAAATACGACCGCTTCATCCGGTTCACCGCCGAGGCAGGAACGAGCAAGACCGGCATCGGCCGCCGCCTCAAGACCCCGCTGTCAATGGAGTTCGAGCGCAGCGCCCGCCGCCGCGCCTTCGTCGGGGCCGAGGATGCCCTGGACGACCTGAGCAACGTTTTCCAGTTTGGCGACCAGCGAGTGACCATCCGGGAGTTCCTCCAGGCCGGCATCGAATCGGGTGGACTGACCGGCACGTTCGCGCAAGAAGGACTCAGGAGTACCGGCTCCCTGTCCTCCGCACTCCGAGGGATCCGCGAGCAAGCCTTCGCCACAGGGGCGAAACGAGCCGTGGGGCAAACCGTCGAGGCGGCTCGGGGAGTGGGCGAATCGTCCGAACTGTTCGCTCGACTCGGCGGGGTGTTCGCCATGCTGGAGTCCGGGGCCACCCTGGAAACGGCGTGGAAAGCCACGACCGAAGCGATGGTGGACTACGGCGCACTCACGAACTTCGAGAAGAACGTGATGAAGCGCGTCTCGTCCTTCTACACCTTCCCCAGGAAGTTCGTACCCTACGCCTGGAAGGAGATCGGGAAGGATCCGAGCAAGGCCGCCCTCACCCTCAACGCCGCCTTCAAGTCGTCCTTCGTCCATACCGAGACGGGCCGCACCGAACTGAACATGGGAGAACACCGCTTCAACCTGGAGCGTGTGATGCCCCAGATGATGATCCCCCAACTCATGGCAAGTGTGGCCGACCGGCTGTTCGACATCCGAGGCGATACCGCCGAGGGGCGCGTGGGCGACATCATGGAACCCTCCGGCCTGCTCCAGGTCGCCGGCTTCGAGCATTTCCTCCCCGGCCGCTCGGATGGCTTCCCGCAGAAGTCCGCGATGGATCGCGCACTCAACCTTACCTACCTGACGAAGTGGATCATCCAGCGGGACAACCCCGAAGTACACCGCAGCGCCCTGGACGAGATCGCGGACAAGGCGTTCGGCATCCGTAAGGTGCGCCCCGAGCATGAGCGCCGCTTGCTCGCTACCAACTACCGCCGACTCATCAGCGATCTCCAGTATCAGGCCGAGCGCGAGCCCGATGCCGAAGATCGTCAAGCCCTGCTCCAGGAGGCGCAGGAGATTGCCCATACTGTTCAAGCCCTGATGGAGAAGTAGTCATGTCCGAGGAGAAGAAAGAGCCCGTACTCCCCCAGCCCGCGATGAACTGGCTGACGCTGGCACTCATGGGGTGGATCGGCGCGACTACCTTTCAGACCGCGAAAGATGTAGCTGTCCTCAAGGCCCAACTGGAAGCCGCGACCAAGGATCGCTATCACAAGGCCGAAGCGGAGAGTGCCCATAACGCCATCGAGGGCCGGATCACCCGACTGGAAACCTACCATGAGAAGTAAGCTCCTGTTCTTCGTCCTGACCCACAAGAAGAAAGTCCTCACCCTGGCGGCTACGCTGTGCGTTGCGCTCTGGCGAGCCTGCTCCTGACCCTCGCCTGCGGCTGCTCGGCCGCCGAGGTTCTCGACACCACACACTCCGCTGCGGTCATAGCGACCCCGGCGGCCGTCGCCTACCTCGTCAACCCCGTGGCCGGCATCCTCGTCCTGGTGGCCTCCGCCACGACCGAGATGCTCATCCCAGACGGGACAGAAGAACACATCAGGGAAGCACGGCAGGATGTCGTCGCCCAACTGGAGGATCCCAACTCCACCGAACCCCTGCCCGCTAGACTCCAGCGCCTCAAGGACGAGCTGGATACCTCGGGGCTGGCCCTCAAACAGATCACCGATCTAGTGGACAAGGCCATCATCGCGGCCGCGCTCATCGCTGCGGCAATCGTAGGCTTCCAACTCTACCACTACTGGAAGGGAAGCCTGGTCAGCAGAAAGAAACAATGACTCGAACAGTAGTCATCCCGGATACCCATGTCCCTTTCCATGACCGCGCCGCTTGGCGCAAACTACTGAAATACTGCGAGGACACCTCCCCGGAGGCCGTCGTACTCCTCGGAGACTTCATGGACTTCCACGCCCTGAGCCAGCACAGGAAGAATGAACAATGGCTCGATAACCTCAAGCGCGAAATCAACGCCGGCAAGAAAGGACTCGCCCAGCTCCGGGCAGCCAACCCCAAAGCCGAAATCCGATACATCGAAGGAAACCACGAACTCCGCTGGAGTACCTACTTCCTCAACAAAGCCCCCGTCATGCGGCTCCTCAACATGGGATGGGAAACCGCCCTCGATCTCGCCGCCCTCGACATCAAACTACAACGCCCCAATAAGCCCACCTGGATCCCCGCAGGAGCCGGGGAACGAGTGGCCGCCTACCACGGCCACGAAATGAAAGGGTCGCTGACCAAGCCCGCAGCACACGCCCTCCGCATGGCCGAAAACCTGGGCTACAACGTACACATCGGGCACGGCCACAAAATGGGCCTGCTCGTAGGTAAATCAGGAAACAAGGAGGTGTTCGGTGTTGAAGGCGGATCACTCGTCCAGCGGAAATCAATCGGGTTCGACTACCTCGGAAACAAAGTGGTTCCCTGGTGGGTCGGCTGGCAAGTCTACGACTCCCGTAGAAAACAGCCCTACCCCGAGTTCGTCAGAGCCTAACGGCGAACTCCTGTTCTGGGAATACATGGCCGAAGGCCACCCCCCGATCCCTGTCCGCTTGGGGAAGGGGGTGGTCATGCGACGTGACCCCCTCCGCGCCGCCTTCGTCATCGAGGTTGACACCTCGGTTGTCACATGTTACAATAGGGCGTGACATGAGCCGCATCCTCTCCGATAGTCCCCAAACCCTGGCTAACCGGGTGAAGTGGGCCAGAATGTGCCTAAACCCCGAATCTATGGAGATGAAAAGGCAGAGAGAGCGAGCCTGGATAGCACGACAACACCCGCTGTACTCCGTATTCCATGCCGCTAAGGCTCGCGCAAAAAAGAAGGGCCTACCCTTCACGATCTGTCTCCAGGATCTCCCTTCCGTCCTCCCTGAAAGATGTCCTGTCCTAGACATACCCCTCCAGAAGGGTAAAGGCGTCCCGGCAGACCACAGCCCTTCACTCGATCGGCTTGTCCCCGAAAAGGGCTACGTCCCCGGTAACGTGATCGTGGTAAGTTTCCGCGCCAACTCAATGAAAAGGGACGCCTCCCTAGAGGAACTCGAAAGGCTGGTCGCCTTCTACAGAGAACTCCTATGAGCCGCATCCTCTCCGTAGACCTGGGCTACCGTAACCTCGGTGTCGCCGTGGTCGATACCGATATGCGAGCCGTACACCACTCCGTCAACTGGTCTGTCGGACACCGCTCACACCCCCACTCCTTCGTCAAAAACCTGTGGGCCAGACTGGATGACCTCGAACAACGCTACGGCCCCTTCGATGGCTTCGCCAACGAAATGCTCCCACAGTTCAAAAACGGATCCGTCGCCGGCCCCATCGGGGTCGTGCTAGGTATCCTCTCCACCTGGTGCTACCAGCGAAATATCCCCACCAAAGAAGTTCAAGCTATGGTCGTCAAACGACGAGTGGCCGACTTCCTGGGTATGAAAACCAATGACATCGGGAAAAAGAAATCGCCCGTGGGCGAAGTCGTCCGACTCCTCACAGGATCCAAACGACGCACCAACCATGAGGACGACGCCGTTATCATCGGCCTAATCGCTTGGGGAGATGTAGAGTGGAAGAAAGGGCTCGTAGACTAGACACCGGGAAGGATACCCCGGCACTCCGCCCCGTCCCCACGGCGGCAGAGCTGGCCGAGGTGCGCTTCGGGAAGTCTGAGGGGCTCGCCACCGTACACAAGAACCGCGTCGAGCTGGCTCAGTTCTTCGCCGCTAGTAAGAGCCTAGACTTCGATGATCCCGATGTCCAAGTCATCTGCCTCGCCAAGGCAGTAGTCCGACACAAGGAACTGATCCTCCTCAAACAAGTCGAGCGCGACCTGGAGGAGCGGGCACAAGTGCGGGGAGTGCCCTACGAGGAGACGGTGTTCGCTACGGCCATCGCGGGTAGCCACGACCGGGTTCAGAAGGAGCTAGACCGCCTCCATAGTAGGGCGAAAGCCTATGACCGGGAGCTGGACACCCTAGCCAAACGCAATAAGCAGGGTGAAGGGGACTAGCCCTCCCCCCAGGGTGTAGACGAAATCCAGAAACTCGGGGGTATGCCCCCTGTAGCTCCAGATGTAGTCGTACACCTCCTTCCCCGCGCCGGCCAGTCCTGCCAGAATGAGGCCCAGCCAGGGCGTGACGAGTAACCCGACGGCGAGCGAAATGCCCGCACCGACGAGCGCATGATCTCTCTTGTCCTTCTCGATTCGCATCAGTCTCCTAAGTACTTCCGACAGTAGCGACACCATTGGTGGGGAACGCCGGGGAGGTGACCGAAAAGGAAACACCCCAGGCGTTCATAGACGATTCGGAGTCGGTTACGCATTTCGCTGGATGCGCTCCCCGATCCACCGCATGACCGGCACGGCCATCGAGTTGCCGAGGTTCGGCGTGTCGGGGTAGTGGTGTGCGAGGGCGGCGGACGGGAACTTCTCGATCTCCGAGAAGAACACGGGCTTCCACCCAAGGGGCTCCCAAGCGACCGAGGGTGCTTCGATGCCGGAGCAGACAGATGCGTATCTAATCATTGAACCTCTCCAGCACCATCCGGGCGCGATCCCTGATCTGCGGCACAGCCTCCCGGCCCTCAACAAGGGCGACGAGGATTTCCTTGTAGGTTGCCGCCTCCTGCTGCGCCATCTCCCGCTCCATCAAGATCGGATCAAGCTGCGGGGCTTCCTTATCACGCGCGGCATAGTAGCGGTACTTCCAACGACGAGCCCGTTTGTTGGCCTCGACCAGACGCTCCTTGAGGTTGGCCGTGGCCGTCTTGATCCGATGTCGCAGGGCCAGCGTCTCTACATCTGTTCCCTCCGGCAGCACGACACGCCTCGGGCGACCAAGCACAGGGCTAGGATTCGTTCGGGCTTCCTCATAAGCCTTCGATGCCTCGGCCACAGTAGCAAAGATGCCGAGGTGGACACCGTTCGCCTTCGCCCGGTACTTCCGCCCGTGCTTGTACACTCCCCGGGGCAAGGTCATTCCAGCACGATCCGCAGGGAGTGCCCGGCCGACCGCGCCAGCCGATAGAGTGTCACGATCCGGGGGAGCCCGTTCCACACGGTATCCCCCTTCTCGTCATCTTCGAGCCGCGTCCGAAGCAAGTCCAGGGTGGCCGGCGACACGCCCACGATGCGGCCACTTTTCCACGACTCGTCCAGGTCGTCGCTCACAGTAAGGACAAGTTTCCAGAGGGCCGAGAGGAACTCCTCCTCCTCGTCGTCCAGGGCGACATAGGCCAGACCCTTCTTGATCTTTTTGTTCTGGCTACCCATGTCAGACCTCCTCGCGCGACCGCTCGGCGCGACACGCCCCCGCAACGGGACAATAGCCGTCCTTGAGGCGCGACCCGCAGTACCAGCCGACGGCCTTCTCCCCGTAACGCTCGACCATCTCGGGGCCAGGATCTTCCGTGGCCGTCAGCCGGGAAACGACCAGCGACCACTCCCGCATCAGGCGGTCGCCCGAGATGTAACGGGGGACGATACCTGCCGCAGGGCGACCACGATCCACCCCGATCAACATAGCCCCGCCCTCGATTGTCCCTGTGGCGGTAGCGTAAGTGGCGAGCTGCGCGATGTAGCCGAAAGGATCCGGCAGCGTATCGTCCTCGTAGTCCTTGTTCGCGTGGGCCTTTATCATAAAGCCCTCCATCCCCTTGAAGTCCGCCACGATCCGGCGGGGGGCTCTAGGATCAAGGAAGTCGGCCGCCATCTCCTCATCCACCACCTCCAGAATCATGTCCGTATGTCCCTCCATGCCGTCCGGCCAAGGGAACGGGAGCGGGAGAGTGACCTCAAACTGGACGCGGAAGCACGGAGGAAGGCCGCCCTCAATCCCGATCTGCGCGACCATGTGCGCGAAGTGTCCGCCGGCGAAGGTGGCCCCAATCGTATTGGGCATCGGGTTGTCGCGCTCATAGCCCTCCCGGATGTAGTGTGCCAGCCGCCCACATTGGATTCCGGCGCTCGGGCGGATCTCCAGGGCGTTGCTACTGTGGTCGCGGAGGATGGCCTCCTCGACGGCAGCAATGGTAGGGCTGAGGTGTCTGTGGACTACCTCGGGGTTCTCGGGGGGCCACCCCGCCTCCCAGGCGGGGGCTACGAGACGCGACCAATCGGGGTAAGGTTCTTTCGGAGCTGCCAGCATTTTTGTTGTGGTGTAGTAGGATGGGGCGGGTTGTTCAACCGGGCCGCCCCAGGCCGGCGCGTAGGTGGTTTTATACCCTCCACCACCGGGGAGGTGACCTTCGGCTACCCTACGCGGGCAGGAACTTCCGGTCAGCGAACTTGATCCCGTCCGGGGTCGAGTCGTGCGCGATCATCATCTTGAAGCGGCAGCCGATGATGTCCCGCAGCGACTTGCCCGTGGCCTGCCCCTTGTCGCCCAGACACGCCCGCATGATCTTGCTCTGGGTGCTGCGCGGGTGGGGGTTCGCCACATCCTTGATGTTGACGTAGAAGTCGAGGGGGATGTCGGAAGTCGCACAGGAGACGGACACCTTCACGCGGGCGCGGACACCCGACTCGGCAGCCTTCTCACTCAGCTCGACCTCCTCCAAGTTATCGACCACACAGTCGTCGTACAAGCCCTCCGGGGGCAGCGCCTTCCGACCGTTGGCCGCATCCTCGGACATTCCGATATCCAGGACGCTCAGTTCCTTCTCTTGCTTACTCATCGTTAGGTTCTTCTTCTGGGTTGGTTGAAGTGCCTTCCCCCGCCAGTCGCTTTAGCACACTCGCTTGCTCTGCGGGGTCAAGGCCAGACAACATATTAGTCATGTTGCCTAGGTTCTCCGACAACTCGGAGAGGATGTCCAGCGGGCCAGTACCCACCAGACGGGCCTCCTTCTGGCAACGGAGGAGGAGTTCGAGCTGCTGAGTGGCGCTCAGGCGGTCACGGGCAGAAGTGCCCACATCGCCGGCAGCCTCCAGAGCCTTGTCGATCAGGTCGTCGATCTGTGCTACGCGATTTGCCATCACTTACAGTCGCCCCAGGTTTCGCCCTCGTCCCCCTCAGCGGCGAAGGGAATCTTATCAGGGATGCCGCACCGCGTCAAGACTTTTCTGGCAGATTCTTCCATCAACTCCTGGAGGGCATCCTTGTAGCCCCTACTCCCCAGCACGATCTCGTCATGGACGACCAGGATTACGGGCATATCCGCCTCGTCTGCGTCCACCGCTGCTTGTCGCATGATCTCCGCCGCAGAGCCCTGGACGACGACCGAGATGCCGGGCCGCGTGGCCTCGTTGCCGCCGAACAACCGGGTACGGCCGGCGATAGTCTGGGCTACCTGTGTCTGCTCCATCTGCCGCCATTGATCCTCCATCCACTCGCTGAGAACCGGGGTGGCCCGACAGTATTCATCAAGCCACCGTTGGCCCTCGGGCTTCGAGCAGCCCAGTTCTCGGGACACCCCCGGGGCTCCCATCCCGTTCAGCCGACCGAATACGATGGCCTTCGCCGCGAACCTCTCCTCCTTCGTGATCTTGTCCACCGGCTTCCCCCGCATCACCGCCGCCGTCTCGGCATGGGGATCGCGGCCCTGGTGGAAGGCTTCGAGCAGGACAGGCTCGCCCGAGAGGACGGTAGCCATACGGAGTTCCACTTGGGAGTAGTCTGCTACGGTCACCCCGCTCCCGGGGTAGGGGGAGGTGAAACATCGGCGGAGCTGCTGCCCCAAGTCGGAGCGGGCCGGAATCTGCTGGAGGTTCGGGTCGGCGTAGGCAAAGCGGCCCGTCGCCGTCCCCCCCTCGCCTCCGCCCTTGGTCGTTCGGACGGACGGGTAGATCACCCCCTTCCGCGAGTGCCCAGGCAGTTTGTCGATGAACGCCGTCCTCAGTTTGTTCAGCTTGCGATAGGCGAGGAGTGCCCGGACGAAGGGGTCGCCCCGTTCTGCGAGCGGCTGGAGTACCGTCTTAGCGTCGGTGCTGGGCTTCCCCGTCTTGGTCAGCGGGAGTCGCCGGCCGTTCGCCTGGAGCCACGCCCCGATCTGCTGCGGGGCGGTCAAGCTACCAGTAAAACCACACGACCGTAGTTCTTCTGTCAATGTAGATTCCTGGTTAGCGCACGCCCAAGCAATCGGGGCCAGCCTGTCCTCCAGGAGCCGAACGCCTCGCTGCTCCATGTGCCACACCGCCCGCTCGACCTGGGTGTCCGGGACATAGACGCGCTCCCGCATCTTCTTGAACAGGAGGACGGTAATCAGCACATCGTCTGCTAGGTAGGCCGCCACATCCTCGTCGGACACCTCCCCGATTCGCCCCTGCTTGATGAGATCCGGGGTCTTGATCTTCGGCCATCCATACTGTGCGGCCAGGAAGTCCATGTCCTTGCGCCCGCTCATGTGCCCGAAATACGCGGCGACGAGCGTGTCCTGCCACAGGTGTCGGGGATCCAGGCCGGCGGCGTGGACATCGAACCGGAGGTTATGGCCCACTAAGTGGAGTGCGTTGACCATTGGGCGCACCTTCTCGAACTCCGACATACGGAGGATCGGAACCTCACGCGGCTGGGGCTCCGTCACCGGCGCGAGCCCTACCCACTTGGCCGAGTTAGGGGGCGACGGCCCGCGAACCTGGAGTCCGTCCGTCTCGGTGTCCAACGCCCATGTCCGCCACTCGGGGTGGGCATGGAGCAGCGCCTTGAAGTCCTCAGCACTACAAATCCACGGGGTAGCCAAAGACTTCGACATCAAACCCTCACCTTCAATGCGTAGGGAATCCCGACCATGCGACGTGCCCTGGTCAGCGCAACATAGGCCAAGCGCACCGCCATAGGATCTCGGTGCTGGAACTTCTTGATGAACTGGCGGGTCGGGGGCAGCAGATAAACCTCATCGGCCTCCGCGCCCTTGGCCGCATGGATCGTACACACCACCAGCTCCTTATCCGGGTTGGCCGTGCGGGGAGTGACCCCCGTGTCCCGCAGCCCCCACTCACGGAAGGCCCGAGCGACCACCGCCCGACTATACCCAAGAACCAAGCCGCGAGGCGGAGGGGCGCTCTCTGGCTCCCACACCCGGACTTCGGTAACATGGGCCGCAGCCGTGACCTTCCCGTCGCGCCGGCCGATGTAGGAGAATACCCGCTCTGCCAACTCGGCGGCAGGATACCCCACCCGCCACGACTGGTCGAGTTCCTCGGCGTGGTCAGCGATCCGCCACGCCGGCGGGACAACGCCGATCCCCTTCGACTCCGCGAAAATCGCTTGGCCGGGGTCGCCGTAGCAGGTCACCGTCTCCTCGACCAGGGCGCGGACGGCCGCCAGTTCCAGGGCGCTCATGTCCTGCGCCTCGTCCACCATAGCCCGCCTGTACTTGCCCCGCACTTCCTCACCCGAGGCAAGCCACCGGGCGATGGGGATAATGTACTTGAGCTGCCCCTCGCCCGGGGTACTCAGGTCGATAGGCGGCTGGCCCGTCCCGTCCCAGGCATGGAGCTTGGTCGCCAAGTCGTCGGCGTGGTGCTTGGGCAGACGAGAGGGGGCCGTGCGCTCGTAATGGTCGAGCGACTCGTCGAACGCAGAGGTGAGCCGCCGACGCTGCCAGTCCGCCGAACGAATCCGGTGCGCCTTCTTCCCGTCATCCGTAAACGCCTTGACGTAGGGCCAGCTCAGGGAGTACACCGTACCCACGCTGGGCATGATAGGCTCCTCCTCGATGCGCTGCTGGATCACTTTCGCGGCCTCGTTCGTGTAGACCATCACCGCGCTGTCCCGCATCCACCTCTCGTCGATCATGCGCTGGACGATGCGGCGGCTCTTGCCCGTCCCGTAACGACCCCCGACTACCTCAATCCTCGGCATCCCGCATCCCCTTCTGAATGAACTTCTCGAACTCGGTAGTAACCGTGACCTGGACACCCTCGCTCATCTCTCCAATCGAGAAGGCCACCGCCTTCCCCCGCGCACCCCGGAGTCCGACCTGTAGACCCCGCTGCTTGATGTAACGCTTCGCCGCCGGAATGTCCTTCGACCGGATCATCAGGCTTTCCAACGAATCGGGGGTGACCATCAAGTGTACATCACGGAGTGGCTTGCCCGGCTGCCACACGACGAACGGCTGCCCGTTCCACCGCTGCCACGGCCCCGTCCTCTGCTCCAGGAACCGCTGGTCGGCCGCCGCGTTCTTCGCCCACTCCCCGAGGGTTTCCTCGCAGATGGCCTCGGGCGTGGCCCCGAGGTACTCGACCTCGCAACCCGTGTTCAGGTGGAAGGACAAGACCTTGCCCCAGCCCGTCTGAATGTGGAGAGGCGACCGCACTACAGCATCCTCGTCGGCCCCCGTGATCCGCGTAAGGGCGAACAGCGCGTCCGCCGGCTTGTCCACCTCCACCTCGTAGGCCGCCTCATCCGGCCGCTTCGCGCTCCCGCCGATCCCGATTAGATAGGAGGTGCGCTTGCCCTGCGCGTCCTTGATCTCCTTCATCCAGGGAGTGCCCCCAAACAGGCTGTCGCACTCGCTGAGTACATCGCTCACAGTAGGGTGTGTGTCCCGCCGGTTGTACTTGCCCGCGTTCTCGCGCCCCGTCTTGTGGCCTGAATAGAGCGCCTTGTTGAACTGCGCCTCCGTCCAGTCCCCCGCGATCCTCGGGCGAAACTTCTCCCATAGCAGATCACGCACTTTCCGGGGCAGCGCATCAACCGGGTACATCCGGCCGATCATCTGGCCCACCTTGGCAATCGTGTTGTTCTGCTCGCCCTCGGGGATTATATCGTCGGGCAGAAGTTCGAGAAGGTGCGCGATCTCCGTAGGCACACCCCCCTCGCCGCGCGGCTCCTGTTTCGGACGGGCACAGAGGCGGGCGAGCAGACCTTCCGGCGGCTCAGGGAGAGCGTCCAGGTCGATCGACCCGGTGTACTCGCCCACGCCCCCCAGCTTCCCTAGGCAGCGGGAACCCGGCAACATGATGAGCGCCTTGCTCGCCCGCGAAACCCGCGTCTCGCCCTTGATTCCATTACCGAAATCAAAGTCGTAAGGGAGAGCCGCCGGATCTACCCCCGCCGGCAGCCGAAAGTAGAAGTGTGTCCCCCCGGATGCTGACCTTACTTCGCCTAGTCCAGGAGGTTTCGGGTCAGGGCCGGGCCACACATCGGCTCCCGAATCATAGCTGTCGATGTCCAGGATCAGTAGCGGAATCGGGTCAGTCGGTCGAGGACAAAGTGCGAACCCGGTGGCCTCGCCCGAGTGAATGGATTGGTGGAGGTAAGAGTCGAGGAGATCCTTGCCATCCGGCCCCTCGTCGATGAACTCGCCCCAACCCCGTTTCCCAATCACCCCTGCGCCCTTCTTGTGGCCGTAGGCTGGAAGAACAAAGTACCCCCTGGCCGCAAGGGCCAACGCTACCGCCGCGTGGTCGCCCATCACTTCACCTCCTCGTCAATCAGTCGCTGCGCCAGCGCGCGCCGCGCGTCGATCTTGTCGGCCTTCGCGATCCAAACCTCGTAGCGGTGGATCTCGTACCCGACGCGCAGCCAACCATCTCCAGCAAGGCAGTCGTAGCGGATGCCGTCGCGGGGGACGGGGCGGCGCGTTCCACGATGGTCGGTTTCGTTTCCGCCACCCACGGCCACCGCGTCACCGCCGCCGTGGGCCCGAGCGTCACCGCCGTAGGCCCAGGCATTCCCGTCGCCGTCGGCCCAAGCGGTTCCGCCGCCGTAGGCCCGAGCATTTCCGCCGCCCACGGCCACCGCGTTCCCGCCGTCGAAGGCCCGAGCGATTCCGCCGCCGAAGGCCATCGCGTTTCCGCCGCCCTCGGCCAGAGCGTGACCGCCGTCGTGGGCCACCGCGTTCCCGCCGCCGTAGGCCCGAGCGATTCCGCCGCCGAAGGCCACCGCGTTTCCGCCGTTGTAGGCCCGAGCATGACCGCCGCCGTGGGCGCATCGGCTATTCGGGTTCGTGTCGTCCGTCCGCTCGACGCACTCAGGGCAGAAGCCGGGGGTCGTTTCCGTCGTGGTCATCACTCGTCCTCCCCGTAGCTGTAGTTGTCCCAGTAGTACTCGACGGCGGCATCCCACGCCTTATCCATCAGGTCATCGAGGATGGCCCCATGCTCGCAGCGCTCGGCTTCCAGGCTTTCGCAGGCCACCCCGATCAACTCCAGGTCGAGGTCGGGGTCGTAGCCCGGCTCATCCCAGGTGTCCCTCCTGCCGTCCCCCAGCACGGTCACGGTGTAGTCCGCCGACCACTCGTTGTCCACCTCGTCGAGCGCGGTCACGGTCACGGTGTAGTCGCTCATTCTTCGTCCTCCTCGTCCAGCGCGGCCCGCAAATCCTTCTCCAGCCGCTCAAGCCGTTCGATGTCGTAGCCGTCCTGGTTGTCGGGGTCGTTCAGGAAGCTCCACAGCTCCTCGACTCCCTTGCCTAGCGCTTCCCGCTGCCGCTTCATCTCGGCCTCGACGATGACGATGTAGCCGCTGAACTCCTCCCGCTGCCGCTCGGCCTCGGCCTCGGCTGCCTCGGCCCGCTGCTGGCGGGCGAAGGCGGTCAGGCTGGAGTAGGTCTCTTCAAAGTCCATCTCAAGCTCCTCGTCCGAGCAGCAGACCGGGCCTTCGCAGTATTCACGCCGCAGCAACGCGAGGATGGCATCGTGGATCTTCTTGTCGGTGTCGGTCATCCCTCGTCCTCCTCGTCCAGCGCGGCGGAGAGCAAAGCGGCGAGCCAGCAATCCTCCTCATGGATGCCGCCAGCGCCGCAGTCACACAGTCCGGCAATCAGGTCGGCCCCCTTGCCCTCCTGGTGGTTGTCCCATTCCACATGGAGCCATTCCCGCTCCAGCAGCGCCTCCCGCAGCCGCTCCACCTCGGCCTCGGCTTCCTCGGCGCGGCGCACGGCGGCGTTCATCATGTCGAGCGCGAGAAGCCGCGCCGTTTTCTCGAAGCTGCTCTCGGTCATCCCTCGTCCTCCTCGTCCAGCGCGTCGGCGGTCAGGCGGTCGGCGGCCTTGCGCGCTTCCGCCGCGTCCCAATCGTCGGAGTATTGCGTAATCCGCAGCGCCCGCATCTCCGCGAGAATGGCGGCCTGGAGCTGGTTGTGGCGCTCCAGGGAGTCAGCAACTCGCAACAGATCAACGGCGATGCTCTTGATGTCGTAGTTCAGGTCTCTCATCCCTCATCCTCCTCGGCCAGCGCGGCGGAGACCGGCAGCATGTCGAGCAGATACTCGGCGATGGCGATGGCCTCGGCGGTCGGGCGATCGCTCGCCAACACTTCCCGCGCCAGCCGTACCGCAGTCTCCGCGTCGACGATGATCTCGTTCTCTTCCTGTTCAGGCATCGTCGTCCTCCCCGGCCAGCGCGGCCAGCGCGTCGAAGGTGTCTTGCGTGATCTCAGGCATTGTTCTTCTCCTTGGCGCGCTCGGCGGCGAGTTCCGCGAAGCGGAGGAAGGCGTTGCCGATGGCGGCGGCCTTCTGGGGGGCGACGAAGAAGTGGGTGGAACCCCTCTTGTCTTGGGCGCGAATCCAGACCCTCTCCCCGTCGAGGCTGACGAGAAGCTCCTCGTCCTCCAGGGTTCCACGGACGATAGCCCTGGCCTCGTCGAGTCCGTGGATTTCCAAGGGGAGCGGCGCGTTGTCGGGGAAGAAGTGGTTGGTCATTTCTTGAGTCTCGTTCTTGTGAGGTTCGGGCATCTTAGTTTTCTGGGCCGTCCAAGTCAAGGAAAATCCGCTCGGCCAGGGCAACCTGGGCCACCCCCCGCGCATCCTGGCCCAAATCGACCAGCGGGCCGAAAAGGAGCCAGTAGCCCAGGGCCGTGCGCGGGTTGGCTCGGGCGGCAGCCGCCTCGGCCAGTCGAGCAGACAAGCGGAGTGTGTTGTGCGGGCCGCCGCCCCCGTTCTCGTCGAGGATGGCGGCCAGCAGGGTGTAGGTCACCGCCGCCGGATGCCCTTGCGGCACGGCGCAAAGGCACTCGGCGCGGGGAAGGGAGGTGTCCAGACGCACGGTGGGTCACTCCCCGGGGCCGGCCAGGAGGATCTCGATGTCCTCCAGATCCAGCTCGTCCGGTTCGTTGTCGGCCTCGGCCTCGATCTCGGAGAAGTGAATGTAGGGGTCGTCCTCAGGCGTGAAGCGGTCGGCCTCGTCGAGAATCGCCCATCCTCTGCGTTCGGCTTGGTTCATTTTCTACTCCATGTAGAGAAACACGGTCAGGGCCACCACGAAGGAAACCGCAGCGCCCAGGGAAACCCACGGCGAGGAGTGGCGCGAACTACGCACCGTCACCCTCCCGGGGGTAGATCGACAGGATGGGGGCCGTCTGGTCTGCCGTGCGGCACACCGCAAACGCCCACCCGTGAAGGCTCGCCCGGTGGCGGGCCATCGTCCGGGCCACTCCCAGCTCGCTCGTCCCCCCGATCCGGTCGGGTTCGCCGCCGGGCTGGAGGGAAACAATGGAGTAGCGCGGCCACTCGACCGGGCCGCAGGGGTCAGCATAGGGCGCTAGGAGCCGCGCTACGGCCTTCTGCTGTTGAGGGGTGGCCTCAGGCATCAAATCGTCCTCCACAGCGCAGAGAGGGTTCTACGCTCGTCTGAGGAGGAGCAGCGGCTGCGCGCCATACGCAGCCAGTCGGCCGCCTGCCGCCGGCCCAGTCTGTAGGACTCGGCGGCGCGGCAGTTCTTGGCCCACTCCCGGGATTCGAGCGCATGGATTAGCGGGCGCACGATGTCTAGCGCGAGGCTCGGGCTGGTCATGCCGGCGATTTTACAGGAGGGTGCGGGGTAGGTCAAGAAAAATCTGGGGAATCTACTAGGCCTAGATGTTGGGGTCGGTGACTGTTGCCGACATAGTGAACTCCCTATGTCCATCCGGCGGTCGGCGCTGGTCACCTGGCTCGATTCCGCCCTCCTCAGATTTCTACTATCCATAAGTGAGTGTATAGATTATAGATTAGATGTAAGTTGTTTTAGAACAGATTTTTAGGGACGAAAATAGAAATGTGAGGTTTTTTTCGCTGAGTCCGATTTTGGGGGAGCCCAGGTGGCCCGGAGCGTTTCGAGAAAAAAACGAAGTTCCCGAAAAATCCGCCGTAACCCCT
>Ga0208161_1000833_pt1 | contig 17131 bp, 18 predicted proteins | sample CB_VirMetaG_3_FD_184538 | JGI IMG/M metagenome (GOLD analysis project Ga0208161, IMG submission 184538) | Freshwater to marine saline gradient viral communities from Chesapeake Bay - CB_1508_1S Viral MetaG (SPAdes) (version 4) | ecosystem: Environmental > Aquatic > Marine > Coastal | place: USA...
CTTTCTAAACTGTTTAATAAATCATCAATCGTTGAAGAATCATCATCATAATATTCATCAACTTCATCCATCCATTCATCTTCTCTTTGAATATTTTTGTTTGCTTTGTCCAACATATCACCATTTTTTTGTGATTCTTTTTCAATCTGACCAATAGCATTTAAATAATATTCAATCAAACTATTTTTTGGACTTGTTTCAGTCACAATTTCAGAATTATTTAATATGGCTATATTATCAGATATCACTTCAACTGGCAACCATGGAACCATCATCATTACCGATCCTGTTGGACCTCGGCGTATTACGATAACCATAGGACTGTTTAAAACTGTGGTGTTTTCATCAGCTATAATATCAGCTATGATATCTTCACCTGATTGAAGCCTAACTACTTTAATATTCAGTGATTCAGCCATTTTTGAGTTCGATGTTGTAAAACTTATATTTGAACTTTTCTTCATCGTATATTTTCATTCTTTCAATAAAATGTTTTAGTGTGTAATTGGTAAATTTACCAACTCTAAAATCATCAGCTATGTCAAACAAAGTTGCAACTTCTTTATTATCTCCTACTCTAAGTCCTCTACCGATTGATTGTAAGTTTCTTATTCGTGATTTGCTTGGTGATGCAAAGATAATGTTGTGTAAGTTCCTTATATTTATACCTGTGGAAAAGGTACCATATGATGCGACAATGATGGCGTCTTTTTCTTTTTCAGTAATAGCACGAATTGCTTCACGAGCTTCTGTATCTGTTCCACCAAATACAAAAAAAGTTTTTCGTTTTTTTGATTTCTCTTTAATTATTTCATAAAGAGATTTGCCATGTTTCTCAACAAACTGAAATAGTATCAGTGTGTTGCCTTTTAATGATAATGTTAAATTTCTTATAAAATCATTTCGAGCCTTGTTCTGAACAATATAATCCATTTCGGTATTATAATCCCAATCTCTCGCTGTTTTACAAGTAACCTCAGGATATTTTAACACTAAACATTTAATTTGAAACTCAGCTAAATGTTTTTGTTCAATTAGTTCAGATGTTGTTGTAGCTCGATAAACAGGTCCAAATAATCCTTCTAATACTAAACGATGTGTTTGTGTGCCATCTAATGTACCGGTTGTACCTAATCTATATTTAGCATTAGAACAACCAGACATAATTGTAGTTAATGACTTTGCTTTAAACTGGTGAGCTTCGTCACCTAAAACAAAATCAAACTGTTCAAAGTAATCTGGTGAATTTTTATAGATAGATTGCCATGTTGTAATTGTTAAAAAGTTATTTGTGTGTTTGTCTTTGCCTGAGTATTGACGATGACAGTGTTTTTCAGAATCATACCCATACGATTTAAAATCTGAATACATTTGTTCAACTAAGGAAGTCGTTGGAACGATTAGGAGACCTTTTTTATACTCAGATTCTTGGAGATATCTAACGATCAAGTATAATATTAAAGACTTACCGGACGCAGTTGGAGAGAGTAGGAGAACCCTTTTATTGCGTATTGCTGTGATAAAAGACTTAAGTTGATAATCTCTTACTTCATACGGTAAATTCAATGAATCACAAAAATCTTTTGCTTCAACCACAGAAAATACTTCTGTTGAATCTACTTCTTTATCTATTTCTAATTGATAATCTCGTTCTTCACAAAACTTTTTAATGTATGGTGTGAGACCATGATAGATGGTAAAATTTCTTAAATCAAGTAATCGTATACGGCCATCCCACATTCTACTTTTATAAGCTGGTGTAAATTGATAACCAGGCACAAAGAAAGTAAAATATTCGGACATTTCTTGAGCAAAATGCCGTTCACACTCTAATTGTAAAAACGATTCGTTTTGTTTATGAAGAACAATATCAGCCATTATACACCTTGAATGAATTTTTCCCAATCAATAAATGACCTAAGTTCCCATGTTCGATTGTTTAGTTCTTTGATAATCGCTTGACACACTTCTACAATTTCATTGTGTAATGTCAAGGCCGCTTTTTGTTTATTGATATCATCATCACTATCCAAATATGTGGTCAGTTCTGCCTTAAGAACATAAGGAAAAGGTTCCCAACCATATTTCTTTAAATCATCATCGTCTAATTTACCAGTATAATATTCCCATTTTAATCTGCGAATTTTATTTAATTTAAATTCTGTTTCTTTGGCCAGTAAACGATGTCTGGATAATATGTTGATATATTTACTGTGAAGTTTTGGTATATTTGTAAGTTCTTTACCAGGTTCGGTTCTATCAATGTCCGAATCCTTTCTCCACATTTCTAATAGTTCTTCTAATTGTTTCATAAGTTAAAGTCCTCCAATATTGGAGTATATGTCAAAGGCAACAAAAAGTCAAGCGTTTTTAGTAAACTTTTTCGATGTCGTAGTAAGTATACCTGAATGTAGCGTCTGCTGTAATCAGTGTATCTGGACTATCAGTAGATGACATAATAAAGGTTGAGAGTGTTGTTGGAAAACACTCATAAAATTTAAACTTCACATAAGGTTGATTTGATGAAGATAACATGGTCAAGGTTGCATCACTGTATTGTGGTCTTTTTGTTTGAACTCTTGTAACAGCTTTGTTTAATTTACCTAAACCTCTATAATCTTCATAATCTTCTGGAAAGGTCATTGCACGAATCCAATCGTGACACTCTAACCATGATGTAAGTTTTTCATCAATCAAAAATGTAACATTCAATAAATCGTAAATGGCTTTATCACCAGGTGCATAGATGTCCACAAAAGGTGTCATTTGTGGAGTTTCAGACATAGAGATGCCTGGTACCGAAACTGATTGACAAAAGTATTGCATATTAGGCATACGACTGAAATTCAGTATATACTTATTTGGTTGTAAAAAGTTTGGATTACTAGGGTTTCTATCAGTAACAGCCATTTAGATGTTCCATATAATGTTATGCTCTATTTATATGCTAAAAAAAAGAGGTACCGAAGTACCTCTCTTTTTCGAGAAACTATTGTTTCTAACTACTATTACATTAAGTTAGCAACTTTAAATGCACGGTAGTAGTTGTTTGATAGGCCTGTTAAAGCGCCAGATCCAACATTAGTACCTTCTGCGAATGGGTTAGCAACTAAACCGTAACGAGTTTTGAAGCCAATTTTCGGTTGGAAAGTACCAGTATCAACTGCACGAACCATTTGTAATGGAACATATGGGCAGTAGAATAGACCAGCGTCATAAGCATTTGAACCTTTATAACCTACAACTGCAAATTCTTTAGATGCAGATACAGGTGCATATGGATCAACATAAACTTTCATACGACCAAATAATGTACCAGCAAATGTATTGCCTGTATCATCAACTTGTAAGTTTGTTTGACCTTGTAATGCTGGGTTGTAATCTAAAAGACCTGCCATTGCAAGAGCAGAAGCAACATCTGATGAACAGATAACGATGTTACCTTTTCCTCTACGAGTAAGTTTAGCGATAGTGTTCGCTTCTCTTTCTAATTGGAAAGCAAGACCTTTAATTTTTTCAACCATCCAACGACCGTTTGAATCAGTGTCTAAATCGAACTGACCAGCAGCTGTTGTACCTGCTTGACAACCTGTTTTCGCAACTGAGTAGATTGTGCGAACAACTTCACGGTTGATTTCAGCAAGAATTTCTGATGAAAGAATGTTTGCTAACTCTGTTTCAGCGTCAAGACCGTGAACTGCTTTAAGGTCTTGTGCTAATTCGATAGAGTATTCTGCTTTTAATGCACGAGTTTTAGCAGTAACAGTTACTTTCTCAATTGAGAATGCCATTTCTTGGAATGTGTTAGAACCGTCACCTAATGCTTCTGCAAGAGCAGTTGACATACCAGCAACACCAGCACCGTTAGCAACGAATGTGTTAGCAACAGCAGAACCAACTGCTAATGTTGTTTGTGCTGAACCTAAACCAGCATGACCTGTGTTTGCTTCGTTGTAGAATGCTTCTGCGCCAGATTGTGATGTGTATAATGAACGCATTGCAAAGATAAGTCCTGTAGGACCTGTCATTGGCTGAACACCAGCAACATCATAAGCGATTAAGTTTGGTAATGATCTTCTTACTAAAGAGATAAGAATTGGATCAAAACCTGCAACAGGTGAAGCTGCAGAACCTGAGAAACCAGCCGCACCACCTGAACCTAAACCAGCAGATGCTGCGTTTGTAGGAACTGCTTCGTTAAGCATCTGACCTGATTTGGTCATTTCTTGTGCTTGGTTTTCAAGAATAACAGCTGTAACTGCTTTCTTGTATGGGTCTTGAATAGGTGCAAGATCAGGATGATCTAATACGCCTGCCCATTTTGTTTGTAAACCTTCGGACAAATACATTTTGTTCTCCTAAATTATTTTTTTGTTTTACTAATTGCTTGTGACACAGCAGCTACGAATGGATCATTGATCGTTTGATTTTCTTCTGTATCGTCTACATTTTCGTGTAATTGTTCTTCATCTGCTTTTTTAACACCAGATGGGAAGTAGTTCTCACGGATTGTTTCAAGTTTAGATTTGTATTCGTCCTCTGTGGAGAATTCAACACTTTCTGCAAGTGTTCTAATTTTTTCAACTTGAGTGTCAGTAAGACCTTCTGTTACTACACGAGTGATTTCATTTTTGCGTGATTCAATAAGCGCTTGCTTATATTCAACACCACGCTCGATTTCTTCGTCAAGTTTGCTTTCAAGTTCTTCAACTTTAGTCGCTAACTCATCAACCAAATCAACTTTTTCAGCTGGAACATCGATGTAATGTTCAGCGAATAGATTACGCATTCCTGCGATAAATTCTTCAGTTAATTCTGATCTCAAACCAGATTCAATTGCTAATTCATTATCTTCCATCCACTGTTCAACAACATATGAAAGGTAACTATCAACTTTTTCAGTTAAGTCAGATTTAATTGTGTCGATTGCTTCTTCTAATTGACCAGCATATTTCGCTTCGATTTCTTCTTCAATTTGAATTAAACGGTCATGAACACGAGCTTCAAAGATTGTAGCAGCTTTAGATTTAAAATCTTCAGAAATAGTTTCATCGTCAGCAAACATTGCATCGATGTCTTCTTTCATAGATTTTTTATAACCTTCTTCTACTTCTTTTTCATCTTCATCTTCATCTTCTACTTTATCATGTTTTTTAGAATGTTTCATTTCTTCAAGATTTTCATCTTCTTCAATGATATCTTCTTCAACTTCAGCATCTTCCATTTTAGCAGAAGCAGCTGATGGCTTAGTAGCAATAGAAGCTTTATTCTTTGCCGAATGATCAGCATAGTTTAGTTTAAGTTTATTAGAATCGTCAAGTGGTTTAGAATTAGTATTGGTTGGACCACCTAAGTCTTGCACTTCGCCTTCTAATTTTTGTGGAGGCATAGCTGGTGCAGATGTCTTGCTTTGAGCAAGAATATCAGCAGCTGCTTCCATTAGTTTATTTGTTGCCATTAGGATTCTCCTTATGTATTTCTTTATTTATAAAATTAAAGTTTTCTTAAATAGTTTTCAAAAAGTTTTAAAGCAACCGCTTCGATTTCTCTTGCTGATGCTTTCTTAATGGTTTTCTTGGCACGATCAAAATCCGCTTCTACAAAGCGTCCTTCAATGAACATCCATTCTTTGTTTTCCATTATGCCGTTTACAAAGGCGCCTGGAGCAGATGGATCTGCCACGATATCAGCCGCTGTGGCGAGTTTTAGGTCATCCTGCACTAAGTTGTAACCTTCTTTAGTCGGCACTACTGACCCGAGAGCTCTTGATGAAACGCCTATGCTAACATCATTATCGATAAAATTCTTAACGATGTCACCATATGGTGTTTCTAAAATTTGAGCTTTTCCATAAAATGTATTGCCATCTTCTTCTAATGAAACAATTTTATGTGACACACGCTCAAGGTTAATAGTTGGTGTATCAGGATGTCCTAATTCACCTAAAGCACGATTTGTTTTGATATACTCCTCGTTATATCTTTTAACCTCATTTCTGAGCGTATCCATTTTATACATTCTGTTGTTACGATTAACCGCATCGCCAACTAAAAATGTTCCTTCAATATACAAACGCTTCTTACCATTTTCGGAAGCTTCTGTAAGATATTTTACATTTTCTACTGTTTCTCTAATGAGTTTCATTTTACTTTACCTTATTCGATTATTGGATCGTAAGTTGCCAATTTCGCAATTTCAATAACTGCACTGCCGTTTGTAGTCACCACCACTGAAACATTACTTGTTGAGTTGTTTGCAATAGAATGTCCTAACTCATCAAAGTGCATTTCGCCTGAATTGTATAAAGTAATAACATCAACACCACCACGCTTAATGGCAATATTACCTGTTGTTGACCATAAAATCTTTTTGATTGAAGCTTCGGTTACTGTTTCTGTTCCATCAACAGCTAAGTTAGCAAGTTCAAGTGTTGTTGTGCCTGTACCAACAACTCTTAAAATTGATGAGCTTCTTTTTCTATTTGTAATTTCGTATGCCATATTATTTCAATCCTAATGAACTTCTTCTACGCATACTCATTCTTCTTTTAATCATAGAACGGCGTAGTTTAGCTCGTCTTGTTGTTTTCCATGACCGTTTTAGTAAACGGGCTTTTCTTAATCTCGTAGTTGCAGGTATTCGTCTTACTGTATTACCTGAAATACGGTATCCTTTAATAGCAGACCGTCTTCTGTTTTTCTGAACAACGATTCTGCCTTTTGCATTTCTTCTGATTCTTCTACGAATCTTTTTTACACGACCCATACGAATAATGTTTGGGTTTCTTTTATATGCTTCTTCTAAATCTTCTGTTTCTTCTACTACATCGAATCTATCAGCAGCTACATATCGTTTCGCTTCATCAAGATATTTTGATGTAATTTGTTCTAAACGAGCAATTATTTTTTCTTTAGCTTCGTCTAGTTTATTCTCTATTAAAGAATCTATAATGCTCATTTTTTATTATGAGCCTTAAATGCAAAATCTGAACCCTTTCTAAAATGCTCTGGACTCTTATGAACCAAGTCAGCATACTTTTTAGCATTTTCTGGTTTTAGAGCTTTATGAACATTTGTCATAGCAGATGCTGTATAGTGGTCAACTTTTCTTGTTTGACCATTTGCAAACTTAACTGATTTAGCTTGTTTGTTTTTTACGATACTATGAAGTGTGTCCATTACACTTTCTTCAAGAGTTTCATCGCTATTTATGACATTTACCTCTTCGGATTGCAATGGACTTTGGTCAATACCTTTTCCGTAAGGCACAGTAAAATATTTGTCTAACTTAGAATTATAATATAAAGCAACTTTCATTCCATTAGGATATGGTCTGAATGATTTTCTTTTGAGTATGAGAACAAAAGGTGGATCTTTTGGTGTATCGCTTTCTTTTTTCTCATTGATTGTTTCTGCTTCAATAACTTCAATTTCTTCTCTAACAGCTCGTCTTGTCTTTTGAAATATTTGAGGATTATCTGTTAAAAGACCAACCATTTTATTGAATAAATTTTGAAGAAGTTTTCTTTCCACTGGATTAAATACAGGTCGTTCTTCATTCATCTTATCTAAGATTCGATGAAGTCTTTGTATTTTAGTTTTATCTGCTAATCCGGCACGAACAAGTATATCGAATTTTTTAATATCGATATTTTCTTCGGTCAGAATATCTTCTATATCTTTAAATTCTTTTAGGCTTTTCATTCTTCTTCTTGTGGTTGTTCTGTCTCATCAACTTCGGTGTCGGCTGTATCCTGAACTTCAACTTCTACATCATCTTCAGTTGGTTCTTCTTCAGGTTGAGCTTCTACACCATTAAAAAGTGATGAAGCAATTTCTTGTTTTTTACCATCTAAAGCTTCCATTGCTTTTTGTGATAAAATGTTATTTAAAGTATCTTTAGCATCAGCACTTTGAGCTGCGGCTATTTGATTTACAAAGTCAACTACATCTGTCATAATATTCTCCGATTAACCTTTATTTATTCCGCCAAACTTAATTACATCAGCATCAAGTTCAGGGGTTTGTGATTCAGTTTGATCCGAATCTGTTGTATTATCTTCAGGTGGAAATTGATTTGGATCAACCTCTGATTGACCAAATGAAACACCTGATTCCTGTTCTTCTTCAATTTCTTTTTCCATCTGTTCAATTTGTTCAGATGACATTTGAAGAATATTCTTTTTGACCCAATCGGTTGAGTAGTAACGACCAATATATGGATCAACAGTATTGAGAAGTGCAATTCGTTCTCTTAGTAACTCTGCATCTCTTAATTCTGTAAAGTTATTATCTTTGAGATAATCATAATAGATTTGCTCTTGAAAATCTTGCCATTCTTCTAATGAACAAATCCCTTTTAATACTAATTGAATCTTTAAAGCGTTGTCAAATACTTGTGAAAATTTATTTCTTAATCTTGTAATAAACTTACCAAACTTAACTTCATCTCTTGTGACTTCAGTTGAACGACCAAGACCAATCATACCGCCTTGTTGTGGTTCTAAACGAGAAATTGGAACATTTAAAGATTGTAATAATTTATTTCTAAAGTATTTAACATCTTCAAGTTCACCTAAGTTTTGACCAGCTGGTAATGTTGTAATCTCTGTACCTTTACCACCTTCTCGTCTTGGTAACCAAAAGTCTTCCAACATTGACATATGTTTTCTATCATCTCTTAACTCACCAGTAGAAGCATCATACACCATCTTGTTACGGTATTTCACCATAACATCTCTTAAGTATTGTTCAGCTTTACCTTTTGGTAAGTTACCAACATCAATGTAAAATATTCGTCTTTCAGGTGCTCGTGATATTCTATAAATGACAACAGCATCTTCAATCATTCTTAACTGATTGAGTGGTTTAATTGCTTTGTGAAGATAAGAAATAACAAAAGTATTCTTAGCATCCATTAAACCAGAGTTTATATTAATAATAGATTCTGGTGCAATTCTTAAACCTGAATTAACCGATGTGGTATAGTTTTGTGTGGTTGTACCTTTGTCTGTATAGACATAGTATTCACCAATTGATTTAATAATTAATGCACCAGTTTTTGGATCTTTATCTTTTTGAACCTCACGAACTTTTCTGATTTTGCGTGGGTCAATATATCTTAATTCTTTAATACCTTCTTTAGGTCTGGATTCATCAACAACAACATGATAGTAAATACGACCATCAATGTACCATCGTTTAAATAAATCATCAGCAAGATTATTAAAGTTCAACATTCTTAAAACATTGTTAAACTCATCTCTGATTTTTTTCTTAATCGATTCTGGTTGTTGAAGATTGTCTAATCGAATATCAACTGTTTTACCAGAATTATCGTGTGTGATAGCTTCATTGACAATATCGTCAATTGCCATTTCAAGTTCAGAATGGTTTGCCATTTCACGGTAACGAGATATAAGTTCAATCTCATTACGAACTGAACCTTCTAAATCAACATATGTACCGTAATGAGCATTTTGGGTAATGGTAACTGCACCATCATCCATTGCCTCATTTGGTAGGGTAAAAGAAGGCTGGTCAGATGGTTGTTGAACAACAACATCTTTTTTGCCTAGAGTGAATCCGAATAGTTTAATCGCCATAATAATTTATCATCCTATAAAAAAAATAAAGTGGGGAGTATTCCCCACTCTATTACACAACACCGTCTTCGATTGATTCCCACCATTGGTATGATAGGGTAACTGCAAATTCTTCCATTGTGTCATTTGCACCCCAATCAACATCAATTGGTGTTATATCTGATGGGAACAAGCCAACAAACTTATATCTCTTAAGTGAGTTTCCTGCTTTACCATACTGTGTTACTTCACCATCAACGGTATAACCGCCTGGTGCAAGTGCAACTGGATTTCTTACATTAAGATTGTGACTATTGATGCCGTTCATCCATCTTTCGAAGGCGTTACGAACAACAAAGTCTTCATCGTTAATGACAGAAATTGTCCAATCAGCGAATGTTCTATTACCAACAAACTTTAATTCACGACCAAAGTATTGAACTGGCACAACACCAAGCGTAGCGCCTGGTAACTGTGCAGTTTTACACATGAATGTAAGTTTTGTTTGTGCGTTTCCTGGTCCAGAGAACGCAGGGAACGGCATAGAAACTTCAAACAGATTAGGACGGGCACCGTCTCCAACCATTTGACTTCTAAATTCGTTTACATTAAATGCCATTTATTTTCTCCTGTTTTCTCTATTTATTAGAACTGTCCAACCACTTCGTCAAATGAAACACCTGTTCTCACTGCGACAAAGTTAAGTTGAATAAAGTTAATTGAACGAGCAGGTTTGATGTAAATGTCACCGATAAATTCGTTTCTATCAATTACTTCACCTGTGTTATTTGATTCATCACACACAACACGGAAGTCAGTGATACCACGGCGACCTTGAATGTCTCTTAAGTATGGTTCAACTAAGTTCACAAACTGAGCTCTTGTGAATTGGTCGTTGAATTCAAACAATGAGAATCTAGCTGCACGAGCAATTGCTTTCTCTAATATAATGAATAAGCGGCGAACATTGATACGGTCAAACGCTGATGGTTTAGATTGTAGTGTTTTGTCGCCAAATAATTGTGTACCTTCGCCTTGGAATGTAACAACAGGATTGATACCTTTAACATAGAGGTCATCTCTGTTTGTTTTTGTTGGATTCCAAGCAAGTTTCAATGTGTTTCTCATGATGCCTCTGTTAGGACCAGCTGGTGAGAACCAAGGATCTCTTTCAAGATCAGTTCTTGCAGCTAAACCAGCAATATCACCGTTACATGGGACCCAACGATATACATCGTTGTATTTGTCGTATTGATATTTCCAGTTTGAATCTAACACAGCATATGATGTTGATGTTAATGTGTCTCTGTATGCTTTAACATCTGTTGTTTCAGAACCAGCATTGTCAACTACATCTGCTTTTTCAGGTGATAAGAATACAACACAATCTTTTCTTGTTTCACACATGGTGATTAAGCTATCTGCAATTGTTTGGTTAGAAGGACCAGAAACAACTAAGTTAATGTCTACTGAATCAGCATTGTCAAATGTATCGTATGCAGTTACCACATTAGCAGTTGAGATTGTACCATCTGCACCAGCAGTAAGTGAAACTGTTACATTAGCTGTTAAGTTTGCATATGTTGTACCAGAAGCGGCAGAACCCCAATTGGTACCATCATCTGCGTGTGACATCCAATGAATGTATTTTGATTTATTACCAATTACATTTTTGTAGTAATTTGTATTACCTGAATCATCTTTAGCATCTGATGCTTTAGATACAAAACCATATTTTTCTAATACTGTACCTTGAGTTCCAGAAATTAAACCGTCTTCATCAATAACGATAATGTGCATTTCATCACGGACACCGCCAGCATTTGATACATATGTTGATGTATTTGGTGTATCAGTAAATTGTGTTGCATATGTCCATGTTGAATAGGTGTTAGCATCTGCCATAGAAACTTTAAGTGAATTACCTAAAGTACCTGGATACCTAGCTGCGAATTCACCATAAGTGTTTGCGCCTCCAGACCAGTTTGCTTCCCAATCATCGTCATTTTTAATGATTACATTTGGTGATCCGTTTGCAGTAGCAGTGTATGTATCATTGCTATAAGCACGGACAACCTTTAAGTTGTTCGAATATGCTAAAAAGTTAGCCGCAGAGAACCAGTATTCATAATTATTTGTGCTAGGTTTACCAAATCTATCAACAAGGCGAACCTCGTCAGAAACGGTAATTATTTCACCAACTGGACCCCAAGCAAAACTTCCAGCAAAAGCGCCAATCGAGGTGGCAACGGAAGGTACAATTGTAGTCAGATCAATTTCTGATACATTTACACCCGGTGAGAGCTGAAATGCCATGGATTTACTCCTTTAATAAATGGGTCGAATTCTTTTTTTAATTTATACTCTATTTAGTTTTTTAGAAAGTTGAAGGTGGATATCTATCTGCCAGGCCACTGTTTGACCACACATCTCCAGAATCGATTTCAACTTCTTCTTTCCGACCATCATCAAATACACCAACAGGTGTTAGTTCTTCATCTATTAACATATTTTGTTCTTTTAATAACTGTTTTCTCACATCAATGTCCGTTTCGTCCTTGAACATCTGTTGAGCCGTTAACCATCCAAATAGAACTAAACCCATCACTAAATCATCATGATTGCCTTCTTCAGCCGCATAACTATCTCTTACACGAGCAAAAGTATTCAATTCAGCAATCGTATCAAAATCATTTATAATTAGTTTATCATTTTCAACTAATGTTTTTAAGTTAGCACAACCAATCTTTTTAACAGATTTCGTGGTTTTGATACCAAAGTTAGAGTTTCTTTTAAATCCACCCGAAATCGTTTGACCTTTAATATGATGATGGTCTAACTTATAAATGTTTTCATACTCTAGGTCATAATGTAGAATATCTACAACTTGTTGACCTATGTTATTTGTTTCAATTAAGGCAAATGCCTCATTATACATTGTACCGATTTTATAAATTATCGTTGGATAAAACATCAACGGTAACTGATTGTTTCGGTATTTTGCAACCTGTCTATATGGCGTCTGTGTTACATCAACAACATTGATGGCTGAATAGTCCATATTCACACCCTCAGCACAATCAACAGCCATAATATACAGATGTCCTGCTTTAGGTTCTTCATAGATATCCAACCCATCATCGTGACGGATTGGATTTCTAAATGCCAAACTTCTTAACTTCACTCCTGAAATGAGTGTAGCAGAAGAACCTACAAACTCTGTTTCAAACTCAACACGAAATTGTTCTTCACTCGTGTTTCGTATTGTTTCTTCTTTCCACCTTTCATCACGACCTGGTACATCTGACCAGTGGATCTCAAGTGGTTTATAATCGGATCGGCCTTCTTCAGCATCGACCCACATCTTATAAAATAAATTTAATCCGTTTGGTGTCGAAACAATAATTACTTTAGTTGTTTGACCAGACGATATCACAGGATATGTTGACTGGAAAAAGTCTAAAGCCATATTGTGTTGAACGAAAGCAAATTCGTCCAAAAACACCAAGTTATAAGAACCGCCTCGAACACCAGATGCTGATGTTGCATAGGCAAATATCTTAGAACCATTTTCTAATTCTATATTACCTTTATTCCAAACTACAATGCCTTGTTGTAACCATAAAGGTAAGTATTCATAGGCCTTTTGTATTCGACCTAAAATTTCTCTTGCTAGTGAACCTTTGTTAGCAAGAATACCTACTGTATATTCTTCATTAAACAACACCGACCAGAGCATATAACCCACAGAGGTTGTTGTTTTACCACACTGTCGTGGCATTTTAGCAATATTAAATCGATTAGTGTGGAATGAATTGACCATTTCCTCTTGAAACGGCCACATATCAAAAGGCACAAGACCTTTGTCCACATTCACAATTTTTACATAGTTTCTAATAAAATATACAGGATCATTTTGACACTTGAGAATTTCTTCTACTTGGTCAACTGTATAAGTTAATTCAACACCGACCCTTTTGAGCCGTTCATTACCAAGATAACCTTCCATCGTTAAGTATTTTTAGTTATGCTACGAAGCATCCAACCATGTTTGTTGTGAGCGTCAATTCTTCCTGCTAAAAAGTCCATTAGACCTTGTTTATCAAATTGTTCTGCTAACTTGAATGCCATATTTAATGTCGTTAAAACAATTTCATTGTCTTCTTGTAATCGTTTTGCCATTTCGATGCCTATTGGCACATTTAATTCATCTTCAATATCTGTTAGTTCAGCAAAGCGTGAAAATGAACCAGGTGCATATGAATCTAATGCTCGTATTTGTTCAGCCGCTACATCGACAGCTTGATACAATTCTTCGTATAAGTTTCCAAAAAATTCGTGATATTGAGGAAAGTTAGCGCCTTCTACATTCCAGTGATAATTATGGGCTTTCAAATACATAGCAAATGTATCAGCTAACACTTTCTTCATCAATTCTCTTAAAGTTTCCATATTAATACCTTTTAGAAGTATTTATTCTTCCTGTTTGTTCTTCAAAAATTTGACAAGTTCTGTTGTAGATCCTACAAAAACCGCCTTGTCAATGTTCATATTTTTTGTATTTCCTACAATATTACCATTGTTAGGAGATAAATCTTTTTTCTTTTTTTGCAAATCTAACAAATCTTTATTGGAATCTGATAGATTTTTAATCATTGTTGCAGCTACTTCATATGCTCTAGGATGTTCAGATTCACGAGCCACTTGTAAAAGATTATCGAGTGCGATACTACCTTTGTTAATTAGATTTTTAATGTTGTCACGAGCGAATTCTGTATCTTCATTAGCTGCCTGTTCAATTGGTGTTATTTCATTTTTAGATTCGACAACAGGAAGATTATTAAGTTCTTCTTCTTTTTCAATCTCAACATTTAAAGTTTCAGATAATTTTTTCTCTAAATTACTCATTATGTAAATGGCCATTCTGTAATTGTTTCAGTAAATCCAAAATCATCTTCAGCATTAGCTGAAGTCGGATCTGGAGTTGTAATGATGATTACTGTTTTTAATGGTTCGCTATCAACACTAGAAACATTATAACTTGCGTTAGATGTTGCACCCACAATAATATCATTTGCTTCAATTAGTTTATTTAGATTGTTTACCACGATGATACCGGTATTCGAATTACTAAAATATGCTAAGTCTCCAGTAATATCTCTTGTATCACCATTGGTGTTTGTTGTAACAAATATGGTTTCTTCATCATCAAAATAACCAGCACCATTTGCATAATCCACATAAACTTTTTGTGAGGTTCGACTAGCTGTTTCAATGTATAAATTTGTATTTGCTTGGCGAATATATTTACCTTCTTTAACTGGTGGCCAAATATATCCTTTTGCAGTAAATGTTAAGTCCCATATAATCAATCGAGTTGTTGTGTTATCACCCTCATACTCAACACTCGGTGTTACTGAATCAAGTATCACCGGCATATCATAATGTTGATCCATCCGTGAAATAAAATCAACAGTCACATTAAAGTCTGGTGTAAAGAAAGGCAATATTTGTTCAAGTATTTGTGTTCCATCTTCTTGGTTTCTAACAAAGATAGAAACAGAGAATTCAAAATTATATGGAACAGGAACATATTGTGTTCTTATGGCAGTATTTGTATTGGCAGAAAAGTTTTGTAAAGTAGATAATTGTTTTCTACTTGAATCATATGACATTCCTGTTAAGTCAAATGAAATACGAGGAACAACCGTTTGCACCGACTTTGTAAGTGTAGGATCAGATGTAATTCTTGTTAGATATTTTTCTTTTGCACCATATGATAATGGAACTTTCCATGATTCTTTTGATTCTGTGCCATCAGCTGTGTATCTTTTCAATACAATATCATTGAACATTGTGCCAAAAGCAACAACAACTTTTCGTATTGTTCGATTATAAAAATGTGAATTACCTAACATTATGGTTCACCAAATGGATTTGTTTCTGTAAAGTCAATAATAGAATCAGATTCACTTTCAATTCTTACATTGTCCTGAATATCTTCAAATGATGAACTAATATAAGCATCACCATTAGCAGTAGATATGGTTGCAATTGAACTAGAAGTATTACCAATTACATTAGCTGATGTAAATGTTCCTTGAACTCTGTAAATATCAATGTGTGTGTTTGGAACAAAGTCATAAACAATCGCTTGTGCGGTTGCATTTGCTAAATTGGTACCTTGATACACAATCTCATCATTAACAAACTTACCTGTGTGCATATTTGAAACAGTAAGTTTTGTTCTTGGATAGTAATCACGGATATCATTGTCAATCTCAGCAATACCGGTTTCAATAACCTCATTACTGAATACAAACTGTTTAAGTTTTAATGCGTAAAGATAAACATTACCACCACGACCACGACCTAATGTGTGATACATGGCTTGATTATCTTCGTGTTCAACAAATGTGATTTCAAAGAAACCGTTTACAACAGGAACATAAATCAAATCACCTTCATTTGGTCTTGTTTGATTAGCTGTTGCTTGAAATCTTTTGCGAGAAACCAATAAAGATATTTCATCTCTTATCTCTAAACCAAATTTAGAAATAAAATCACCTTCACCGTCCATACCTGTAATATTTTCCAAATACATTTCAAGTGGAAAAGCAGACACATATTGTTTGAGTGGGTCTTCACCGTAAAGATAATCAACCTGGTCTCTTGTGGTGCGTGGCATATAGAATACATCCATGCCATACATCTTCAGTGATTCAATAACTAAATCTTCAACTAAAAGTTGTTCAGAAGTTATGTTCTTCGGAAAGTGATTGAAATAAAGATTGGTTGCCATTCATTATTTACCCATAGAACATCTCTGATGGAAGCACATTGTAAGATTGCATTTCTTCTTCAATCTTATCAATTTCTCTTTGCGCCTCTTCCATTATTCTTGGTCCGTCTAAAGTTACGCCACCTGGCATTTGTATTCCAGCAAACTTGCTTAAATTAGAACCCCATTGGTATTTAATTTTTGCTGTCCCGTATTGTTTTAAGAATCTATCATTCCAAACATCAGATGTACCAGCTTTGGACATCGTAACGCCTGAAATATTAGCGCTTAAACTACCAACAATTTGTATTTCTGTTGGTGAATTAATTTTTTTAATTTGAACTTCTTGTCCATCTGAAAGAGTAATGATGTCGTTTTCTAAAACTTCTGCATCAAAGGTTGTTGCTGTTCCTGTCAATACATTAGATGATGTAGTTCCAGTAAGTGTTCCTGTCAAATTAATGGTTTCTGGTTGCATTGCACGATAACATTCAACAACAACATACTCTCCTGGCTGAACATCTCTTGTCCAATCAATATCTAAGAATAATTTATTTTGATGACGATTAAATCTGTATTGTGGTTTACCAGAGAATAATAAGTTTAATGTTGAAATATGTTGCATAGTAATTTCATAAGACACATAAGATACAGATGTAAAGTCATACAAGTCATGTAATCTTAATTGATATCTTAAATCAAACATATTGATTGATGAATTAGAATCATCAAACGGCATAACACTGGTTACAAATATGACGGGGTCT
>Ga0208161_1000834_pt1 | contig 17120 bp, 13 predicted proteins | sample CB_VirMetaG_3_FD_184538 | JGI IMG/M metagenome (GOLD analysis project Ga0208161, IMG submission 184538) | Freshwater to marine saline gradient viral communities from Chesapeake Bay - CB_1508_1S Viral MetaG (SPAdes) (version 4) | ecosystem: Environmental > Aquatic > Marine > Coastal | place: USA...
ATACCTTGAGCACCTTTGGCACCTTGGGTTCCTTGTGCACCTACAGCACCTTGTGCACCTTGAGCACCTACAACACCTTGAGCGCCTACGACACCTTGAACACCTTGGGCACCTACGATACCTTGAGCACCTTTGGCACCTTGAACACCTTGGGCACCTACAGCACCTTGGGCACCTTGTGCACCAACAATACCTTGGGCACCAATGACACCTTGAGCGCCTTGGGCTCCTACAATACCTTGGGCACCAACGACACCTTGTGCACCTTGTGCACCAACGGCACCTTGAGTTCCTTGAGCACCTACAACACCTTGAGCGCCTTTAGCACCTTGAACACCTTGAGCGCCTACAATACCTTGAGCACCTATAACACCTTGAGCGCCTTGTGCACCTTGAGCACCTACAACACCTTGAGCGCCTACGACACCTTGAACACCTTGGGCACCTACGATACCTTGAGCACCTTTGGCACCTTGGGTTCCTTGTGCACCTACAGCACCTTGTGCACCTTGAGCACCTACAACACCTTGAGCGCCTACGACACCTTGAGTTCCTTGTGCACCTACAACACCTTGAGCACCTTTGGCACCTTGAACACCTTGAGCTCCTACAGCACCTTGTGCACCTTGAGCACCTACAACACCTTGAGCGCCTACGACACCTTGAGTTCCTTGTGCACCTACAACACCTTGAGCACCTTTGGCACCTTGAACACCTTGAGCTCCTACGGCACCTTGTGCACCTTGTGCACCTACAATACCTTGGGCACCAACGACACCTTGTGCACCTTGTGCACCTACTATACCTTGAGCACCTACAACGCCTTGAGCACCTTGTGCACCAACGGCACCTTGAGTTCCTTGAGCACCTACAACACCTTGAGCGCCTTTAGCACCTTGAACACCTTGAGCACCTACAATACCTTGGGCACCTTGAGCACCTACAACGCCTTGAGCGCCTTTAGCACCTTGAACACCTTGAGCACCTACAATACCTTGGGCACCTTGAGCACCTACAACGCCTTGAGCACCTTGTGCACCAACGACACCTTGAGTTCCTTGAGCACCTACAACACCTTGAGCGCCTTTAGCACCTTGAACACCTTGAGCACCTACAATACCTTGGGCACCTTGAGCACCTACAACGCCTTGAGCACCTTGAGCACCATCAGCGCCTTGAACACCTTGTGCACCAACTATACCTTGTGCTCCTTTAGCACCTTGAACACCTTGAGCACCTACAATACCTTGGGCACCTTGAGCACCTACAACGCCTTGAGCACCTTGGGCTCCTACGGCACCTTGAGTTCCTTGAGCACCTACTATACCTTGTGCGCCTTTAGCGCCTTGAGTTCCTTGGGCTCCTACGGCACCTTGAGCGCCCTGAGCGCCAACTGCTCCTTGTGCACCTTGTGCACCTTGTGCACCATCAGCTCCTTGGACACCTTGGGCACCTACTGATCCTTGAGCACCTTTAGCACCTTGAACACCTTGAGCGCCTACAGCGCCTTGTGCACCTTGAACACCCTGGGCACCTATGGCACCTTGGGCGCCTTGAGCTCCTACAGCGCCTTGAGCGCCTTGAGCGCCAACTATACCTTGGGCACCTTTAGCACCTTGAGTTCCTTGGGCACCTACAGCACCTTGAGCACCTTGAACACCAATCACACCTTGTGCACCTTGTGCACCTACAGCACCTTGAGTTCCTTGAGCACCATCAGCGCCTTGAACACCTTGTGCACCAACTATACCTTGTGCTCCTTTAGCACCTTGAACACCTTGAGCACCTACAGCACCTTGTGCACCTTGTGCACCTACAACGCCTTGAACACCTTGAGCACCTACAACACCTTGAGCTCCTTTAGCACCTTGAGTTCCTTGAGCACCAACTGCTCCTTGAGCACCTTGGGCACCAACTACTCCTTGTGCACCTTGAGCACCTTGAGCGCCTTGGGCACCAACGACACCTTGAGCGCCTTGTGCACCAACGGCACCTTGAGTTCCTTGAGCACCTACAACACCTTGAGCACCTATAACACCTTGAGTTCCTTGAGCACCAACTGCTCCTTGAGCACCTTGGGCACCAACTACTCCTTGTGCACCTTGAGCACCATCTCGACCTTGAACGCCTTGTGCACCTTGTGCACCTACTATACCTTGTGCGCCTTTAGCTCCTTGAGTTCCTTGGGCACCTACAGCACCTTGAGCACCTTGAGCGCCATCAGCACCTTGAACGCCTTGTGCACCTTGAGCACCATCTCGACCTTGAACGCCTTGTGCACCTTGTGCACCTACTATACCTTGTGCGCCTTTAGCTCCTTGAGTTCCTTGGGCACCTACAGCACCTTGAGCACCTTGAGCGCCATCAGCACCTTGAACGCCTTGAGCTCCTACGGCACCTTGGACACCTTGTGCACCAACAGCACCTTGAACACCTTGAGCGCCTACAGCGCCTTGTGCACCCTGGGCACCTTGAGGTCCAGCAAAAGACGAACCTTGAGCACCAGCGGCACCTTGAATACCTTGAGCACCCTGAGCGCCTTGAGCACCTTGAACACCGTCAGCGCCTTGAACACCTTTAGCTCCTTGTGCTCCTTGAACACCTTGAGCGCCTACTGCACCTTGAATTCCTTGAGCACCAGCTGCACCTTGAGCACCTTGGGCACCTTGAGAACCTACAGCACCTTGAACACCTTTAGCACCCTGTGCACCTTGTGGGCCTTGAGCACCTTGAGCACCCTGGATACCAGATTGGGCTGTAGTATAAAATAATTGTCCAGAGCCTGTATCAACTGTTACAACTGCTCCGGATGGGTTATTGTTAGATAATGGGCGGATTCTTACATCATCACTATTAAATGTAATATTACCTCCAGAAACAAAAAGTATTTCGTCATTATCTGGGCTTGGACTAGATAATACTCCGTTTCCATAAATGTGAACAAATCGGTTAATTATGTCTCCAGTAGTTTCATCATGCTTTTCTGAGATTCTCATTATAGTGGAACCACTTAATTTGAGATCTATTAGGTTTGGAGATCCAAAACTTGATGATTTGTAAGAGTTAATTGAAGTATATCCTGCTTTACTATCTAAATACATACCAGCAGCATTCGTCCATAACTTTCCATAAAGACTTCCAGAAGTATTTACAAATTGAAGCTCTGAAGCGGAACCACTAAGAATGATATCACTAAAAACACCACCTCTTCCTAAATGAAGTTCTCCACCTCCATAAATTGAACCTCCAATTACAGCCCCACTACTAACATCTAAACCACCAGATACAGCAAGGGCTTCTAAACTTGAGCCTGTAATTTTAAGAGATGGACCAATACCAGGAGTATTAATTGTAATAGAACTAGTAGTAGTAGAACCTTGTGAGGTTACTTCTTGTAAGGTAGGAGTAGCTGCTAAAGGAGCATAAGAAGCACTAACAGCATTGAATGCATAAGATGCTGTTGTAGCATAAGAGGAACTACCAAAAAACTGAGGTTGAGCAGTTCCTTTTCGTTGGATTGTTTCGTAATTTCCTATATATAAACTACCTGTTCCAGTATTATTTCCATTACTAAGAACTATTCTAGTATTTGCACTACTACCTGTAATGAGTATTTCTGCTCCACTATTATTTGTAAGAGTAAAGTCATCATCATTAGTTAAAGTAATAGTTGCGGATTTTGATCCAGAATCCTCTAGTATACTCCTAAGTTCAAGAGTTACGTAACCAGGGTTAACACCTCCTGAACCTGAACTTTCTATTAAAATTGTATTTGATCCGTATACACTTCTAAATGCACCTGTTAATGAAGCTCCGCTATTAAAGCCAATTATACTTGTTCCGGTAATTGCTCCAGCCTGAATGTTATTGGAGGTAATATTACCATTATCTGTTACTTGTTGTAATGTAGGAGAAGAAGATGCTTCTAAACTTGCTAAAGAAGCTGATACTGAACCCCAATCGTCAATTTTGACATCAGAGCCTGTAATCCCACCGGTTACATTTAAACTGTTTAGGGCTGCATCACTCCCTGATAAAATGACTTTTTTCCAACTTGGCATATCAAATAATATATTATAGTTTGGTTACAGTTAAAGTGTCTGCCCACTTCAAAGTGTCTGCCCACTTCCCGGAGGACTATAATTCCATAATAAATATGGTAAAACCAATTAAATAATATAAAACCTTAAAAAATATTTACTATTCTTCTGAAGGAGGACCTTGGCTTAAATCATGGATATATCTATCAGTTTTATCCTGAAGTTCTACCATTTTACGTGCACTTTGGCCTTGGATGCTAATTACATCAAGTGAGGCTCTAATAACTTTTAATTCGTCTAATATATACATTTCATAGTTTTTTATAATTTTTTTCTAATTTATCTACTAATTGAAATAGTATACCTAAAGCATCACCCCTAAAAGTAGCACTTTTAATGGCGGTTAAAATTATTTCTACTTCTTGTTTATTTAATTCAATAGAAGAAGTAGAAGAAACTCCTCTTGACGGTATGTCTTGAGGAGTTTCAACTTTGTTTGCGGTAAATCCCATATAACTTTTTAAATATTAAATTGTAAATATTCTATTAAGAATAGATCCAAATAGCTTCATCGCTACCAATAAATAAATTACCTTTAGCAATATATCTAGCAGGAGCAGCGCTTGGATCAGTTCCAGCACCTAATACGGCAGCAGCCATAAATGCATCAGGAACAATTGTGTTTGTAGAGGCATCAAATGAGCCTGTAACTCCCCAACGAGTAGTTGCTGAATCAAACGCGAATGCTTCACCGTTTGCAGCACTATCTTGTTGGATAACAATACCACCATCACCACCAGCTGAAGAACCAGAAGCTAAACGGATAAATCTATCAGCAACGTCTAAATTAGTTTCGTGTTGGAAAGAAGCAGTTCCTTGAACTGTTAAGTTTCTAGTAACTACTAAGTCTTGACCAATTGTTACATCACTTGGTAAACCAATTGTTAAAGTTTGACCTGTCATTGATGTTTCAACCTCATTGGCTGTGCCCTCAATTGTAAAGTCTTGAGTTAATAAATTAACTGAGCCATTACCTGCAGAGCCAGAAACGTTTAATGTAGAGGCTAAACCTGATAAACCTGAACCATCACCAAAGAATGAACCAGTAAATGAACCAGAGGCTACAGCACCTGTTAATGTTAAACCAGCAACTGAAGTGGTTGTGCTACCTAAAGTTAAAGTAGTTGAACCAAGAGTTGTAGTTGAGTTAGCTAATTTAGCGTTTGTAACTGCACTATTAGCAATTTGAGATGTGTCAATACCACTATCAGCTACTCTAACACCATTAGCTCCTACTTCTAAAGTAGAACCTGATACTTCTACTGCAACTGAAGCGTTACCACTACCATCAAAAGTAAAATCAGCGATACCGTTACCATCAGTAAGAGTGCCTAATAATACAGAAGCAGAAACTCCTGTTAAACCTGCACCATTACCAACAAATGAGCCAGTAAATGAACCAGAAGCTACAGCACCTGTTAATGTTAAACCTGCAACTGAAGAAGCAGTGGCTCCTAAAGTTAAAGCAGTTGAACCAAGTAGTGTAGAAGAGTTAGCTAATTTAGCGTTTGTTACGTTAGCATCAAGAATTTTAACAGTAGTAACAGCATTAGCAGCTAATTGGGCACTGTCAATACCACCGTCCGCTACTCTAACACCATTAGCTCCTACTTCTAAAGTAGATCCTGATACTTCAACAGCTACTGATGCATTTGATGAACCATCAAATGTAAAATCAGCTACACCATTACCATCAGTAAGGGTGCCTAATAACACAGAAGCAGAAACTCCTGTTAAATTTGAGCCATCACCTGCGAATGAACCAGTAAAAGAGCCTGACAATACAGCTCCTGATTGGGCATCTACAAGATAATTGGCGTCGTTTGCAAGTTGTGATACATTACTACCACTAACTATGACTTTTTTCCATGTTGCCATTTTTCTTAAGTTTTTTTATTTATTGTTAATATAAAACAAAACCAATTATCTGCATGTTTTTAATCTATAATAAATATTAGATATTTTAATGAAATTAATTAAATCCTAAAAAGAATTCATTAGAAGCTGAATAGAATATACCACCTGTTACTGCAGTAGGTGTTGTATCTAGTTTACCTAATACTGTTACACCTTCTTCATTAACTTGAAATTTGTTATTATCACCATTTCCATCAGTAATATTAATTATAAGTGGACTTGTAGCACTAGATCCACTTATAGTAATAGGACCTATATTAGTTAAGGAACCTGTTATTAAAGCTGAACCAGTATATGGGAAAGCTGAACCTCCTCCTGAGCCTGTATTAACTGTAATATCAAATGTAGAAGCATCACCTTTAGTAAAGGTAATAGTATTTAAAGATACTGAAGCTGTTGTTAATAATGAACCTGTATCAGTTGAACCTCCTCCACCTGTAATAGTAATTAATGCTCCTGTTGATCCAGATGATGTTACAACTACTCCTGAACCTGTAAAGTTAAGAGTTTCTACGTTTTTAGATACTAAAGAACCAGAATAATAAATATCAGTTTGAACTAAATCATCAAAAAAGTCTTGAACTTCAATTTGGAATGCTGAAAAGTCAGAGCCTACTGGTAAGTCCGTTAGTCCCGCTAAACGAGATGAGAACATAGGGGCTAATGATTCTGTAGTAGTTAAACCTACAATAGCTAAGTTTTGTGCAGCTCCTCTATATAAGGCATCACCACTACTAGCTTCTGTGTCTTTTTCACCCCAACTAATATAAATTGAACCTTCTGTTCCTGATGCATTTCTATATAAAACTTCTTTAATAGTATATTTGTGATATCTACCATTTATAAGGTTTTGACTAGAAAAACCATCAGAAGCCGCACCTAATACACCGTAAACTGTGGTGTTAGAGTAATTAGAATCATCACTTCCTGTAATATCATTAAAAGTAATTAAACCTTGAGGATCTAATAATGAAGCAGAAGGAATATAATAATCACCAGATGCAGGAGAAATTCTTGCTAAAGCATTTGTTACAGTAGTTGCTGGGAAATCAGCAACTGTAATTGTAGAAGCACCGGTATCAACAGATACTACGGTAGTTCCTGATGAAAAGGGTCCACTAGCTACTAAAGTTTGTCCTGCTCTTACATAATCAATATTAAGATAACCTAATACGTCAACAACGTTTGTAATAGTTTTAGATGAGGCATCAAAATCACCTCTAACTCTAACATAACTATTACTTCCTGATTCAATTGGGGAAACAGAAGAAATTTTACCGTAAAAAAGTTGTCTTGCCATTATAGAGAATTGTAGAATTTTTTATTATAAATATTAAAAAAAAAGCTCCAAATAATGGAGCTTTATAAAGTATTTAATATTAAATTTAGAATTGTAAAGTCATAATTATTGCACCAAACGTATCAGTTCCTCCTGCTAATGAATATACATTATGATTAGTAGATGTGCTAAATGTTATGGTTGCTGAGCCAATTTTACTTGAAGTTGCTCCTGACACACTATAAGCATCAAATGAAGCTGGGATTCTACTATTTAAAGAATTATTTTTACCTGCACCATTAGTTATAGCATTTGAAGGGACTGTAAGTGTTTTAGGGTCAGTTTCAGAGGCATTAATATATATCATTAATGAAAGTAATTGGGATGTTCCTACTGTAGGGGCTACAATAGTAATAGCTCCATCTTCTATAGTAGAAGGACGTAACACAGGAATATAAGCACCAGCATCTCCTGAAGCACCACCTGAATCTGCACAAGTTACTGTAAATGAATTAGCACCTGTTGAAGTTATTTCAGCATGTAAATAATCTTGGTTCATATTTCTAATAATTACCCAATCACCAGATGACAAACCATGACTAGTTGAAGTTACTGTTAGTGTAGTAGTTGAACGTGACCAGCTTAATCCAGCATATACTGTGCCTGATGATAAGAATTGGCCTACATCACTACCACTAGTATATTCATATCTAACAATTGGATCGAAGATAGTAGATACTCCTCCACCTCCACCACCAGAACCTGTATTAACTGTAATATCAAATGTAGAAGTATCACCTTTAGTAAAGGTAATAGTATTTAAAGATACTGAAGCAGTTGTTAATAATGAACCTGTATCAGTTGAACCTCCACCTCCATTTAAAGCAAATGAAGCAGTAGTTGCATATGAAGCTGATATACTAGAGGTTACATTATTAACCTCAATATCAAATGTAGAAGCATCACCTTTAGTAAAAGTTACGGTTGCATCTGAAATAGAGGCAGTTGTTAATAATGAACCTGTATCAGTTGAACCTCCACCTCCATTTAAAGCAAATGAAGCAGTAGTTGCATATGAAGCTGATGTTATTTGTAAGGTGGTTAAATCAACATCAAATGTAGAAGCATCACCTTTAGTAAATGTAAGATTAGGATTACTAAATGAAGCAGTTGCTAATAATGAACCTGTGTTTTGAGTAGCACCAGCTAAACCTTGAACACCTTGTGCACCAACGGCACCTTGAGCACCTTGAGCGCCATCAGCACCTTGAGCACCTTGTGCACCAACGGCACCTTGAACACCTTGAGCACCATCAGCACCAGCTCCAATGGCACCTTGGGCACCTTGGGCACCTATGGCACCTTGAACACCTTGAGCGCCATCAGCACCAGCTCCAGTAGCACCTTGAACACCCTGGGCACCTATGGCACCTTGGGCACCTTGGGCACCTTGAACGCCTGTTGCTCCTCCTGGGATATAAACTGTTATAGCATCTCCTGAATTGCTAGCATATACACCTGAACCTGTCCAGTTAATTGAAGCTATACTGTCTGTTAATAAACTACCTGTATATGAACCTGTAATGGCACTCCCAGCTCCTGGGGAACCTTGAGCACCAGTAGCACCTTGTGCGCCTTGAGCGCCTTGAGCACCAGCTCCAGGGGCACCTTGGACACCTTGCGCACCTATAGCACCTTGAGCGCCTTGAGCACCAGCTCCAGGGGCACCTTGGACACCTTGCGCACCTATGGCACCTTGAGCGCCTTGAGCACCAGCTCCAGGGGCACCTTGGACACCTTGCGCACCTATGGCACCTTGAGCGCCTTGAGCACCATTTCCAGGAGCACCTTGTGCACCTTGAGCACCTTGTGCACCTTGAACACCACTTCCACCACCACTACCAACAGATAAAATAGTGCCAGATGCATTTTTAAGGTATAAAGCTTCACTTCCTAAAGAACCAGAAGCAAATACAGCAGCGGTGCCTGAAACGGGTGTGCTAATATCACTGCCTGAGTTTATTTTTATATTAATTTGAGCCACTTTAAACTGGTTTTATTTATAAATATTTATATTTTTAATTAGATTATGGTTAATATACCATATTCTAGCAAAGTTCCTTGAACATCTATAGAATTTTGAACTACTAATTGACCATCAGTATAAACAGCAGGAGAAGTTCCAGGAACTAAAGATCCACTTTCAATAATTAAGGTTCCTAAAACTATTAAATCATACACGGTTTCTACGGTATTTTGTGAAACTGTATATGTTTCTCCAGAAAGAATTACTCTAGGGATAGTAACATTATCCCCTGAACTGTTCGTTGTAACAGGACCTGAAAAGGAGGAAAGTGATACTTGATCTAAAAATCTTACTCTAGCCATTTAAAAATGCATTTATATATAAATATTAGAACCAAACAACAAAATAATGCTTTAAGGCACTATTCTATCTCCTTCAATATTACCATTATAGATATCAGGATTTGAAGAAACTTCCATAGAAAATATAATCTTAGATCTATCCCTAAATTTAGGAGTAGTTGTAAGACTTTTTTGAATTGTTTCAGGAACAATATATCCTCTTAAATTAATAGCAAAATTACTTCTTACTATTCTATTATCATTATTAGGAACTTCAGTTACAGTAGTAAAACTATCAATACGAGCTCTAAACTTAAAACGTTCAGGGTTTCCCCAATATGAATCAGAAGCATAATTAATTGTTTCTACAATTTTATTCAATTGCTCAATATAATAGGTTTGAATCATACAGCTATATTGAATTGTTACAAAGTCTGGGATTACAACTGCATGGTAAGTTTTATCTGGGATGCGGTTATTTAATACGCTAAAATTATCATATGCATTTTTAGGGTCATAACTTTTAGCATATACACCATATTGTGTAGGAGAGTTAGCATCTAATTTATTAGCTACACTACGATCTTTAGTAACACTATTAAGTTTAAACATGATAATAGGAGACATAATAGCTCCACTTTTATCTCTATAATACCCATCTTTTTGGACTGATTTCCATCTTTCAGGTGAACCATAAATTATAGGAACAGGAATACGTTCGCCATTTTGATATACAGTAGGACGAATTACATTTTCAAAATAGTATAAAATAGATTCATCTATATCTTGTATTCCAACAGAAAAAGGTTTAGTGTTATCGTCCCTATAAGATACTTTTTCTCCTCTATTAGGATTATTGTTAGAACTATTAGGATTACCTATAGTTTTATCATAAGGATCTACTAAACTATTTGATATTTCCTTTTGAGTTTTGGGAATAGGTTGTCTACCTCTAATAGCCATCAGAATCTTTCTTTAGTTAATCCAACTTTATCTGCAGGAACATAATGAGTAGAACATATAATAGCTACGTTATATCCAAAATCTTCTAAACCAGGGTTTGTAGGATTGTTACCATCATCATCGTAGTTAGGATAATCTGGGTTTTTACCTACAAAGTATTGGTTAGAAATAATACTATCTACTTCGTAATATCCTTTTTGATATAAAATAATATCACCAACTTCAGGAACAATATTAGCTCCATTAGGGCTTTCTGCTGATACTGCTAATAAATCGTCTCTTAAAAATCTAAATGTAATACCCCATTTAAAGTTTACACCAAATTCATCTTCAGGATATTCTTGGTTTTGTCTTTCTACTAAGCAAAAAAGTATTACTGGGGGGTAGTAGTATTTTTCTGTAGAAGCTTCTCCGTAAATATTAGTTTTAGTTTCATCAAGGCTATATTTGTAAAGAACGCATTGTTGAGAAATGATGTTATGCATCAATTCTCTGTTAACATGTCTGAACATGCTTATATCTCGTGCTTCACCATATAATGCCATGTTATCCTATATAAATTACCATTGGAACTTTATTTAACTCATTTTGAGCAGCATCACTTTCAGCATTTTTTCTTTCTAATTGATTTTTACGAGAAGTATCATCTAAATACGCTCTTAATTTTTCAATTAAAGCATTTTTTTCAGATTCACCTGATCTTACTAAATCAGCTCCGTTTAAAGTTACTTCAGCTCCTGGAATAGGGACTGTTGTGTATTTTCCTCTTACTAAACCTAACATTTCTTTAGCAATAGCTAAAGTCATTTCAAATATCCATTGGCGACCAATAGAGTTTATTTTAGAATATACTGGGTTAGCATAAGGAACATTAGAAACGTTTGTCACTAAGTTATCTCCACCACCTCCACCATTATTTAAACTGTCAGAAAAACGCTCTGATTTTTTAATATATTGAAACCATAAACGTGTTCCATTATCATTAGCACTAGGAATAGGGAATATTCTAAGTTTATTATTTATAAGTTGAAAACTATAAGCTGAAAGTCTAACTTGGTTAGATATTTCTAAGGCTTGGATTGATGCTATATCATAGTTAACAGGCATAGCTAAGAAACTATAAGCTGTGTTATAAGCAGTAAATCCATATGAACCTAAGTAACCACCAAATCCTAAACCTGTATTATAACCAGGAGCTCCATAATAATATTGAGCTGAAGCTGGGGTTTCATTATAGTAAACTCGTTTAACTTCTAAATCACTTCCTGATATTCCATTATCAACTGCCCAAGCTTCTAAATCATAGTCTTGAAGACTACTTGTTAATATAATTGATCCACTATACCAGGTTACATTACCACCAACACCTGCTTCTTCACCATACTGTTCAGATAAACGAATTGTAGTTGAAAAATTAGGAGTAACTACAGTATTATTTAATACTGAGGCTGGGTATTCTGTAGTTAGATTAGATCCAATTAAGTCTATAAGATTTTCTCTAACTAAATAGGCATACAATTCATTACCATATATTGTAATAGCTTCTTCAAATGCTGTATAAAATTGAATATCTTGTAATTCTACGTTTTCAATAGGATACCCTAAACGTTGAGCACAAAATTTTGCTACTTTATCTGCATCTCTTTGGAAATCTATATCAGTGTCATAGAAACCAAATGGAGTATCTCCTGGAGAAAATGAAGATGAACCGGGCCAAATAGAAATGTTTGCCATAATTTTTTATTAAGTAGTTGCTATATAGTATTCAATCTGAGCAGAGCTTCCAGATGGTTCTACTTTTATAGAAACAATATCATCATAAGTAAAATCAGATACACTTCCTGTAATATCAGTTGTTGAAAGCATAAATGATCCCTTAGCTGCTATAGAAAAGTTTAATTCTTCAGTTGAAGACGACACTTTTAAATTAACAGGAACTGTAGAAGAATAGTTACTGATTCTAGCATATTTTAAACTGCTGGTAACAAATGTTCCAGCTCCGTTGATATCGCTAAATGAAAAGATAGTAATTTCAGATCCAGAAGGAGCATTTAAAATTCTATTATCTACATAATTTACATTAGAAATAGTATGAGTATAATCAGCTCCTCTTTCAGTGCCATCTAAAAGAATTTTTTCTCTAATTAAAATATCAAAATTTGCCATAGCTTTTTGTTATAAATATTAAAAAAGATATATTTATTTATTTTTTACTACCACTTGTGTATATAGTAGCTCCTTGTTCTTCGGCTTCTTCATATAAATTAATTAAATCCTCTACAATTGGATCTCTATGGTTAGTTTTAAGAGAAATAGCACACATATTTTTTATTCTACGGGCTGCTGAGTATAAGAATCTAAATCCAGAATCTTTTTTCTGTTTTAAATCTACTTGGTGATCATCACCACAAATAATCATTTTAGAGCGTAAACCTAAACGTGTTACAATCATTTGCATTTGTTCGTGTGTAACGTTTTGTGCTTCGTCAACGATTACTATGCTATCAAGAAAAGTGCGACCGCGCATAAAACTAACAGGCACAATCTCAATTGCTCCATCGCTGATGAGCTTTTCGATTTTGACTTTGTCATATAAAGCATACATGTTTTGGTATATAGGTTGAACCCATGGGTCCATTTTTTCGCGGAGGTCACCGGGTAAAAAGCCGATTTCCTCCTTACTCACCGTAGGACGTGTAATTATAATTTTATCGCATTCTTTCGTGAATAATTTTTCTAATGCGATTTGACATGCTAATAATGTCTTACCTGAACCAGCCGATCCGGCTAGTAATGTAACTGTATTATTTAAGATTTTTGCTTTTGCTTCTTTTTGCTCTTCATTTAATTGGATTTTAAACTTAATTGGGTTTTTAGGCCTTCTCTTTTGTTGGAAGACCTCATCTTCGTGATGATTTGAAGCCATAAAATAAGAACTTTGGTTATTGCTTATACATATGAAAAAAGAACCCCGCTTTCGCGGGGTTCCCTATTTTCCTATACTAAGTATATTAAAGCTTGTCTAAACCAGCTACATATACCTTACCATAGAATTCAGGACGGAGCATCTTCTTAGCATAACGAGTTAAGAGACCTTTACGAGGTGTGAAGGTATCTGGATCGTAGAGAAGAGGAGTCATGATTAATGGAATGTATGGAGCAAATACAGCACCAGCCTCTAAGAATTGGTTACCTCTGAAGCCCATTAAGATAACGTTTTCAGTCATGTATGGGTTCTTGTATACAGTGTAACGGCTGTTTAACTGACCAGCTTTCTGAACACCGAAAGCATATTCCATTTTAGCAGCATCGCCATCTGAGTTAGAAGCGAAACCAGGAATAGACTCGATGATAGTAGCTACAGTTGGAGAAACTACCATAAAGTTAGCACCGCCACGAAGAGTTAACTGGTGGATCTTATTGCTTAACTTCTGCATCTTAGTTCCTAAAGTTTGGAACCACTGACCTTGTGTATTGTAGTAACCAGCAGTATCAGTATCAAATCCAGTAGTAGTAGAGTTGATTACTCTGTTGTTTTGAACGTTCCAATATTCCGTTCCAGCAGCAGCGTCAGCAATTAACATATCAAGGATTTCGAGGTCGATCTCTAAAGAGATATACTCGCTCATGATGTTAGTTAATTCAGCTTCAGCATCAAGAGCTTGGTAAGCGTTAAGGTCTTGAGCGAATTCTGGAGTCCATACAGCCTTTAACTTACGAGTCTTAGCAGTGATAGCTTCAGAAACCATCTTAACGTTAACCTCAGGAATAGAGATTGTGCTGTTAAGAGAGTTTAATGTAGTATTACCATCTTCGAAGTCACCTCTCTTTTGATCTGTTGGAGCCATTGAGTAAGTAACAGAGCAGTCAGCTAAAGAAGCACCACTAGCACCATCAACTTTTGAAGCTGTGATTACAAATACAACGTTAGTGCCGTCATATGAAGTAAAAGCTGGTAAGTTATCAGAAACAGTAATTGTTGAGCCTGAAATAAGGGTAAATGAACGAACGGCTTCAACATCTAAGTTAGGTAAGCTAGAAGCAGCAACACTTAAAGTTTTGTAATCTCCAGCAGCAGCAGAAGCTGAGTATGTAGAATCAAAATCAAATGTAGCCCAAGTAGCTGAACCTGTAGTCATAGAAACTAAAGAAGCAGTGTTGTTAATAGAGTAACCGAATCTACCAGCACCATATAAACCACCAGCAGTTGCAGGAGTTGAGAATGGGTAAGTAGAACCAGTGTTGCCATACATTGAAGTAGCGGCTGTGAATGGATTCTTAGTAGTTCCGTATTGGAAATCTAAGAAGAATACAAGACCAGAAGGTAAGTTCATTGGCTGAACGCTAACGAACTCTTTAGCTGAGATCTGACCGAATACCTTACGAACTAATGGTAAGGCAATACCTGCCCACTGCTCACCAGCACCAGCTGTGAAGTTAGCACCAGCTGTTCCGGCACCTGTGGATGATTGCTCCATTACTAACTGCTTAGCTTGGTTTTCAAGGATCATCGACATGTTATTTTTATGAGTCTCGTTTCCAAGACCTTCTAATAAACCTGTCTTCTCCCACTTAGCAGCTAATTTAGCAGCGTCTGATTGAAGGTTCTTCCAACCTTTACCAGCGCTTTCTAAAAGTGATTGAATTTGTGACATTTTTCTAAATGAAATTTAATTATCTAATACCCGCTAATTTTTGCCATCTAGCTACCTGTGAATCAACTTCAACAATAGGAGCTTTTGATGGGGCAACGCCAAGCGGTTTTGAAGCGCTACCTAAGTTCTCTTTAATAGGAGCTTTTTCTTTAAGCTCGCTATTTAAGGTTTCAAATACAAGCTTTACTTCCTTAACGGTTTCTGCTTTGTCGAAAGATTCAAGAACTTTAACTTTGTGGTTTTCACTTAAGTTTTTAGATCTAAAAATCTTGTTTGTGTAAAGAAGTTTAGCATTAAGAAGATTAGTTTCGTGAAGTTCAGATCTTAACTCATCAAGTTCTTTTTTCATTTCATCCATTCCTTCTTCTCCCTTAACTGTTTTACCTTTAACTAAACGCTTAACGGCTTCAATACCATCTTTAGCGTAAGTAGAGGCTAATACTGTTAATGGAACTCCAACTCCACCGGCTAACATAGCTAAAAGCGCTTCCATTTCAGTAACGTTTAGGTCGATACCAGCGTATTCATTTACTTCTTCTTCTCCTTCCATGATTTCTTCTACTTCGTCTTCAACTTCAACTTCTTCTTCGTCTTTAACATCCATGTCTTCCATGTCGTCTTCAACTTCGAATTCGTCACCAGCTTCTAACTCACCAGTTCCAACCATATCGCGGATTACGTCTTCGATGAATGATTTGAGATCATCTTCTGACATTTCTTCGAGGTCAATATCCTCGTCTTCCATATCGTCTTCCATGTCCTCTTTCTCGTCCTTCATACCATCTAAATAGCCTTCTTCTTCGGCATCTGTACGGGCATCTTCTTCGAGTTCACCATCGATTTCAGCTAAGAGTTCGTCTAAATCCATTTCTTCGTCCATGTCTTCAGCTTCAGCTAAGTCTTTACCGTACTTCATTTTTTCAGTACGCTTAGTTTCTTTGCTTTCGCCTCCGTCTTTACGATCATCGTCTTTATACTTCTTCTTGGCTTCAGTCATTTCGTCTTCTACTTCATCGAGATCTTCCATTTCTTGAAGTTTTGCTGAAAGCATTGACTTCAATCTTGGTTCAAAGGCCTCTTCTAAAGCAGCTTTTGCGTTTGCAATAGCAGTTTCTTTAAGTGCTTTTGCATCAGCGATTGCTTCTGCGAGCATGTCTCTGTTTGCCATTTTTCCTCAAAATTTTTGTTTGGGGGCTAAGGTTATTATGAACCTTAATAAGAATTTATATTCACTTAATACCATATAGAGATGGTATATTCTATGATACATATATAGAGAGATATTAAAGGTAAAAAAAAGGCCCCCTTTCGGGGACCTTGCCTAAGGTAGCAGGCTTCTTAAATATGTTAGAAAGGTGCAGTTATATTAATTTCACCTTTAGCTAAAGCATCTACTTTAGCTTTAGTGTTACTTCCATCAGCATCTGTTTGTGGCATATCTACACGACCAGGAGCTGCTGCTATATGACCATTTTTAACTATTTGTTCTAAGTTATTATAGAGATGTTTAGCAATTTTCTCTGGAGTATCAAATCCGTATTTGTTCCATACTTGGGCAGCCCCATCTGTTAGGTATTTTTGGACTTTACCTAATACACCTTCATAATTAACTCCGGTCATAATGTTAATGCCCTTAGGATCAGAAGCAGGAACTTTATCTAATTCAGCGGCTACAGCACCGTGAACTGCTTTTAAGATATCTTGTGGTTGATATCCACTTTTAGCTTTTATATCTAAAGCATCCATTGATGCGCCTCGGTTACCTGCAAATACTTGGCTCCATCTGTGGTGGCCATCAATAACATATTTACCTGCATAAGTTACAATTGGACCACCTAC
>Ga0208161_1000835_pt1 | contig 17109 bp, 18 predicted proteins | sample CB_VirMetaG_3_FD_184538 | JGI IMG/M metagenome (GOLD analysis project Ga0208161, IMG submission 184538) | Freshwater to marine saline gradient viral communities from Chesapeake Bay - CB_1508_1S Viral MetaG (SPAdes) (version 4) | ecosystem: Environmental > Aquatic > Marine > Coastal | place: USA...
TTGTCTTGCTAATAATTCTCTACCTTTTTTAGTAAGAATAGCATCTACTGTAATAATTTGGTTATTTAAATATCCCATATTTTAATTTTTATTCTTTAATAAATATATAATTTTTTTCTTTCTTATTCAGTTATATCACCTAATGATAAACTATCTTTGAAAATTCCTTTATCTCTTAATATACCTAATACATTATCATAATTATCTTCAAATGATTTAGGTAAATATTTAGGTCTTAATATTCCTCCAGGAGTGCCTCCTGAGTTTTTATCTACATCTAATATAACATATTTACCATCTTTCTTTAATCTATAGATAGAAAAATGATTTAAATTTAAATTTCCTGTTATTTTAGGAACTAACTTTACTTTAATTGGAGGGAAATTATCTTCAACTTCAGTTACAGTATAATATCTATTTTTATTATATTCAAACCTAAAAATATCCCCAGGAAATAATTGAAAAGGAGTTGATATAGGAGAAAATCCAAAATCTAAAGATTCTGTTGGAGATTGATTAGAATATTCAGGCCCATAAAATGCTGATAAAGCATTAGAAGCTGTTATCCAAGTATATCCTATATTACTATTTGAGCCTGTAGTCCAATAATATGAACCTTGGGTAATTCCTGTTACTCCTTCAACAAATACATCTCCTGGGGGGTATTCTTGGAAAGTTCTTACATACCCACCAAATACATTAAGAGCTGAAGCATTATTATGAATCCTTCTAATTTTAAGATTAAAAGTATCTCCATCCTCTATAGAGTATCCAAAATTAACATTAAACTTTAAATAAACAGGAGAATTCCCAGAGAAAGCTTGATTACCCCCATCAATACTTATCCCTTCAGGAAGGACCCCATTTACTTCAGTAAAGGCAGTGGAAGAAGCATTCCATGTACCATTATTAATAATAGATTGTCTCCTAATATTAACAGAAGCAATTTCAATTTCATTTTTAAATAAACCAACTTCAAATTCAATTATATTAAAATAAGGAGCTAATGTAATATTTGCTGCTATAAAAAATTCTAATTTTATTCTGGTACCACCTGTGTCCTCACCTTTTACAAAAGAAGCAGTAATATTATTATCAAAAGTTAAATTATTTGAGTCGGGGATGAATACTGAGGTAGGATAAGTAACTCCTGTGAAAGTATTAAAAGGCCATGAAGTTTGAGGGGATTCTTTATTATATTCTAAGGCAAAATTTTCAGCATCTTGTTGTATATCATTTCCATCACTATAATTAAAACTCATAGTAGTAACATAGTCTAATATTCCTGACCCTGTTTCTGTATAAGCAATAGGCTGTATAGATCCTATCCCTGTTATTTTATATTCTCCATTTAATTGAGAGTTATTAGTTGTAGGTAATTCTAAAGAAGCAATAGCTGTTTTTCCTATTTCAAAATTTTGATATAAATTTTCTAAGGATGATGATTCTGATAAAGGATTTGAAATATTTCCTCTTTCATCTATCAAATATGAAATAAAATAAGCAGATTGATCTATTATCTCAGGACTTGTACCTCCAATACTTTGGAAATAAGCAATATAAGTAGAGTTGCGTTCTGCTACAGGTAACCCACCAAATGAACCTTGTATAGATTCCCCAGTTTGTTGAGATAATATTATATTTTGAGTAGTCATAAATTAAACAGTTATATTAAAATCAGGTGAGGAACTTCTACTCCCATCATATCTAGGTCTAATGTTTCTTTGTAAAGTATAATTTGAATCTTGAACAGGAGCAGGAGTTGTTGTTCCTGATATAATTGTTGTTATATTTGTAGGTAATAATACTCCTGATGAATAATCTACATCTAAATATTGAATTGAAGTTCTAGCTATGTCTATATTTCCATTTAAGATATTGTAGTCTGAGAATTGGAAATCATATGTAGGTTCAATTGAGACTAGAGTTTCTTCTGTAGATTGAGTAAAAGGAGATTGATTTATATCAATATTCCAACTATCTCCATCTACATAATTACTAGTAGAAATCAAGTCAAGGTTAAAAAATGCAAAATAGTATTGATTTTCTGGGAGAGAATTTAAACTGGAACTAATAGAAAAAGAAGAAGGAGTACTATTTACAGCTGTAAATCCTAAACTAAAAATTCCTTTACTCTCAGGAAAGAAAGCATCTGCAAAAGTTAAACCTGTAGCTGAACTAGAAGGAACCATTAACCAATATAAAATAGAGCTCCCCGCATCTGTAGCAACTGAAGTAAGACTAGCAGTTATAGAGGTGGGAGAATTGGAAAGTCTAGGGATAGTTAATAAACTTGTAGAAGTATCAAAATATCCCATATTATTTCCTGTGGAAACAGAAAAATCCCCAGACCCACTAAATACATACCAAGTATTTATATCAATTTGAGGTAATGTACTAGTTGGAGTAAGAAGAATTCTTTGATCCAATATCTCATTTAAAGAAGAAGTATTATCATTAGGAATAACCCCAAATAAATAATAATCTGCAAAATTTTGAGAGGTTTGAATAAGATATTCTTGTACCCCAATATCAGGATAATTTATTCTTAATTTATTAGCAGTTTGTAGATTTTGAGAATTGTTATTTCCTTCTTTATCTACTTTACTAACTTTAATATATTTTATACCTTGTGTTACTTGTTGTCCGTACATATATTATTAATTTCCTCCAGATATTCCTCCTGGTTGAGTTCCTCCTGGACCTTGAGCTTGTGGATTAAGTATACTACCTGTATCATACCATAAATATATTTGCCCTGAATTTGGTGATGTATTAATATTATTAAAAGCTTCTAAGGGAGTCACGCTACTTGTATAAAAAATTATATCATAGCTTATTTCTAAGGTAGAAGGATATTTAAAAGTATTTTCATCATTTAATTCTCCATCTGTAACTAATAAAGTAGAACCACTAAATTCTCCATTATAAAATTCTTCTTGAGAGTCATGAATTATATTTACTGAACCACTAGGTCCTATAATACTTTCTACCCAACTTTGAGTTAAGTTATAAATATTAGATAAACTTTCTGAAGCAATCCCCCAAGGTGAAATATTTAAGTTATTATAAGGCTCTAATACCCCCCCTGCTCCCCCTTTAATAAATCCACTTTCAATAGAGGCACTATATTCAGGTTGAGTATAAGACATTTGAGGCTGTCTATACTTATTTCTTTCTAAAAGATGTTGTTTGATAACTACTCCTGTAGTAAGACTTGTTCTTGCAGGAACAAAATCTTTAATCATTTTAAATAAAGAATTATCAAAATATTTAATAAGCCTTACATAATCTACAAGATCATAAGATTTATGATATTTTTTAAAATGTTCTTCACTTAATTTTACTAAATCAGGATATGAGGTAACAGACTCAGATACTTGTCTAGGATCTCCTATATATTCTCCTATATTAAAATATCCTAATGAAGCTATGATATCATCATTAACTTCATTTTGTGGTGAAAATGCAACCTCTAATAAATTAATATCTCTAGTATAACTTTCGTTTGATCTATCAAATTGTTGAATACTTCTAAAAGGAGATAAAGTAGTATTTTGATCTGATGGTAATATTATATTTTCATTCCTAATTTTGTTTGAGATTCTATTTTTGATACCGGCTACAGGCTGGTCTAAATAATAAGTTTCTGTGTAACTTTTTAAATGGGAATCTCTATAAGCATATGCATTAACACTGTTTAAAGAGGCAGTATATAAACTATTTCCTGTAGAAAATGATTGGCTTATTAATAAACCAGCATTAGCTGTTATTGCTGGGTGAGAGGATGATAAGTAAAGGTTTACATTAGAAGTTGAAGAGGCACTTAAAGGTAAAATATAATTATTTCCTGCTTGCTGTAATTCATTTCCTAAAGGAGCCCTAAAAGTCAAAGAAGAAAATGATCCTGTAATAGTATTCCCTTCAATTGAAGTAGGATTCATTACAAAATCATTAAATACACTCTCACTTATAGGTGTATTATAGAACCTTAACTCTTGAAGTGAGCCTGAAAATAAAGTATTAGCGGGCCATAATCCACTTCCTCCAGTTCCTAAAATTCCCCCCAAAAAGGCTTTAGTATATGAAGCTAAATCCCACAAACCTACTCCAGGATTTGATGCTGAGGAAGAATATTCATATCCTATTTGATCTCCATCCTCTCCATTATATATATTTTGCTTAGCATATAAGTAAAATGAATTATTACTCCCAGTTTGAAGCATTACACTCCACCATCCCCCATTAAAAAAAGGAGCATTAATATTTAATATATCAGACGATACCCCTGATGATCCATATCTAAAAATTAAATCTCCATACTCATTACTTTGAGAAGGAATTGAACCTGAATAAGAAGCACTTGTATAATATGAACCAGTATACTCTAATCTTAAATGGAATCTTGCCGCAATAGAATTAAGCTCAGAATCATTACTAAAAGTAAGTAATTGTTGAACCTCATGAGAAGTAGGAGGAATACCATCAGTTTTAAATCTAAACATAATAGTTTCAGGACGATCCCCCCCAAACTCTGTACTAGTAGTAATCCAAGGGATAATTGCTCTATCAGTTCCCTTAGTATCTAAAGCAAGATTATATCTATTATACCAATAATCATAATCATCAGTATTATCTTTATCTTTTCCTCCAAATTCTGATATCCTTAAAATTGTATCTGGAATACCATAACAATTAATTAGGGCTCTAACACCTTCAATTGTACCTTTTCTTTTTAATAGATAAGGTAAATTATGGTAAATTCTTTTATAAACTTCTTTATTTACATCATCTAAAGGTATTGGATTATTTGAAGCCGTAATATAAGTGTCAATTATTTCTGAACCTGTTGGGGGTAAAAAACTACCTGATCCATTAATCCCTACAAATCCTGAGTAAAGATCATTAGAGGCAAAATTATTTTCATATAATTTAATACCAAAGCTCCTTAAAGTGTCAGCTACTAAATCTTTAGATATACCATGTTCTAATCTATTATCAGCATTATGTAAATTAGTTATATCTTTAGTATAAAGGTACAAATTATCAAAATGTTGACCTATCATTTCAATAAATAACTCATAAGGAGCATTTTGATGGTCATCTTTTAAATATTCAGGTATAGTCTGTATAAGAGCATCTTGATTAGTATTATCATAATCTGAGGCACTTGTAATTCTATTAGTAAACCAAGTTAATACCTCAGCACTTCCTGTAGATTGTAAAGTATAAGGAGGTTGTGAATTTGATTTAGGATATGCTATTGAATTAGATTCATAATACATATAATAATCAAATCCATCAAAATTTTCTATAATATTTGTGATTTGCCCCTCTAAATTCAAAATACTTCCAGTAACTACTACAGAAGCTGAGGTTGATCCTGTAATAGTTAAAATTGAATTAATATCATTTTGGAGAGATTCAATTAACCCTACTTTATAATAAAAATTTCTAATTCTTTGTTCTGCAGAAGAAAAATGAATAAAATTAGAAAAATCAGTATAATCTACATTTATTTCAATGCCCTTTTCCTCAAATAAAGAGGCTAATTGATTATAAGAGGAAGTTAAAGCTGTAGTAGTTAAAGTTGTGAAATCTATTAATCCTGTAGAATTATTAACTTGATCTCTTATATCTATATTTAAATTTGGGCCTCTTAGATTAATACCTTCTTGGACTATAATTTCCTCAGGTGGAAAAACTACATTAAATCCTAAAGGTTCTGCTGTTTCTTCACATACCCATAAAGTATCTCCCAATGAAATATTTCCGGGTATAGCTTCATATAGTTTTATTAAAACTGTATATTGATTAGGATTAGTATTGTCTAATAAAATATTATTAGCAATATATTGAATGTTATTTCCAAAATTTAATTGAAAATCCTTAAAATAAGAGGAGGCTTCCCTTTCAGCTATAAATTTATTTACTTCAGATTCAATTTCTTCATTAGTCAAGTCATTAGAAGCTAATCTAATTTCTTGTCTTGAAGGAGAAATTTCTTTAATAAAGTATCTAGTATTAACTGAACTTCCTATTTTATTATCAAAGAAATTATAAATTATATTATATTCTCCTTGATCAAACCCAAACTCAACTAAATCTCTTTCAGGATCAACTGTAATACTATTTAAAATATCAAATCCCTGAAAGTTTCCTTCTTGGATTAAAGAATATCTTCTATAATCATTTTCATAATCTAATAAAGATTGATTTATATCATAGATATAAACCTCAATCACATTTTCTAATATATCAAAAGCAGAAGATGTAGTAAAAGAAGGAACTAAGTTTTGATCATTTAAAGAATAATCTTGTAACTCAAAACTCTCTGGGTTTATTATATTAATAGTAGCACTACTCATTGTTTAAACTTTGTGATAGTTGTAATTGAATAACTTGTTGTTCTGTGGCTAATAGATTTTGTCTTAAATTAGTAATCTCATCTAATAATACTTGTATTTCATCTGAAGTTTCTTGAGTAAATCCTATATATTCAGAACTTCTCTGAATTAAAAATTGATGAGAATTAATCTCTCCTTCAGCAGGAATATCATAAAATAAAGAAGTATATAGATCAAAAAATTCCTCAACTGTAAAAGTATCTTCTACAGGAGGTGGTGGTGGAGTTAGTTCTGAAAAAGAAGTATCTATAGTATTTTGGTACTTTCTTTTCTCATAAACTTTTCTATTTAAATCTAATTTTTGATTCATTCATTTACTACTTTAAAATAATTTTTATCATCTAATATTAAAGTAGATCCATCAATTATAGTCTTAACTAAAATTTGATAATATCTTTCAGGTTGTAATCCATTCATATAAATAGTAAAAAAGTTACTTTCTGAATCAGCTGATATTTGAGTATAAGTAGTATCAAAATCTATTACAAATTCATTAGTATCCAAATCTTTTATAGCATAATATGAAGCTGTTGGTAAGTAATAATTTGTAGTATACAAAGAAGAAGTTTGGAAAACACGAGTAGGATATTGTGGTCTTGAATAAATTCTGAACTTTTGAACACTATCTTGATTGTACTGTCCTTTATTATTTCCTAAACTTACTATTAATTTATCTGTATTAATTATAGTATTGGTTGATGAACCTGTATTAAAAGAATAATCTATCCATTTAAATTCTAATTGAGGAGGATAAATGGTATGGGTATCAACTGAAAAATACTTTAAATTAGTAACATAATCTTGACTTTCAACAAACTCATCATTATTGCTTTGTTTTATAATAAATCCATTATTATCAAAACCATCAGAAGTTAGACCTTTTGACTGACTATACCAATTTAAAATAGTATTAGTTACATTTACATTTACATCTTTATCATCTGAGTAATTTAGGGATTGGGTTGGAGTAATGTTTAATCCTAAGGCTGATCCTGTATACCATGTTCCACCTCCCTCATTAGTAGAAGGATAAGAAGCAGTCACATAAGCATTAAAGGAAGTAGGCCAATTACCTGATCCTGAAGTAGTTATAAATTTCCAAGATACTCCATTTGTAGTTTGAGGTAAGTTAGAGTATCTACCTGTACCCATCACCCAAGAACCTGATATAGGATAAACTTCTAAAGTAGTAGTTTGATTCAAACCTCTAATATCAGCTAAAAATGTTCTTAAATTAGTTTGAAATTGGGCTGATCCTACTTTATTGTCTAAAACATCCTCAATTTCAGTTTGGGAAAATTGAATTAAAAATCTACTTACTTCAGGAGAAGTAGTATCATAAAAAGTAGATACTTCTAATATCTCATCAATTCCTGTATTCATAACAGGAAATCCTGAGTATATTGTTGCGTCTTTTTCTGGGAAAATTTTATATACAGCCATTTTAAAAGTTTACTACACGTCCTTTAATATCAGTGTTTAGGTTTTTAACTTCAAATATTGAAGCATCTAAAGAAGGATAAATAATATTATTTTGAGTCGCGGCTTTAATATCATAAGCATATTGTGAATATCCAAGAGAAGTACCTACTTTGTTTATGATATCTACCTTATTTACAGTTTGAACTCCTTCAATTCTATCTAAAGTAATAAATAAATCTCTTAATAGAATTGGTTGATTAATTTGCCATTTATCTATATTAAAATAGTTTTGTAAAGTTGTAATACATCCTAATAAAACTTGATTACTATTATAGTTTGGTAAAGTAATTATCTCAAATTCTACACCGATGTTTATAATAAAAGCATCTTTGATGCGTATTGAATCGTTAATGACTCTATACTGACTTAAATATGTATTTAAATTACGTTTTAAAGTATTAGATGCGGTTGTTAATTTTTTATCATTATTATAAGCTAAAACATATAAATCTAACACTGCAGGAATTTCTCCAGGATTTAAATTTTCTAATTTTTCAGGTTCAACATAAACTTTAGCAATTGAACCAAAATCAGAAGGCATACTTAAAGCTCTTACTAAATAGTCATCTTGAGTAACTGTCCTTTGTTGAGCATTAAAAGCTGCTAATGAATTAAATCTTAATTCTTGAATAGTATCTCCATCTTTCCCCCCAGTTGCTGCCATTGGATTATTTATTCCAACTGAAGAAAATATATATTGAGCTAGAGTATCATCTAAAGTATCTTTTTGAAATTTAATATTATCAGTTGTTATAATATTAGATAAAGTATTAGAGGGAATATTAGCTGAAACTCCTCCTCCAGTTAAATATCTAACTGTTAATGTAGTATTAGATGGAGCTATTCCATATGTATCTGTAAATAAGAAGTTTGAGGGAGAAAAAGCAGTTTTAATTTTATCTTGTTCATAAGGTAATCCTAAACCTACATTATTAGGGTTAGGAATAATTTCCTCATCATTATTTTGGATATTAGTTCCTGCCCCAAATTGAATTTGAAGGTTAGTAGGAGAAATAAATCTTGTTACAAATCTTCTAGGAACCTTCTTAAGTCTTAATAAGTAGGGAGCATCAGCTTTATCATCTGAGAAATTAGGGTCATTTTCCCAAGGGTTAGTATTTTTAATCTTATTTAAAATCATTTCTTGAGCAAGATAAGGTACCTCATACCATATATTTCCATCACTATCAGTAATGTCTAAGATTCCTACTATATTAATATCAGATATATTTACAGTAGGAAATTTCTCAACATTTCCAAAAGTAAAAGTTGTTGTATTAATTGTAGAAGAAATAGCCCTTCTTGTTTTTTTCAATAAAAAATATTCAGGTTGATCTCCTGCTATTTGATAAACTGATACCTCAGTAGGATCTAACGAACTAGAGAAAGAAAAGTCAATAGGATCTTGTGTTATAAAATTAGTATTATTAACTGAATCAGAAGTAACTTGAGTATTTGCTTCAATTTTTAGAGCATAATCATAATCAGGTACATTTTGTCCTCCTTCTAATTTTGCAGGGACTTGTTGATAAAAATCAACATCAACAGTAGCAACTCCCGTTACTTTAGGAGTATACCCTAACATATATGCTAAAAGATATAAATTATTAGTTTGTCTAGCATATTGTATAAAATTTTCTTGAATTTGATTATCTTGATAAAAAGATAAAATATCACCAACATAGGAAGCCATTTCCATAAATAACATCCCAGGGGAATCTTCAGAAAAATCTGAGTAATTATTAGGGAAATAAGTTTTAGAATACTCAATAAGAGCTCCACGTAAGGATGCAAAATCTCGGTTAACATATTTTATGTCTCGATTTTGCTGGTTGGTATTTAATACACTATTAAAGGGCATTTGAATTTAAATTAATTTCTATTACTTCATTATCTAAGTTTAAAACCGCATATTGTATAAATATAGTAATTATATTGGTATCTTCTGAGGGAGTTATAATAAGTTGTTTTACATCAACGTAAGGAAAATAAGTATTAATATCATCTAATAACCTTTTTTGTATCCCTTCCAAAGTCTCAGTAGATATTTGTTCAAATAATAAAGTTCTTAAATTACCACCATATAAAGGATTTAATATTCTTTCTCCTTTATTTGTAAGAAGATAATTTATTAAATTAGACTTAGTTTGATCTGCAGTAGTAAAAGTTTGATTAAAAACTGACTTAGAAGAAAAAGGTATAGAAACCCCAATTGCCTGTCTAGCATCAATATCTACTGCAAATTTATTTGGTATTCTAAAAGCCATTATTTATTTAAAATTCCCATAATTTGATCCATACTAACTTCTCCAGCAGGTAAAGAACTCCCCTCAGAAACAGTATTCATTCCTGGGTGAATTTGGAGAGGTTGAGAAACATTTGATGTGTTCATAGAAATAGTTTTAAAATCATTTCCTGTCATATTCATATGAGTTTCATTTAAAATATTCATATATGCTTCTCTAGTTGAAGGAGAAAAAGAGGTAGACTTATGAGATTCTTGCCAAAATTTAGGTTCTTGACTTTCTTGAACTTTTTGAGAAGAAAACATTTCTATTAATTCTTCACGTACTGCTTCTTTTACTGCTTCTTTGATGATTTTTTTAAATTGATTTACTTTCATGGTAATAAATATTAAATAATTAATCTCCTCTTAAATTTTGAGTGTCTATAATAAATTTTAATTGATCTATAAGTACTTGGGGATTAGAAGCAAATGATGAATCACTTCTTAATACAGGTATTTCTTGTATATTTAAAGCTTGGGCATATCTTTTAGGATATTTAGAAGTATTTACTTCATCTAATTTAATTTCAAATGTAAAACCTTTATAAGATTGGGGTTGATCTAAATTATTATTTTGAGTTTCTTCTATAGTTTGATTAGCTAAAGCATTTAATTCATCATTTATTTCTTCAAAAGGAATATTTTGATCTTCAGAACATTGTTGAATAGCTAAGTCTAAGTTATTTAATAAATCTATTATAGTTTGTAAAACTATCCCAATAATAACTGATGTTACTGTTAATACATTAACAGCTATTCCTGCTACTTCCAATCTCAGTTCTATTTTATTAATAGCACTAGCCACAGCACCTGAAGGAGCAAAAGGAGGTGTGGGAAGGTTTTTAGCTGTATTAATTCCTAGTTGTAAAGCTTGAATTACTACATTTGTTATTTGGAGAACTTTAGATAAAACGTTTATTACATTATAAATTTGATTTAACTGTCTTACTAATCTATTTCTTTTTTCTATTATTTCTTTAATTTTCTTAGAATCAGGACAAGAATCAGGTTGTGCATTAGGAATTCTATCTAAAAGAGCTTGAACAAATTTAGTTCCAAAAGGAGCTAACAAAGATAAAATAAAAGGAAATAAAGTTCGTTTTAAATTTTCTTTAAGTTTATTTAATATAATAGTTAATTTTATTTCATTAGGTTGTTTAATAAAATTTGAGACTTCAATTTCAATATTTTCTACTTCTTGTATTTTAATTTGAAGTTCAGCCTGTTGTTCAGATAAATCTATATTTGTAGATTTTAATGTTATATTAATTTGATAGATATCAATTTTTTCATTTTTATCATTAGTAGATTGACCTGATTTAGTTAATTTACTTTTAAAAACTGGAAGGAAATTTTTTGATTCGAATTTAATATTTTTTGGAATCCCATAAGTTCCAGGAAGATCTAATTGATATGATCCCTTATCATTACTTTGAATAAAAGAAACATTTTCTTCATCTTCAAAGTTTACAGTAATATCTACATTGGGAATCCTGTTTCCCTCATCATCTGTTATAGTACCTAATATTTGGATAATATCTGGGGAAGGAGGGGGTGAAGGGAGAACTTCAGTAAAAATTGTAGTACCTAGTTCACTAGCTGCATCCTCAGCTAATATTCTAGGAGGAATAATGAAGGATGATTCTTGACCTGTATAGATTAAGACTCCATTCTGATTATAGACAATAGCTCTATTTTTAAGATCCAAAGACTCAAATTGAACTCTATCTCCATTTGCTAAAATATATTCTGGAAGTTTTTTGTTAAGAGTATAAGCCATTATTTAGTTTTAACATCTTTAGATAATATCTTAGGATTAGGACCAGCAATTGCCTTCTTCAAATCTTTAACAGCTGCCTCTAAAGAAGGACCAATAGTATTTAATCCCGGAATTGGGAAGGGGCCAGCTTGAGCTGTAGTACAAGCTTTAGATAAGCCTTCTAATGCTACAACTAATTTTTTTAATTCTAAAACAAAGGCATCTCCTTTAACTAATCTTTCACTAGCTTGTCTAGAGCCTAAATATACTTCTTTAGTATCCATTACTATTTTATCAGTTGCATCTATATGTACTGCTTTATTAGCTGATAAATGTATGATCTTATTTGAAGACAATAATATAGAATCTTGTTTAGCATTGAATATTAATCTTCCTGAGTTTAATAAAATTTGATTTCCTTTGTAAACTTGAGGATCTTCTGATGCTATATCTGTATTAGAAAAAGAATTTTTTATATTAGAAGAAGGGAATAAAGGTACTTTTTGAGTAGAGGTTAAATAAATAGAAGAATCATCCCCATTTATATCTTCAGTTGTGGGTTCCCATCCTGGTTGGGATAATCTTCTTTGGCCATTCCTTATAATAGTAATAGGATCACCCTCATTTCCTTCATCAGACCAATTATTTTTAATAGAAGGATTTTTTACAGTACTACCAAAACGAATTGAATTACCCCATCTACCTTCTAAAATGTAATCTCCTTCATATGAAAGTAAAGGATAAATATTAGTCTTTTCTTGGAAAGTAGATCCTAAATTTATTTCGGTACTATTGTCTGTTACTCTTCTAACACTTCCTCCTTCTACTTGTTGGTAATCTTTTTGTTGAGGAGGAGATAAAATACTATTATAGGGAATAGCATTATGATGTTGACTATTCCATATGTTTATAGGGGGAAAATAGTAATAATCAAAAGAAGAAGGAGTAATATCATTATCACTATTAGGTAAACGTATTATAATAACTAATTCATTAATTAAAGGATATAATTTTATATTAGGAAATAAAGGTTTAGCAACTGTATTTACTGTATCCCTATTAAAAGTATTATTAGGATTAAAGATTAATGATCCAATACTATTCCATCCACCTCTTTCATTGAATAAGGGGTGTGAGTTATCTAAAATTATATCTGCTACTCTTCCCGGAAATAAGATTTGAGATTCTATCTTTGTAGTAGAAGTAGAAGATACAATATTACTTATACCGGGTAAACCATACTTCATTTATTATCTCCTTTTAATTTATTTAAATCATCTAGTAACTGTTGTTTTTCCTCATCAGAAATACCTAATGAATCTTCAGTTGTAGGAGTAGCTAAACTTCTTTGAACTAAAGCTGCCATTTTAACTAAAATATCATCATTCTTAACTCCCAATTCCATGTATTCTTTAATTAAAGGAACAACCAAAGTAGCGTCTCCAATATCCTCAATTAAAGGTTTTAATTCAGCAATTAAGGCACTAATTTGTGCCTCTTTTTTTTTCTGATTATTATAAATTTCTTCTAAAATATCAGAATATTTTTTGCCTTTAAATATTTTTTTCTCAAATTGACTCATATTTATTTTGTTTATAAATATTCCTCTTTTTCAAATTTTATATATCCATTTTCCATATAAAATAAATAATTCTCTTTAAAAATTTTAGATAATTTATCAGCTACTTTAGTTATTTGTGGAGTAGTAGCATCTGTTATTTCTCTTAAATATATATAAATTGCTTTTTTATTAAAAATATCTAATCCTTCTCTTTGTTTAAATATAGTTAATATAGAATCTGCAATTTTAAATTCATGAGGTTTAGGGAAAAAATCAATTAAATGATCATAACAATATTCTACATATTGGTCTAAAAAGTTAGATAATCGATCTTTTTCTAATCCATCATCATTTAATTCATAAACATGATCTGGGTTATCATTAAGTTCTTCTGAGGAGATACTATCAACTTTCTTTTTGTAATTTTTATTGTTATTTAGGATAAGATAATTTTTAGCAATTGTACCGAAATAAGAATAAGCCTTGGGAGGATAAACTTTCATTAAAGCTTCCTTACATTTTTTGCTAACACTAAGGGTATCAATATAGTCTCTAATATCTTCTAATTCAATAATATCTTTATCTTTTATATAATCTACAAATGAAGTTATATATTCTTCTTTAAATTCCTCTTTTATTATTTGGGTAAATTTTTTTTCTATATTAGTTTTATGATCATATAAATGAATTTTTTCTAAGAGAAAACATATTACCTCATGTTGCAAATCTTCAATATTATCTACTTCAGTATAATAAAATTTATAAGTGTGTATAATATTTTCTGTTAATTTAAAAAAAGGATAATGTATCTTAGTATGATATAATTTTTGTTTCTCTTCTTCTGAATCTGATTTGTTATATGCTATTATAGCATTTTCAGTATCTTTAGTAAAATAAATCTTCCCCGCCATAAATTATTAAATTTTTAAATTAAATTCATCAAGTAATTTTTGTAATTCTTGAATCTGCCCAAAAAACCATCCAATTTCATCATCACTTTTAAAAACTCCTCTTGAATCAATTTCATCTAATTTATTTTTAGAAAATAAAAGAGCTTCTGAGAGTTCACTAATAAAATTTTCATATGTAGTGGTAATTTCTTCTAATTTTTCATTCTTTTTAAGAAGATTAAAAGTAGTATAGCCTAAAACTATAACTAATATTGCTAATATAATAATAATTGCTATCATAATGAATCTAAAATATTTTTTAAATTAGGATTTTTTAGATTTCCCAAGGCTTTGTCTTTTACTGGGATATTTTTCTTAGTTTCAATTTTGGGTTTAGAGTTTCCTATTTTAGGAAGCCATTCTTTCTCAAATTCAATTCTTGAAGCCATCAAATCTGCTTGATGTAATATAAAAGGAAGAGACGTTCTTGGTTTATTCTCAGGAATATAAGAAATTAAATATTTTTTGTTAGCATCATCATATAAACCATCATGAGTTTGGATAGCTATCATTTCATTAAAGGTATATTGAACCCCATGAGATTGGAGAAGGAATAAACCCCTATCAGGAACTGAGGCAAAAGGAAGTTTATCATTAAATTTATAGTCTTCCCCAAGTTTTTCTTTTCTCCATTTATCATCTTGTGGAATATAAGATTCATAATCTTCATCTCCTATTTTACCTAAATCATGATTTATAGCAGAAAAAACCAACTCCTCAATTGTATAGGTTGAAGTATTTACTCCCATTTCTATCCATACTTGATTTAATTTAAGACTACATTCTACCACTCGATTAACATGATCTACATATCCCCCAGGAAAAGCATTATGGTATTCTTTTTTATGAGAGGCAGGCATCATAACTATTCTTTCCTCATATTTTTTGTATAAATCAAGAAGTTTTTGTTTCCTTTCACCTGTAATATAAGTATCAATATTGGATAAAAACTTGTTCCAATTTGATTGGATTTGTTCTGCTGATAACATATTATGATTTATTTATTTCATTAGCCGAGAGATTTTCTCTTGAGATGTATGATTTAATCTCATCATTTAAATTTTGGATTTCTTCTACAATCTGGGTGAATTCCTCTTTGGAACCTTGTCTTTTTAAAATAAAATCTAATTTACGAAGACACCCATCAATAGCATCTAATTTACGGTTAATTGTTTCTCTATATTGCATAATTAATAAATGTTTTATGGTTTAAGTGTAAAGTAAAAAGAAAAATTTAAAATAGCAAGCTAAAGTAAAATTTCTTTTACTTTTTTTAAAAAAGCACAATTTTCATAATATTCTAAATCTTCAAAATACCTCATTGAATAATCTATAATTTGAATAAATTCTGGGGAGGAGTTAGATTTAAGAATTTCTAAAGAAGTTTGCTGAGATAAATCTAGTTTACTTAAATAATGAAAAGCTCTAACATTGGAAACATATTCAGCTAATTCTTTATCTGTTTCTTTATTAGAAATAGCTTTAGAAACAATATTATGGACTTCCTTTTGATTTTGATGGATTTTTATAAACATTTTTATAAAATATAAAGGGTGGTCCTCAAAATTAGCATAAACCTCATTTGGGGAATCATTACCTTTAAATAATTCAAAAATCTTATTAATATCCATTTGACATAAATATAAAAAGTCCTATGTTTAGGACCTTTTATTTTTTAAAATTCTAGATACCTAATGGTGTTACCCTAGAAGGAATAATATTTTTTATATAATTTGAACAGATACTTAATAGTGTTACCCTATTCTAAAAGTTAAATATATAATATACGTATATTAATGCTTTATTTTTGTTTACTGTTATGAACAAGCCCCCAACCAAAGATAGTATAATCACCTTTCTTAGTTTTGTACAAATCCATTAAACAATGTGCTACTGTTTCCCCTCTCATTCTAAATACCCCCAATGATGTCCTAATCATAAACTCAGTAGTTCCAATAACAGTTGAAGGGTTATAATGAGTCATAAAATTCTCAAAGTAAGATGGGATTTCTTCGTTTTTCATATTTTTAAAATTTTCAACTATGACCATGATCTATCACATCGTTCTCTGCGTGGATTATTGTTTCTGAAATTGGCAAGTTCTTTCTCTCGCTTTGCAATATTGGCACGAACCAATTTTAATTCTTTATGGATTTCATCCATCCACGCTTTCCATAACGTTATATCCATTGTTAGTTTATTTGGTTTTAAACTTATATCTAAAGATAATAAAGAATGACCCGAAGACCAAACTTCCTCACTGACAATGATAATCAGCAGCATGAGTTGCAATTTGATTATCCGGTTTAACATTAACCTTATACCCCAAACTTGCAGCCCAACCTTGGCAAGAAGAAATCAGTTTATGACTTTTATATTCTTCATCACTGTTGTAATCCATGTCAATTTGGATTTTAACATTAACATGTTGACTTAACCATTCAGCCACATCTAAACTCATTTCAGTTTCTTTCCACAAACGAGTAAAGATATCATTAATACGGGATACAGTTTGCTTATGAACTATATAATGGACCCCTCTAGAACCATAACGGTAAGCAATTACAGTAGCATATCTGGTTTCATGTTTTTTGTTTTGAGAATCAGTACCTATATGGATTTCTACGTTTGGGTATTCTTTAAGGATTTGCATAGTATGCTTA
>Ga0208161_1000840_pt1 | contig 17026 bp, 24 predicted proteins | sample CB_VirMetaG_3_FD_184538 | JGI IMG/M metagenome (GOLD analysis project Ga0208161, IMG submission 184538) | Freshwater to marine saline gradient viral communities from Chesapeake Bay - CB_1508_1S Viral MetaG (SPAdes) (version 4) | ecosystem: Environmental > Aquatic > Marine > Coastal | place: USA...
TGCGGCACTTAGAACTTGCTTTGGATCTTCTGAAGATTCTGCTGCTGCAACTGTTTGCTCTGCTTTTGTAATTTGTTCTTGTATTGAATTTCGAATTTGTACCTTAACTGGTTCCAATTCCTGTCTTAGTTTATCTAAAGCACCCGGCTCATTGAATTCAGGATATTGCTCCAATAAGGCTTGAGTATATTCTGTATTAAATTCCTCTGCTTTTTGCTGAGCTTCTTTTTCTTTGTCAGTCGCAAAAGATTCTCCTGCTCCCTTTAACTTATCGGCAAGCATTTTTTTGGATATTTGTTTTGAAGCATATTTAGTAACACCCTTTTCAGCTGCCTGTTCCGCTGCTTCCTTAGAGGCTCTTTGAAAGAATGTTTTGATTCCAATTTTTCCTCCTTTAGCAGCAGCTCCAGAGCCGCCCGGAGTGAACAATAATCCCAATCCACCTATTATCACACCAATCAAATTACCGAATGCGTCGCCCCAACGACCCAACAGAACCGCAGCAAATAATGCAACAATATCACAGCCGAGGATAAAAACGTCCCATGCTTTTAAAGCGGCTACTGTACCAGCGGCCAGTGAGATTGCAACAGGTGGAGCGAATGACATAAATGCAGCAGCACCGAAACCAATAACAGCAGTTAAAAGGCTAAAAATTGTAGCGATTGTAGATAAGGTTTCAGCGATCCATTGGATACCTTGTATCGCCTTAGTTAGCATACCCTCTTTCTTTTCTTGTGGCGTAATATCTATAATTTTTTCAAAATCTTGACCTAAAGCATTTGTAATTTGTACTAATTCAGAAGGCTCTAATCCAGGAGATGATTCGGAAGCTGTTTGAATTAATTCTTTTGCTGCTTCAAAATCACCGGAAACTCTTTGGATCATTGCTGCTACTTTTTGATCGTCTTCTTTATCTTCTGTTCCAGCAGCCTTTTCTGCTGCTACTCCGAGTTTCCCTAGTGTTTCATTTACAGTTTCGATAACCGCTTGCACTTCTTTCAGTTCTTCTTTTAAATCATTTAAATCCATTGAAGCATCTTCAATTTCTGACCTGTCTAATTCGCCGCTCTTATATCTTTTCCTAAGTTCTTTCATTTCGAGCTTTGCTTTCGACAACTCTTCTTCAAGTTCCTTCAAGGCGCCAATGTTTGCCTGAAGCACATTAGCCAACTCTTCTGCATTCATTTTTTTGATTTTTTCTAAATAAGGCGTCAAAGTATCAACAGCTAGAGGAGAGAACAAGTCAGAATCATCTTCTCTACCTGCTTCTTTTAAAATCTCTTGTGCAATAATTCTATTGATCTCGGACTTTGACCAAAGACCAGATTCATTTAATTGCTTGATCAAAGGAGTTCTCAATAACTCCAATGCTAACTGTTTCTTGTTAATGTTCATCTTCTGATATCTCCGTCATCTGTATCTGGGTGTGCTCCAATGGCAGTTTGTAAGTCTTGTTCAAGCTTTGAATTCAAGTCTGGTAATGGCTCGTCTGGAGGGACATTCTTGGCATTCCGAATAATATTCTTTGCCCATTTCTTAAGAATGTCTTTATTGATTAGTTTTTCATATTCGTCTTCAATATTTAATGCAGAAAATCCCGCTAGGTTTTTAGTTAAGGAATCGTCCATTCCCATGATATCGTCCACCAAGAAAGCTCCAATTGAACCAGCATTATTTCTAGCAAAATCAGAAAGACCCTTGATTCCTTCTTCTGTACCTTGTTCGAGCTTTGCTTGAATTTCGTCAGGGATAAAATCCAACACGTCCTCAAGGTCGTCTACAGAATCCATAACTTGCTTTAAAGCTCCTGTAGCAACCTTGAAGCCAAACTTAAGAAGAGACTTTCCTAGTCGAGGCCATTTCTCTCCAGCAAGAGTTAAAGCAATTTTTTGAGATAATTCTCCCCAAGTTTTTGGGTTTTCTATATCTTCTCTTAATAGAGTGTTTCTTCTCCAACCTTCCATAATTGGCTTCATGTTGTTTTTCATTTAATGACTCCTAATCACCATAAATAGTTACTTGTCCTTAATGTCCAAGCCCATTTTTGTAATTTTATCCATATTCAATATCATTTCTTGAAGAGAAGGGTCTTCGCCAATAGCATATCCCATCATACAAATGTTTGCCATTTCATTGACGCTCATTCCAATAATGGCAGCCTTTTGAGCAAGCTCCATAAACATTCTAAAGATTTCCATATACTCAGGGTCTTCTTTGCAGCGCTTCATAATAGCGTCCATTGTTTTATCATCAAACATATTCTTTCCTATATAAAATTTTTCCAACTTAATGGTATCTGTATGTTGGGCACTGTTCTCAGAACATTGAATCTAGGAACAGTAGGCTCTTTAATTAGCGGCATAGAAGCTTCAGGAGGCGTTTTGTTGCCTTTTTTTTGATTACAAGAGTAGCAACAGGCCACAATGTTTTCCCACGTTTTTTGACCTCCTCTTGACCTTGGAATAACGTGGTCTAAAGTCAAGTCTGAATGGGAAAATTTGCCTTTACAATATTGACATATATATCTATCTCTCCAGTAGATATTCATCCTTGTTGGAGACATATATACAGTTTTTTTTCTTATATAATTGTTCAATACGATAATCGACGGATAATAAAAAAGAGCGCTAAGCTTCTCGGAGTGATTCTCGAGTGCTCGCGCTCTTCCTGTGTAGACCATAGAAAATCCTTTGAGACCTTCAATGATCTCAATAGGTTGATAGGCTGCATCTAGCTTTAATGTATAAATATTACATTCCATTACACAGCTTAACTAGTTCTTTGATAATAACTTTGAGGCATTTCCATCAACGGGAATTTTTGTTTTTGCAACTTCTGCCAAGTCGAAGTTGTCGATAAAAGATTTAAGCTCACCAAAAGCTTTCTTATAGTCAGGCTCCATAATAACTTCTGTTTTTCCACCATGACCGTGAATCGCGTGTACTTCACCGATATTGTCATACACAGTTACGGAAGGGTGATCACTTAGCCAAGTAACAGCAACCTTTCCATTGTCAAAAATGAAGCCTTGTGCAACTCTTCCAGTGCCAGAAACTCCACTTTCGTCTTCAGTTCTATTAAGATAAAAAATTTTCATTAAATCCACTCGCTGTCTTCCGAATCCTCTTCTGAAGAGGGATCTTCTTCAAGTTCAATCTTCTTTTTGACTCTCTTTACTTGAGGGTCTCTGATATCACCATTTCCCTCTAAGTAGTTGAAGACTTCCAATGTTTGCTTATGGTGTTCAGCTATAAACTCCAATACATCCAACAAAACTTCATAAGGGGCCTCATCAATTGGTTTAATGCGCAAAACGGATTCAAAAATATAAATAATTGCAATTTCGTTTGATTCATGATCTTCCATTAACGAGAACTCACAATCTGTGATTGTTGTTGTAACATAACCCTTTGCTTGTTCAAACCATTGCTTGATTGTCTCGCAATAAAAAGCTTCGGCTTTTTTGCTGTCAAGCTTTAGGTCAATTCCAAAGTTTTCTAAATTGTCAATTGTATCTCTTAGATCCATTCGTCTTGCTCCTCGGATTCTTGTGATTCTTCTGAATCCTTTTCTTCAACTTCTTGAGGTCTAGAAAAATATTCCATAGTATCTACAAGGACCTCGAAACAATTCTCACTGCAAGGTAAGAACCTTAAAGTAGAATCTTTGATCACTAGTGTGCTAACATGCTCTTCGTATAAATAAACCTCCATTGAGGTCTTATTCAATACGGAGGTTCGCATATAGCTTTTTTTATTAAGAAATGAATTTAACTCAAGCATGATTTTAATTTCCTCTTCTCTAGAGGAAGTTTCTAAATTCATTCCATTTTCTAAAAATCTTTTAACTAATTCCATTCTTGTTCTCTCTAATCAATGCTTCAATTTTCTCAATAACTTCTTTTGTTTCTTCAGGACCTGTCGTATGAAAAGACCGAGGCCCACAAGCCTGAAAGATTTCATAATCATTACCTTTCGGACTGTGGGCTCGATCACCAACAAACCAAACATTTCTACCACTAAAGTGGCGGAGAGCATAAGTTTTATCCCAACCATTAGGATAAATATCAAAAGAAGTATCACCTCCAAGTTTTACTGTAACATTTTGTAAACCATTTGAATCAAACAATGTTCTTAGCTTAGAGAACATTTGAGTTCTAAATTTAAAGTCCTTATCGAACTTCTTAAATCTTTTGCGCTGCTTGTCAGAAGCTAATCTTCCAGACGGAGACCAATTTATCATTGATCCCCTTGGAGATATAAAATGACCGGATAACGGGATATCAAATTCTGAAGCTTCTGTTTGCAGCTTAATTAAAATTTCCAACAACTTTCGGTAATTGTCTTTACCAATCTCTCTTTCCATTTCTGCTGAATGAATAATAGAATGTTCATGAGAGGAAAACTCTGGTGGAGTGTACCATTTTGTACCATTACAAGGAAGAATATGGAGAGAATAACGAATAGAGTGGTTTTGTATTAAAGTTGACATCTGTTCAGATACATAATCCATATCTGATCCTGTGACGATTCCGATATCAGCAATTTGACCTAAGCTCCACAAGGGGGAGGACAAAAAAGGAGCAAAAGGTTTTCTTGCTTCCGTTAAGGTTCCGTCCATATCAAATAATACGATATCTCTACTCACTACTCTCTCCAATTCAAATGTGTGTGTTTCTTGTTGTGTATTATTAATATACCACAATCTGAAAGGGTTGTCAAGTAAAAAGTGAAAGTTTTTTAAAAAAGTTAAAACGAAAAAAATCTGAGCATATTTTATATATTATAATATATTATATACATGTATTATTCTCTAATGTAATCTTTATAGATCAATATAAAAGTATCATAAGGAATACCTAATGTATCTGCCATGTCTCTTTTAGTCTTACAGTTTCTAGATACAAAATTAAATAGAGACTCTCTAATAACATAAGGTAAAGAATACCATAAAGGAAATCCATATAGCTTACCTGAGACCATTTTAGCTGCTAATTCAATCTTTATTGATATCAGTTCTTCTAAAGTCAATTCAGAGACCTTGTCGAGGAAATCGGGAGTAATCTTACCTTCTTTTCTTAACTCAGAAATAAATGTATTTTTTTTCTCTTTTTCTCTTGACATTAGGTCTCCGACATGGTATACTAATCATGTGTTAGTGTTATAGATTGTTGTTTCTTGTGTAAATAAATTAGTTGGAGGACTATTGTGGATTTTGGATATCTGGTTGTTGAAGCTGCGGGTTTAACTCTTCTTCGTATGAGTCGAGTAAAAGCTTCAAGTTATATAAGCCCCATTTTTTAAACATTTCTCTGTCTTCACCTGCGTCAAGGTCAAGATAGTTATCTGAGAAATAAGATTGTACTAGATTGAAAGCGTCAAAGGCTTGGTTTCTACCTGTTGAATCTCCTTCAAGACCAGAACCAAATTCTTCTCTTTCTTTCTCTTGTTCTTTTTTCTTTTGAACATCTTTTTCAACCTGAGACATATTTTTATTTGTTTCAGCTTCTTTTTCACCTTCGATTTCGTCGGAGACAACATCATTCTCTTCAGGATCTTCGTCAATATCAATGTCAATTTCACTGAGGATACTTTCAAGCAAACCTTCAGCAAGAAGATCTTCAATGTCTCCTTCAATATCCATATCTTCAGGAGGAGCCTCTAAATCAGTTCCAGTAGAAGGTTCAGTCTCAAGGCCTAGTTCAGTATCAACTGCTTCAACTTCTGCCTCATTTGCAGAAGCAGATAAAGCGTCAAGTTGATCAAAGAGACGAACAAAAGCAGCGAGGAGATGATTACTGAATGACTCTCTTTGTTCTTTGGTTGAAGTTAATTGTTGAAACTTTGTTTTGATAGAAGGTTTAGCTTTACGAATAGCATCACGTAATTTATTGATACCAGTATTAGGATGAGGGTTAGCCATATCTCTAGCTTCAAAGATAACAGTGTTTCTCTTTTCCTCAACAGTTTCTGAAATTAAAGAACGTACAAATTTTCTAACTTGCTGCTCTTGCAAAAAAATCTTTTTTTGCTCTTGCAGCATTTGTCTTACAAAGGTTTTTCGTACAAATTCTCTTAATAATTTTTCTTGATTATTATTCACTTTCTTCTTCCTCACTATCAAAGTTTCTATCGATAAAGTCGCCAAACATTCTTTCAAGAATATATTTGTTTAATTCTTCATAGAGAGCATTGTTGATTTCTTCGAGAACAATCTGTCTTAATTCAGCTTTGGTAATATTCATTATCTAATTCTCTTTTTGATTGATTTAAGTACAACCTTGTTTGCTTTTGCGATACGCTTAATGGACTCTTGAAGTTCTCTAGTTTTGCTTTCGTGTTTACGATCACCGCTCATTCTTTCTTTTCCTGCGTCATGATTCTCATTACCAGTACGAGCAGCAGCACCACCTTCTTCAAGTTCGTCTTCTTCTCTTAGTTCTTTTTTATCTCCACAAGAGGCCTCGTCTAATTCTTCTTCCTCGTGGATACGATCTGGTTGATATCTATCTTCATGTCCTACAAACTTGTCAGAGTTAGTTGTACGAGGGTTATTGCGACCTTCTTCTAATTCTTCTTCTTTAAGATCTTTATCACCCTTGCCATCGATGGCATAATCAGGAACCATTTTTCCGGTTTTTGGATCTTTTACCATTTTTTTCTTCTCTTCTTTGAGAATACCAAACTTCTTAAGAAGCTCTTTATTCAATTCGTTGTTTTTCCATTCTTTGAGTGACATTTTGTTTTTCTCCTCTAATTTCAAATTGTCTTCGTATTCTCTCATAAGAGCATTGCCTTCTAGCATAGCCTCTTGTTCAAGTTTCTTCATTTCTTCATTCTTTAAGTAGTAGCCTTCACCCATATAGCCACCAACCTCTAATCTACCTTCTTCATTCTGTTGATGGTGAATTAATTCGTGGGCAATTGACCTGAGCATATCTTTTGGGTGTCTGCCGTCTGTAAATATGTGTATTTCAAGGGTGCTAGGGTCGTAATAAGCGGTTTTCCCAAGAACCTTGGACTGATTACTAGGCTCTGAATCAAAATAGATTGTAGGGGGCTTATTGAAGCCTATTTTGCTATTAAAATAATCATACATCCCTCGAACATGAGGTTCAAGAGACGTAAGATCAATTTTTGAAGGGTTTTTTATAGCACAAGTCATAGTATAATTAGTTCCTTTTTAGCATTTTTCTTACTGAAATAAGTGGCATAAGAAGGGTTTCTCCACTACCAAATACGTTGATTTTAGCTATATATCCCCACCCTGAGATCCTTTCTTCTTCAATAATATCTAATAAAAGGCCACTTTTTGTCTCAAAAATGTCCGTAGTTAGGTTATTTTCCCAAGAATCCCACTCAACAAGGTCTCCAACGGACAAATCTTTGAGTTTTGAGGCTCCAAAACCTTCATTTTGCATAGTTCTAAACTTAGAACCCTCTTTCTGGTCAATATTCTTCGTCATAATCCTCAAAATCACCCATATCGTACTCGTATTCTTCCATTTCAGGCTCTGTTTGGGCCAAAGGTGGCATTGCAGTAGCCATTGACATCATTCCTGCATTCATTTGAGGCATAACTTGGTCATAAGCACCTTCTTCCATGCCATATTCGACATAATGTTTAACAGTTTTGATATAATCAGCGGCTTTTGTCAATTTCGACTGTACCCAAGCCTCTAATTGAGTCTCATCATTCAACATTTGACTTAATTCCTGAGCATATTCAGCAATATCAGTCAATTGACGCTTAGCCATGCGACCTTCTTCGTCGATTTCACCATTAACCATACCGGGCTGAGTATTCATAGCGGCTCCACACTCTTCTTGAAGGATTTCCAACAATCTTTTTTTAGAAATTTTCATTTTTTGTTCCTCATTTCAAATAAATTAGACACAAGAGCAGCATGATAACAGTTTCAGACTCGAAATAACTGCTCAATAGTAACATAAATAGGATAAATCCTGTTGTTTTAAGTATATTCTTCAAAAATTCTTCCTCATTTGGCATTATTCACCTCCGCCATCGCCACCGTCACCTGAATCATCGTCTAAAAAGCTAAAATCATAATATCTACTTCCGTAGATACCCCATTTATTTTTATTTTTTTTAGATTTTCTCTTCTTTCTTTTCTTGCGTCGCTTCTTTTCATCAAGCTCTTCTTCTTTTTTAATCTTAATCTTATAAGTTTTTACAGGTGTTTCTTCATTTTCCTCCTCTAAAACTCCAAATCCTGGAGGAGCAGACTTGGAACGCTTAAAATTTGCGACACGCTTTAATCCTTTTGCACCAGTTGTGCGAGAACCACCTAAGCCAATGATTCTTTTTTTCTTAATTGAGTGATTTTTCGAGTGAGGTTGATAAGATTCAATCAATTCTTGCTGCATTTGCAATATTTGCATGACATTTTCAAGGTGCTGTGTTGCATTACCAGCAATTTCTTGCATAACTTCTTCATAATCACCACAAAAATATTCAGCAACTTCCCACTGCAAGTCAATTACGCCCTCTAATTCGTCTGAAGAATAGTCAATTCTACCGAAAAAGTAAAAAGTATCCTTAGTTACACCTCTCCAAGTGGTCTCTGTCTTGTCCAAAAACTGAACTTCTTTGACTTCGAGCTTTAATTCTTCTTTAACTTCACGCCAAAAAGCATAATTTGCCTCTTCTCCCTCTTGGACATGGCCACCGGGAGCGTCCCACTCATAAGAATCGGAGCGTTGAGCAATAACAATCTTGTTATCGGAGGTCAAAATGACTCCTTTTGCAACTGCGTCAATATCTTCGATAAGGTCATCGGGGTATTTTACTTCAATTTTGAAGTCTGGGTGCAAGTTTTTGTATGCTGCAATTGCCTCATGTTCTGCTGGATCGTCATCATAATGTACTCGAGACCCTAATTCATATAATTTTTTAGCTTTTGGCTCACCATTGGTGTAGAACACAGCGTCAACTTCAATATTCAGTTGAGATAAAAGTGCTTTTACACTTGATTCTTCTGCTTCAAGTGCAACATTTCGAGAAGTAACCACCATAACAGTAGTTCCAGACTTCTTATAGGCCTGAATTCTCTTGATAATTTCTTTGTTGACTCCTCCAAACATGTGATGTTCTTCTCCGTCAACAGTTGTATTGAGGAAAGACTTGACAATCGTGTGGTCAAAGTCGAATGTTACAACTTTTCCATTGCGATTGTCCTTGAGTCTGTCCATTGCTTCTAATAAGTTTTTCATTTAGACACCTCCACCCTTATTATATCTTATTTTTTGCGATTTGTCAAGATTTTTAGTCGGTAATTTCTAGATTCTTTGATTCCTGCTTGTGGATTACTACCTCTGAATAGTCCGAGATCAACTATAACGATATCACTACCACCTTCTCTTTTCATAACATTTTGGAAATGTATGTCTTTAGCAATCAATCCAGTCAAATCGTAGAGCTTTTTAATAGCTGTGAACAATTCTCTGCCCATTTCGCCCGATTGTTCTCTTTCTTCTGGAGTTTGACTTAAGTCTCGTTGAGTAAATCCGATAGGAATCGAGGTTGTAGTTCTAATTCCATTAATATAAGCTGTTGCAACCTTTTGAATTGCCATTTCCAAATCTGTTTTAGCCTTTCTAGCGGCTTTTGAGTCAGCTTGAATCTTTTCTGTTTGAAGACTTTGAATTAAATTATTGTAATAATCAATAAATTGTGTAGCTTGCTCTGGACTAACTCCAGCTGCGCTTGCATTTGTCTGCATTTGTTGAATATTTTGTCTTGCTTCTTCGATTTCTTTATCGATTCTTTCTTCTTCAGCTTGAATTTTTGCAGGGAGAGCTAAATCTTGAACCTTAACCATAGCATTCATAAGCTTTAGCAGGATCACAAGAACATACTCATGACCACTTGACTTAACAACGTCTTCTGTTGGAATCTCATTTAACAAGATATCGTAATAATTTTGAAGACCGAAACCAGAATTAATATCCATTTCGTCAATTTGGTCTATGTATACGTCATCTAACTTATCTGGGTCTGAATATTGTAACATTTCAAACCTTCTAAGTTGCCTTGGAGTGATACTAGCAACCACTTGGTCAATTTCAGGAAGTCCTCGACCTAGTTCTACGGGCGCAATAAGATCTTCAGCGATTGCTCGAATCTTTCCATCCATATCAAGGAATTCGTTATTGATAAATCTTTTCGCTTTAATTGATTGGTCTCGACTTTCTCCAAAGTCGGCAACATTTTTTGCATCATTCATAAAGTGGTCGGCTACGGCGTCATTCACGTCAGGAATAAATGCCGATTCTTCTGGGGTCAATGGGACGAGCTTCTCCATTACAATGAATCCGAGGTCTTTGCCGCCAAGATTTGACTTCCAAGTATCATAAGTCTCAGGGAAGTGTTTCCATAGCGTCTCGTCCTTTGAGGCTGCCTCAGATACTTTCTTATAGTTTTCTATCTCTCTGTTGATTGAGCTTTGAGGAATTACTTTGCTTGATTCGCCAATACCAATTACCTTAACAACGTAGTCTCCTCCAGTCTCAATATCTTCTGCTGCAAACACAGTACCATATTGACCGATTCCTAATTCAGAAGTGATTTCATAACCATGAGCTTCAATGTCAGCAGATATCTCAGGATACTTAAGTCTCATTTCCTCAGCTTGGTCTACTGTTGGTTGTGCTTGCGCAGGTTGGTTTTGAGGAGCAGCTGTATTATTCATAGGAGCGGTACCAATGGTGAAATTAGTGGCTTCCACCACATTCTTTAGTCCTTGGTGCTTGGAGCGCTCAACGTGCCCAGAATGCTCTTTCTCGCCGCTTACAGAAGGCCGACGATTTCGTCCGGACAATCCTTGAGAAGAAAACATTTCTTCAAGCTCTTCTTTTCCCGCATGGCCTTGCACAGCACCACCAGTCATTGAAGACATTTCCTTTAACTTTCTTTTGATCTTAAGTTTAATTGGCATATCTATTCTCCTAATACCAATTAAATAGTTTTGCGAAAGCTTATTGTCAAGCTTTTATCGCGCCAAATTTTTTCTCTTTCACTAGTTCTTTTAAGAACTTTCAGCAATTTTTTTCCAAAAAAAATTAATTTAATGCCTTGTTTCGATAGGTTGCCTTGAATTTATTTTCTTTTAGTTTGTTGACAAGATAGATTGGATCACTTTCAAGTTTTCCGTCATTGGGGTGTCCACCGATTGTTCTTCCGTTCTCGGCTTTGGCAATAACCATTTGAATAATATCATTGATTTCAATGGCTTGTTCGTTTGGAGCGTTTTGAACTTTATCGGAAATATAAGACCACACTCCGTCCTCGGTTCTTGCAAGAAGGTCGTCGTCAATCATGTCGATATATTCGGGGTCAATTTTTAAAAGCTTTTTCATGTTTTGTTCGGCAACGGAATCTTGATCTCCGATTTTGGATTTTAATGCAATGAACAAACCAGAAAGAGCGGTGAAGTTTCCAAGCCAGCCTCCGGCAATGGCGGCAAGGTCGGATTCAACGGACCAAGCTCCAAGCAATGAAGCTAAGGCGGCAGCGGAAGCAATAATGATTCCAATCGAGCCTTTGTTTTCAAAAATATATTCTTCAATTTGTTGAGCGGCCTCGCCTGTATCTTTAATGTTTTTGGCGGACAATAATAGGGCATAATTAACGGTTTGAGCCCACTCCCCCCAAGACCCCTTGGGGTACTTCGCAAATTGATTGTAGGACCCTTTACCGTCCTCAAAAGCGAACATTAATCTTTGGTGCAAGCTCATGCCTTCAACGGCCTTCTCTCTTGTCACTCTTTCGTCGTCAGCTTTTTCGGTTGCTTTTTCAACGCCAAACCAATCAACGTTTCTTTCGGGGTCCATTGTCTCTTGGATATCGTCTTCACCTAAGAACTGAATAAGGTCAGCTAATACATTAACGGGATTGTCTGAGTTTTTATTTTCTTTTAATATTAATAATCTTAGTTTCATTGGGTAAAGGCTCCGAACATTTCTCTTTTTGAAATCAACTGAAGATACTTTTCGACTTGGTCGAATCTATCGCGGCTTCCCTCTGGCTCCATTGTACTGGCAAGGGATAATCTTTGAGCATTGAAGCCGGCCTCTGGGTCCTTGCTTTTGTCAAAGTAATACTCGGACTCATTCAATACTTCATTGATTAAGTTTTTTAATTTTGCCTTTGTTAATTTCATTAGAAACTCTCCTATTCCATATAAATAGTAAAGCGGTCAACTAATCTAAAATCCACAAATTTTTTTGGGAAAATTTTTTGGCATGCGAATATTGCCAAATAAAGCTTTGAATAGGAAAAAACCGAAATCTCGGAAATTTTGTAGAGGGTATTCATGTACCTCGCTGCGCTCGCGCCGAAGGCGCTTTTGTTAGTACTTATTTCAAGCCCCGAGCTTTAGGGGGTAGTAGGGGGTAGATCCCCCCACCACAACACAAAGGACAAAAAATGTCTTTGAAAAATCAATCGTCAAAATCGAATGATTGATTCTCTACAATGTCGAAAGTCTCGTCCTCGTCGCCATACCCCAACTCGTCCGCAATCTCCGCAGCGATCTCCTCAGGCATATCGTCGTGATCGTCTTGCAACATACGATCCGCCAATGCTCTCAATCGTTTGCGCTCGGCTCGCAACTCAGCGCGGCTCACCTTTCTCGAGGATTCGGGGACTCTAGCCGCACCGAAGATAAACTCGGTTGCACCGCAGTAGTCGCCACCCTGTATAGAGATCTCATAACAGTTATCACCAATAGCACGATTCAATAGGTTTTCAATCTTTTCCAAAGCCGCTTTACCTGTGCCATAGATTCGCTCGACAAATGCGCAATCCTGTTCAATGCGATTGTTATAGGCTCGAGACAATCGGGCTACCATAGCACTAGGGGTGATATAGTGGGTAGGCTCGGAGGTTGGGATATACTCACCTTTTTCATTGGTACGTCCATATTGTGGAATCTCTACAGTCTCGTCAAACTCGGAAATAGCAACGATCAAAAAACCACCTACCTCTACACGTTCGATAGTACCGACACCATAGGAGGTCAAGATCTCTTGACCCTTGCAAGGAATCAAGTGACCGCTATTAGATCGTGCGAATGTTTTAGGGGATCCGTCCAATACGAAATCGTGGGCAAAAGGGAACTTAGAAAAGTTGGGCGCAGTAGCACCTTGAGGGAAAAAGTTTGATAATGACATAGGCAAAGCTCCAAAGGCTATGATACCGCAGGTATCGGTGTTAAAGAAGAAATCAATGATAATCAAGGTTAAAACTAAAAGATTGAATACTGACATAGTGTCTCCTGTTTTGCTAGGTTGTTTTTGAATATACTATAATGTAACCTGTTTTGAATGATATGTCAAGGAAAAGAATAAACTTTTTTTGATCTTTTTTTTTTCGATCCCGATAGGATCGAGATCACTTTGAGATCCCTCCTCTCCTTTTATAGTTATGTTAAGTTTTTTTTGTGCACAAAAAAACACCCACGATTTTGTGGGTGCACCTAAAAGGTGGGTAAGGAGATTAGGCTCCCCAACCGCCTTGAGGACGGATATTGGAACGATCCAATATGGCCTCTAACAAGGTTTTGTGAGACACGCCATCACGCATCCATGCTCTCAGGGTATGCACGTTGTGACAGTCGATTCTAACGTCTGATGACTCACCTTTATTGATCTCAAAGGATACGACCGCATAGTATTGACCACTAGGGGATACAAAGCCTTGACAGGCGATTGTAGGTTGTTTATGAGATACAGCGGCCAAGCGGCTAGATCGTACCATATTGAACTCACGGGTGTTAGGGATATAGGATCGTGCGGTGTGAATGTTAGCACACTCAAAGGATCCGTTAGGGGTGTGAGCGATAAAAGCACCTTGAAAGCGTGGGTTTTCGGTGATAAAGTATTGCATAGAGTCTCCATTGTTTTGAGAGTTAGAAGAAGATTGAGATTGAACATTATTGATAGTCATAAAGGCTCCTAGGGAGGGGGTTAGTAGTAGTAGGTTTGTTTTGTAGTGTATATAATATAACAAGGTTAGAATAAGTTGTCAAGGAAAAAAGTTATTTTTTTTTATTTAGTCGACTAAATCATTTTTAGAGAATCGTTTCCAATACTTTGGTCTCCCATGAATCTGAGCGGTTCTTGTGGTTCTCTTATACCACATGACACCTTCAAAAAAGAAGATTGAGTTTACAGGGATTGCTGAAAAAGGGACTTGGTGGACGACAATGGTGTTCATAGTGTTCTCCTTGTTTGTTGTTGTGTTTATAATGTATCATGTTCTAAAAGGTTTGTCAAGTGAAAAAGTTATTTTTTATTTTTTATTTCCCAAACTTTTTCGTCAAGGTCGAGTTTTTCGACCTCATAGACCTCACAAACCATTTGGGCAATAGCTAAGCGATCCATGTTTGGATACTTTTGGCAATGAGCAATAAAAGATTCAGCGGCACACAAAACAGATTCAGAATAAGACATAGTCTCTCCAATAGCGAAAAACAGGGGAAGAAAAGCAACTAACGTCTTTTCGACCCGTCCAAGAAAGTCGCTGTCTTTCTCAGATATAAACAATGTATCACGTTTTGAATCATTTGTCAAGGAAAACAACAAACTTTTTTTGATCTTTTTTTTGGATCCCGATTCTATCGGGATCCCTTTGAGATCCCTCTTTATCTGATATAGTTATGTTAAGTTTTTTGCAAACCGACGAAAAAGGCCTATTGACCTTTTACCGACTTTTTGTACCACCATTCGGGGATCTCGATAGTGCCGCTAGTGATAGCGGAATAGTTTTCACCTAAGATTGAATGAGGGAGCCAAGCCACAACCCCGTCAATCTCGACCTTATAGGCTTTTGGGATTGTACCATAATCGTCTTTATAGTAGTTACAGTTATTCGCATCCTTGTACCGTATATTCCAATGGTATCTCTTGTTAGAACCTCGAATAACTCGGACTTGTTTTGTTACCGTTTTGCCTTTGATCGCCTTGAACTCGGGCTTTTCACCATACGACCATTGAATGATTGACCAATCGTGAACGTGTTTTACTTCGACAGGTACGGGCTTAAAGACACATTCGATTCGTTGGGCTTTATCAAGGAATGCTCTGAAACGTCGCAATACTGGGGCTGGTACGGATTCGCCACTGTATGGAATACGTACAACCTCGCCTTGATCGTCCAAGTAGGAGGTTGTACCATTTTCAATGGTAAGCACCCGTACCCCCTCAATAGTGAGGTAGGTGTGACCATAATCATATCGCAATGAGAACAATACGACATCACCGCGACCCGACCAATGTTTTTTACTGTAGGATACACCACCATGTTTTCGTAGGAACGTATCGTAAAACCCCTGTTTCTCGGCATTCGGGAGGGCTTTGTGGAACTCTCTATAGAGTTTATCGAACACTCCAAGATAGCGATTGCAACGGAATGAGGTTTGTCCCGAGAATACGGACTCACTATCATTGTTGCCCAATGCACCAACGGAGGACTTCGAGAACTTGGGGGTTAAAGAACGGGATTGAAAAGCACGGATTGAACGGGTTGCATAGTTGCGTTTTAACATATTGCATATTCCTTTGTAGGAGGTTTAAGATATATAGAATGTAACCTGTTTTGATTTATTTGTCAAGTGATTTATTAAACTTTTTTTGAACTTTTTTTAGAAGCTCGGTAAACTCGGGACTGAGTATGATCTCACCTATGGCCCACGTCTCTATGTATATGCACATGAAGATTAAGAACTTGAGCATTATGACGATCTCTCCATACATTACATCAGGGATCAACATACTCGCACTCCTCCTCACTCTCAGGCTCATACGTACCTGTCTGTGAGTATAGTAATATGTTATCCTCGGGAACGAATCGCTTGAGTTCATACGTGAGTGTATCGGGATCAACTGTTAATTGAATAACAGTTCCGTCAGTTAGGGTCTCCACGATAATGTTGCCATTATTTTGAGAGGAGACCGATACTTGATAGGTTCCGAATCTAGCGGCTCTAAGTCTCATGTGATATAGTTCAGTCCAAGGGCAAGTCATTGGTTCTCCTCCTTGTTTTCGATATATGATTGGATTGAGGCGGTTAATCCTACTGTGAGGAACCAACCGATTGAATAGATTGAGAATAGAATCAATGCCCAATAAAAGGCGATTTCAAAGTCCATAGGGTCTCCTAGAGGGGGAGGGTAGTAGGCTATGTTTATAATATAACAAGGTTAAAGGGTTTTGTCAAGTAAAAAGTTTAACTTTTTTCATTATGATCCAATCGCATGGGGATGCTCGTATTGAACCCACATGATTGTATACACAGATGACAGGTTGCCGTTGGTGTCGTTATTAAACATCTCCACGAACTGGTCAATGGTGATTGTAATGGTTTCATTGGTATCGTTGTTAAATAGGCAAATCATATAATCTCCTGATTTGAGGTTGCTGTTGTGTATATAATGTAACAAGGTTAAAGGGTTTTGTCAAGTGTTTTTATTAAGTTTTTTTCTCATTGCTTTTATAAGTTCGAGACCAACGGACTTGTTGTTCTCATTGTACTGAGGATCTTCTTTGGAGAACACCATAATACAGAATACGATCCAATAGGCCGTAATGAACGATCCTAATGTTATTAGGAACATGTCCCATATTGTCTGTGCTATAATAAAGAATGTTGTAATGTCCATTATTGTTCTCCTGCTACTTTTGTCCATATTGAGGTTGGCAAGTATGCTCTATATTCCTCTTTGCCTGTCTCAAGGCTCTTTAAGTGAATGGTTCCGAATATGTTCTTTGTCACGACCCAAAGGCCTGTGTCTCCAATCTTATTGAAAAGGTCTCCGACCTTGATATATTCATTCATTGTCTATGCTCTCCTATGATAGCGTTTAATGATTGTCCCGAGAATAGGTCTCTAAGGGCTGATCCCATTAAGAACAATAGGAATGACCAAAAGAGGATTGAGATTGCTGTAATCATAGCGTCTCCAATGTTTGAGGTTGTGTGTATAACATAACATATTCGTTTG
>Ga0208161_1000843_pt1 | contig 17023 bp, 24 predicted proteins | sample CB_VirMetaG_3_FD_184538 | JGI IMG/M metagenome (GOLD analysis project Ga0208161, IMG submission 184538) | Freshwater to marine saline gradient viral communities from Chesapeake Bay - CB_1508_1S Viral MetaG (SPAdes) (version 4) | ecosystem: Environmental > Aquatic > Marine > Coastal | place: USA...
CAGCTTGCACGAATTTCGGGTAGCCGCGCTTCCTAACGTCAAGCTCCCTCTCGTACTCGCCGACAAGCTCCTCAAGAGTTACGGGCGGGGTGTTGCTTTTCATGCCGTCTGGCTCGCTCTCTCAATATGCTTTTCAGTGCCACTGACTCGCTCTGCGATCTTGCTTTTCGACAAGACTGACTCGCTCCTGAGGATTGCTTTTTAACCACCGTGGCTCGCTCTATTGTGTTGCTTTTCTGTGGTTATGACTCGCTCGATTTCTATGCTGGTTCCACATCCTGACTCGCTCTTAGTCGGTGCTGATCTATATGACTGACTCGCTCATATGTAGTGCTGTTCTGTGCGGATGACTCGCTCTGGGGTAATGCTTTTCAGACTACCTGACTCGCTCTCGTGGTATGCTTTTCGGTGCCCATGACTCGCTCTGGCGCCTTGCTTTTCAGTGTAGATGACTCGCTCGCTTCGCTTGCTTTTCGCACAAGATGACTCGCTCCGGATCATTGCTTTTTAACCATCGTGGCTCGCTCAGAGAACTTGCTTTTCTGATGTTTCGACTCGCTCTGCGCTACTGCTTTTCCAATTTCTTGACTCGCTCGGCATCAGTGCTTTTCGGGAATCTTGGCTCGCTCATAGTCCGTGCTGATCTACACTTGAGACTAATGCATTAGATAACACTGACATTCGTGTAGTCAAGTGTAATCTTTGTGTGAGACAAGCACCGTGCTTATGACCGCGTCTATCTCCCTGCGCCAGAAGTCCAGAAACCTTGAGAGTTCGGGAAGTCCCGGCATCAAGTCTTCCTTCTGGATCAGGAAGGTCTGCACCAAATGAGGAAAGTCCGGGAGATAGTAGACAATCTCTGCCGTAACGATCACAGGCTGGCGCAAAATAATCATGCATCATTTTACCATGCACGGAACTCTGCCTCTATATCTCGCTCAGGCGCGGCTATTTCATCCCTCGCCGCAAAGTAAAAAGCAAGCTCACCAACCTCATCGATTTCTCTCTTTATATCCTCAGGATGGATTTCGTCCGTACCCTTATCAATTACGTCCTCAACTCGATTAAGCGCGTTCATCACGGTTGTATGGTCTCTGTCACCCAAAGCACGGCCAATCTTGATGGTCGAGTACCCAAGCATTTCGTGCATTAGCCAACACGCGACAAAACGCGGCCAAACAATCTTTCTGCGCCTGCTGTCACCTCTCAACTGCTCTATGCCAACGTCGTAATGGTTAGCAACAGCAAGAAGGATATGACGCGCCCTGAGATGCACGACGCGCATTTCATTTCTGCCATGCATTAGTCTTCCTCCAGACATTTATCGAAAGGGGAAACTTTCTCCATCACCGTGCCCGATCCATCGCAGACATGACACGGAACAGAATTTGCCCTCGTATCAGAGACTCTGAAATACAGCGTCCCCCGGCCTTCACACTCATTGCACTCGACTGTCTCATACTTCGCCATCGTGCTTCTCCCTTATGATTCCAAGCATTCGAGTCAAGCGTGACTTGACACCGCCATCTTTCATGTCATCAAGCATCAACTGAGCCGAATCAATCTGCTCTTGCGTCCAGCTTACCGGGGGCGGCAGAACCGGCCTCTCGACCACAGGCTCGCGACGAACAACCTTCCGCTCGAACTCCTTCCACTCGCCAATCGTCGGAAACCACTTCCTACCGGGATCGGTCAGTATCCTGTCTGCAACCTTCTGGAACTCCTCAACAGTGAGGTTGCTAGTGAGTCGCAGATAGTCCTCAAAGAAGATTTTGGCCTCTGCCTCAACCATGTCCCTCATCGCAAGATGGACTCGCAGCCGGGCAAGAACCTGCTTCTTCTGATCCCTAGACATCGCGCAAGACTCTTAAAACAGACATGGTCTTGCTCTCTGGGTTCTTCTTTGCCCGCTCCTCTGCGCTGCGCTTGATCCAGTTCTTGAACGCGGCAAAGTGATCTTTCTTCGCCCCATTTGGACTGGACTGTGACCAGTTGCAGTAGCTATCAAACTCAGAGTGGTAGTCTACGTCTGGGTAGTTTTCCCTGCACCAGTCAACCCATCCCTGCGGAATGACGGAATACTCAGTCATCCTTGTGTTCCTCGACAGGCTCTTGCCTTTCGGCCTTCCGCTCACCGAAAGCGATCTGATCTTTACATTGGGCGGGGAAGCTAGCCGGTTGAGCGCAGCAACAAATGCCACTGCGCCCTCCCGATCCATTGAGAAGAATATAGGCGAGGTTCCCTCGACTACAACGAACCCCTCGACTTCCATTCCTGCCGCGCCCGCACCTTGATGAATCTGCGGTTCGTTTCCAAAGAGTTGGGGTTTGTTACGGTGATCCACGGGTTTTGTCCTTTCTTCCACGCGCTCAATTTGTTGAGCATAACCTCCAAGGGTGCCCGGTCAGACCTGACGGCCTTCACCAGCGGCCTACTGACGCTATTACGCTCCTCCTTGGATGTATAGTTCTTTCCGTTAGATTTTTTTCCCTTACCCACCACGCTTCTCCTTGACTTTGAAAAGGTACTCGCAGACACCCTCACCAACACGGCGTTGTGCTAGGAAAATTTTTCCCTCCTTATGCTCACGCCATTTCTCATCTGCGACCTGACCCGCAGTCTTGGCTTCTTCGGTTGGCTTTTCTTTGCCTTTCGGTCCAGCAACTTTCTGGCGGTCGTGCATGAGATTGCCAACCCAATAAACTTCCCAAGTCATTTTAGTCTCCATAAAAAAGGTGAAGTCCGATTCTAGCCATGAACGTCATGTAATAAGACCAATTAGGTTTCACATACGATGCGTGATAGTGGGTCGCCGTTTCGGTATCGGCGACCCTCACACCGTCAAGAGCAAGCTCAGCTACATACAGAGCCTGCCCCCAAGCCAATTCGTCGTTAATCTTTTCTGGTTTGCCGTCGCACCAGTAACTAAAAGCGCAACGGTTTCTGATAGGCATACCACCAACATAATGCCCCTGATGAACCACATCACAGACATTGTCTGGATATTCCGGCCTCTGCACACGCTCCAGAACAACGCCAGCAACAGCAATCTGACCAATGAATGGCTCTGATCGAGCCTCAAAGTAGACTGCCTCTGCTAGGCAGTTTTTCTGGTCTTCAGCGTGTGCGGAAAAGGGGGAGAGCAGGAGGGCCAGAAAGGATAAAAGAACCCCGCCTGCTCTCGGTCCAACCTTGGAGGGTTTGTGGACACGCCCCTTATATGCACCAAGATTCATTACGTCAAGGCCCCGGCAGAGAGGGCCTGACTGTCCCCCTCCATTTCGTCCATCTCGTCCCGGACGATGACCGCAAGATCAAGGTATTCAAGCTCAAGCAGCTTTGGGTCACTGTGAATCAGGCCGGGGAAAACCATTAGAAACCTGTCCAAAGCCTTCTGGGATTTGTCCCCCCACAAATGTGACGGAATGTTTATCGGACAAGCCATTAGATCAACTCCGGTCCCGGCGCTTCGATAACGTGCGCGTGATTCATGTGAGCAATTGCGTAGGGGTCCGCTGGGGGTCTCTTGTGGTGCCATTCGTACCAGCGATAGTGAAGGTGACTCAGGAAGATTTTCACAGCGTAGCGTCTGGCACGGGCGTGAATGTGGGCCGGTGGCAGCTTGCCGACTGAGTAGTACGAATAAGCCACCGTGGTCTTGCCGACCTTCTCTGCCTTCTGAAGCGCAACCTCCTTGAACTCGAAGTTTTCGTTGTCAGCCTGAAGCTGAGCCTTGGTCTCCTTGTAGATTTTGCCGTAGAAAGACTTGTCGCTATTGCTGCGCTTGACGAAAGACTCACCCGCCTTGAAGGCAGCAAGCGTCTTCAGCTTTGCGTTCCAAGGACGAGCCTGACCCTTCTCCCAAGTCTTCTCGGGGTTTAGGCCAGCGAAAGACCAGAAGTGCCCGTATGTCGGAGCTTTCTTAATGTCAAAGTGACAGAGGAACCCAGCCGCAATGACGGGGCCAATCCCATCCTGAGCCAGCAACCAACGACCAACAGGGTTGTTCTCTGCATAGACTTGCAGGCCAACCTTGGCGTTCTTCTCAAGCTGTTCGTAGTTGGCCTTCGTCAACTGCAAGACGTTGACAGGCTCACCGGCTTTCTCCATCGATCTGATTTGGGAAGCCGTCGCAATGCGGTTCTTCTGCACCGTGTAATACTGATCTACCAAGAACCGGGCCTCTTGCTCGCCAAGAGACTGAAATGCCTTGCGCTGATCTTTTGTGAGCCGCTTGATGCTCTCGATAAGGAAATCGGAGTCGATCTCAAGCTCATCGATTTGCTCAGCGGGACGGTCGTAATGACTTCCAATGCTGTTTTCGTCCATAGTAAATCTCCAAGTTGGCATTCGTGTCTTTTGACACAAGACCAACATAATGGGGCTACGGACAGGGTCAACGGCTATTCGCGTCGTTGATCTATTTTTTCTGATGATGTTGCATCAGCGCAACACTCAGTGCTTGGCAGTAAAGGTTCCGTCCTGCGTTTTTTCGAGGGCAACCGTCTTTGCTTCTGCCAGCTTCTGAAGCTCTTCGAGTCTCTTTTCTATCTGCTCTTTGGACATCAGCTTCATGGGGTCGTCGCGCTTCTCGTTGAGAAGCCCCCCCATCTGTGCGCGGAGCTTCTCAGCGGCTACGGCTGCGCCGTACTGACCGTTCTCTATAGCGCCATTCCTGATGTTGAGGAGATCGCGCATACTCCGCTCTGCTGAGATACCGTACTCAGCGGCAATGTCATCCTGAAGCTCTGCGCGATAAGCCCCAATCTTGGGGTCTTTAAGAAGGCGGGTAGCGGCCTGAGCGGGCTGTGCAAATCCAGCGCGTCGTGCCGCCTCGGTCTGAGAGCAGTTGCCGTAAACCAATTCCCTTACAAAAGTCTTCTGACGTTCGTTCAGGGCAAGGTCTTCTGTCATTCGGTTAATCCGGGACTGAAGTGGTTTTCAAGGTAATCGTCAGTCATCTGGGCAATGTAGCGTCTATCGCTCAGTATCAACTGCGACTTTATAGCCGAAATGCTGGCCTGCAACATCTCAACTTGCTGTTCTAGTGGCTCAAGAACCTTCAGGAACTTCTCGTTGACCTCGTCCATGCCAACCTCGCTTCCCCTTGCGGGAATAAGACGCACGGCCTTTTTTGGGCACAACCTTCCGTTGACGGAAAAGCCTGTCAGCAAGAACGTGCGCGTATGGGTTTCTAGTAGTCATAGCAACACATACTCACACACGAGTGCTAATAGGTCAATTAGTTGTTCACCCTGTTATCTAAGAAATGCACCATGGTGGACTGGTCATACTCGTTACAGTTGACGCACTGTAGCCTTCCCTCTCCTGTAACTAGAAATCCGGGGCAGCCGCATGACTCGCAGGAGCGGAGAATTTCGTCAGCGCCGAACTCCTCGCCAGTTTCGTCCTCAATTTCTTTTAGGATTTCCTCAATCACGGGGGGCCTCTTTTTCATTGGCTGCCGCCCTTTCACTGATATTCCATGACAGATACCTCGGCTCTATCAGGGAATTATAGTCCTTAACTTTCCAGTTGTCGTAATAACCCTTCTTCATCAAATCCTCGCTTGCGGCCATCAGCAAAGACAGCCTCTGCACAAATATCATTCCGTAATGGTCGAGATCGGGAACCTCTTCGTATGTCTTATACAGGAACTCGAAATGGTCAGATTCCGGCTGGTCATCAGGATGGAACGACATCAGGTAAATGTCAGACGGGGCCAGAACCTTATTGGCCTCCATGCAAGCCCGGTCCATGTCCTCTGATGAAACAAGAGCCTGCCAGTTTGGAATCGCTATAATGTGGACATCCTTATCGTCCTCAATAATGCTCTTGATGCCGTTGTCGAATATCTCTGGGCATTCGATCAAGCCGCCGTCAACGTCAGCAGGAATGTGAAAGACCTCGATGGACACTTTCTTCTGCTTCCACGCAGCTTTCGCGTAAGGGCACGGAGGAAAGCCATTCAGAAACTCTGATGGCTCCTCCAGAACACCAAGGCTCCACGACCTGATGTCCTTCATAATCTTTGACTCTATGCTCATCGCAAAGACATCTCTGCTCGACGCGAAGACTCCGCTGTGCGGTACATCTCGAACTTCATCTTCATGTAGTCCGCCCGCACCTTCGCAAGGTTAGCTTGCGTTCTCATCTCGTTGGCTTCCTTTCTGATGTCAACGTATCTCTGATCCTGACGAGACTTGTGTTCAGCCTTGTTGACAGGAATGCTCCCCCACTCCGTCATAATCTGACTGAATATAGTCTTGCTACTGTCTTCAAGAAGACGAGCCGCGCCGTCTAGTTCTACCCACTTCTCCGACGCCAGCCTCCACTGTTCCGGCAAGTCGCTTAGCCTCTCTGACGACGAACCATCCCTGCTCATAGTCGAAATTGCTCTCTCGGATAAGGTAGGCGAGTTTGATTGGGTCAATGCCATGTCGATCCCACCATTGTTTCTCGTTGCTCTTATGCTGTGCGTCCGGGCCATCAGTGTGATGGTAGGGACACAAGGGCACTACACGATCATCGTCGGGCTTCAGCCCCATCGCATAGTGCCCAATCCTGACATGGGCAGCCTGAGCATCAGCACCGCAAAGCACACAGCCCAGACTAGCCACATACTGAAGATACTTCTTCGATCTAAAACGGGATTTCGTCATCAAGATCGTCGAAAGAAGGTTCTTTGGCAGAAGGCGCTTCAGAACCGCCAGAGCCTCCAGATGACTTTCCGCCAATGAGTTTAAGCTCACCGCCATACCCCTGAATGACAACTTCGGTCGTGTACTTCTCCTGACCGGACTTGTCAGTCCACTTGCGCGTTTGAAGCTGCCCCTCGACATAGACCTGAGACCCCTTCCTGACGTAGCCGTCAATAAACTTGCAGAGACCGGGGCTGAAGCAAACAACACGGTGCCACTCAGTCTTCTCTTTCCGCTCACCGGATGATTTATCCTTCCAAGACTCAGATGTCGCCACAGAAAAACTGGCGATCTGGTTCCCGTTCTGCGAAACGCGAATTTCAGGGTCTTTCCCCACGTTTCCGATCAACGTAACTTTATTCAAACTAGCCATTTAGCTTTTCCTTCATCGAGTCCTTGAGTTCTACGAGCGCGGCGTAGAGAGAGCTATCTCCCTCAGACACCAGCTTCAGCATATGCGAGGATTCAGACCAGACTTTCTTCAACTGATCCAGTGAATTACAGTTGAGAACCAGAGCCTCAACTTTGGACGCAACCTCGTTTATCTGTTCGATTGTCTGATGCGCGACAGGAGCTTCGTGCCTGACGGAGCCAAGCATAGACTTCAGTCGCGGGAGTTCAGACTTCGAGATCACATAAGAACGTCCACGGGCCTCCAGAGCTACCCAAGGACTATCAAGCGAGTACAGATAACGACCAATGCCCCACAACACGGCAGCCCGCTTGAACGCATCAGATAACGCGCCCTTCGGACCTTCAACATCAGTGTCTCCAGCGCCGTTTGATTTCACCACCCATTCGTCATTGCAACGAACGGCGATCTCACAGACGGTCTTGTCTCCAGCATGGCTGTATCTGCATTGCCAGTTCTCCGGGCCGCAGATTTGGTCAAGCCGATCCATCACCGCTCTGGCAGTGATGTAAGCAAGAGCAATACCTTTTGTTTTGTCTTTGTTGGTGGCCCCAACTCGCCATTCGATTTCGTCGGGGTTAAACGGCGCACTCAGATCATGCAGATTCATTTCTTACTCCTTCCTGATACTGCTGGCAGAATGCGCTCGCGCCGCAGTATCGCTGACATCGCTTAAATTTTTCACCGATCCGCAACTCAACTTTACCCTTTCCCACATTGTTGTAAAGATATTCTTTTGCCTGCTCTTCCGTATCGAAGACTCTTGTCGCCCTCTTCGCGCCGGGCTTCATCACGGCGTAAGTATCCGCCGTTGCCCACCTGTCTTCTTCGCTACAAAGAACATTCTCTCCATCAAGGGCTGCCTCCAGCGCCGTGACTTGCTCTTGGATGTAGAGCTTGGCCTTTTCTTCAGACCAAAGCGGGATGTCGTAACTGCCCCACATATGATCAGGGTAAGAGCCGCCATCAAAAGAACGACGCTCGTTCCAATCCCTGAAATAGGAAAAGATCGACAGACCCCTGATGTCGTATCCGTTGTCTCTCGCAAGCTGGGCATAGACGTTTAGCTGCGGCTCCCAACCGTCGTTCCCGTAAACCGCACTCCACACAGATGTGGTCTTCCAGTCGGTAATCACACCTGACTTCGAGATGCGGTCAATGATCCCCGAGACAGTCCACCCAAAGTATTGACCTTCTAGCTTAAGCTCAGCCGCTTCAAGATCAGGGTCGCCTTCGGAGTTGTCTTCAATGATCTTGTGAAAAGCATTCCCCAGAAGGGCATACATCATCTCTGATGCATCAACTGAGGTCTTGTCCCAGTTCTGCCTCTCAAGGGCTGCCATCCGTGGCGGCTTAATCAACGTCGTAACGCCAACGCGCTTTTCTACAGGCTGCCTCCTGTCTCCCGTCAGCGCCTTCACAAACGGGTAAGGCAAATTGTACTTGTTTGTGACTTCCATCTTTCCTTCCTTTCCTAACTGCACCACTGGTGAATCCTGAGTACTAGGCATAGGGAGACTATCCCCACTAAAGAGTGGGGCGTCCCCTCCCTGCACCACTGGAGCCATCCGTCGCACAAGGCCCTGACATACCGTGACGCTGTCAGATCAACCGCCGCTTGTTCAGGGAGCCACGCCCTGCTCTGCTGCCGCCTCGGTCTTTCGGGCTGCGGCTGGGGTGTAGCAGAATCCCACAGTACCCCCTCCAAGTTCATCCGGCGCTGCCGTTATTCCGACCACCGAATGATACATTAATAGTCGCTAACCGCCGCACTTGTCAAATCTGGCAGATTTCTGCATAATTCTGGTCCTCCCAACGTCCCTTCGGACGCACTTGCCCCCGGAGCCTTTTGCTGGTTCCGGGGGTTTTTTCTCAATAGGTGTGGAAGGCGCTTGTGTTGACAGATATTACGCTTGGTGTACGATTAGTAGCGCACTACTTGACCAACGTAATCTCGATATTATGCAGAGCCTCAACGAGCTTCTTCTTCAACTTGAAGTCCCTCGTCATAAAGCCCTTCACATCCTCGATGATGCGCTTGCCGTCTTGGGTGTACACAAAGTCAGCTTTGTACGAACAGATTTTTTTGCTGTTAATCATGCACGGGAAGGGAACCTGTAGCTCAAGGTCTGATATCAACCCGGACTTCAGGAGGGTCTTGAGTTCGCCGTAACGGCTCGCTTCCCGCCTGCTGTCAAACGTAATCCCATCAACATTCGTCTTCTTGGCGTTGTACTTATTTTTTCGGAGAGACATATGCCTACTGATCGCACTGGTTGGAAAACACTGAGCATCCCTGAAAGCACCTATCGGCGTCTTTCTTTTATCGCCAAGGTTCGCAACAGGAAACTCTCAGGTCAAGTCAAAGAACTGATCGATCAGGAGTTCCTGTCAAGCGACATCAAGGAAGAGGCCGCCCGTAACGGGATTGGCTCACTTTCCTAAGGTGTACTTGGAGCCGTCAAAGACAAGAAATTCTTTGCGGTTGACATCTGTGTAGCTGACATGGACCCAGCCGGAATGTGGGTCTTCAGGCTTGTAGCACTCAAGGATCAACTGGTCATAGGGAACATGGCCCTTGATCCAGAGTGCAACACTTCTGTTGTCCCACCCCGGAATCTCAATGTCAGCAGCCTGACCAAGGCAATGCTGGCTCGTAATTGATCCGCCAATTGCTTGGTTCAGTTGCGGGCACCTGTAACCAGATGATGGACTAAATGGGGTGTCAAAGTGTTCCCTGATCGGCTCAAGGACATTTTCACACAGGGCCATCATGTTCTTGATGGCTGACTCGTCCGGGGTGTTGTCGATCCCAAGACGAGAAGCGACTTGGCTGCGGGTCATCTCCCGCAACGAGAAGTGCTGACTAAGCATAATCATAGAAAGAAGATGTTGGTGATAGCCAAAGCAAAATTGCTGAGAATGAGCGCCACCAGAAACCAGACTCCACGGTAGATATTGTCTACCTTCATCTGAACATGGTGAATGTCGTTGGTCTTGATTGTGTGAAGCCTGTCCTCAAAGCTCTCGCGAACATAGTCGATCTTCTCATTGACCAACCGTACATCACCCTGAATCTCTGCGATTAGAACGCGAAGCTCTTCACTACTCATCACACCCTCACTGAACCAACACCACTATACGGTTGCATTAAGCCTTGCTCAGTCTGCTGACGCAATGCTGTGCTAATTCCAGCAGGCGCTGGAGCGGAAATGGTTCTAATGCCAGCCTGTGGAGCCGGTTGAGGGGCTGGCGCTGGTTGCACAGCAGGCTGCGGCGTCGGGGTCGGCTGCGGAGAAATAATACGCGGCTGAGCCTCTGGAACACGGCGAACAGTGGGTCTTTGGGCTGGCGGACCCTGCTGTTCAATCTTCAAAATCTTATCGAGCCGGTCCTGCTGGGCACGGACTTCATCGCGAGATAGCGGAATAGAGCCATCGTCCGTACCAGACAAGATTGATCTGGTCATGTTTGCCCAAAGCTGCAAAAACGCTTTCTCTGGGATTCCGCCCTTCTCTTCCTGCTTCAGAAGACGAAGGCTCTCCTTCTTTGGACGCGACATAACGCGAACGAAGGCGGGGTTAGAAAAGAACCTTGACAGAACGCTAAGGCCCGCAATGGATGAAAGCGTAGTTATCGGTTCAATCAGAATGCCCGCCCCGAGAGCCAAACCTAAGTTTGCGCCAGCAATAGTGCCCTTACCGGACGTTGCTCTACCAGCCTGATTCTCGGCAAACTTAGCAAGATTCTCCAAGCTCTTGACTGCTTCAGAGCCGGTAACTTCACCACGAGTAAAGATGTACTCAAGAGTGTCTCGGCTAATTGTTGGCTGTTTTGCCCCAGTGCCAAGCATATTCTTGAGTTGGCGGTAATTTAGAACCGCATCAACGGGATTGATTGTTGAGATATCGCTAACCTGATCTCCATTGCCAGCGATATTACTGAAGAACCTTTTGACAGCAGTGTCTTTGAGAGACTGCTCGACTACAGCAAACTGCTCTTCGCCAAGGTCTCGTTTAAGCGCATCTAGGGTTTCCCTTACAGTCTGGAGGGGAACCTTTCCCGCAACCATCATGCTGGCAGCATTCTCAAGGTTAAGATTCTCAGGGTCTCTCAAGGCTCTTTGAAATGCACCCTTTGTAGTCTGTGCAAGCTCATCCTTGAGAGTCCTGAGTTTTCCCTGAAGTTCTTTGCCAGTGAGGCCGCGATTTACAATGTCATTAAACGCCGAATTGAACCGCTCAGGAAGTTCTTTTGAAAATTCCTTGTAGGCACCTTTGATTTGGTCAGCCATGTCAAGAAACTCTGCCGAAGCCCTATCTCCCCAGACTTGACGAACTGCATCACGGTTTTTTTCTGCGAGCGTACTAAATCGCAGAATGTTTACGATCTCATCTCCATCAGCAGTCGTATCGACTGCTTGGCGGTACAAACGATTCATAACAACATTGCCCAGAAGATCACGCGCTCTTTGCTGCGTCATCTTTCCGCCAAATTTTACGGTCTCTTCTGGAATAAGTTTTTCAAGGTCTGCGATACCAGCCGCAACCTCTTCAGCACGGCCCCGAACAATAAGATTTTCCCGTAAAGACGAGAGAACGCGAGATGTCTGCTCTTTGGTTCTAAGGGGGTTCTCAAATAACTTGGCTAGGCTGTCAAATTTTCTGGGATCGCGCAGGACTTCTTCCGCAAGATAGGCTACGTCTGAGGCGATAACATCACCCTGAAGGCTTCCGATATTTTTAAGGCGGGCTGCGACCCCTCTAATGTTAGCGTCCTCAAAGATTTCCCTCTGAGTCGCATAAACGCCGTTCATCTCCTTCATCGCACCAAGAGATGAGCGAATGTCAGACAACTTGTTTTTTAGAGCCGAAACAGTCCTGCGCTTTAAATCAGCCTGACCAAGCCTTCCCGTTATTGGAATCTCCCGGCCAAGAGCCGCAGCAGCGGCATTAACAAGCTCTTCACTTGCAGTAAGAGTTGACACATTGTCAAAAAGGGACTGAATGGTTAGGTCAAAGTTATCCAAAGACTTTGTAAAGTCATCCGTCAAAGTCCGATAAATCATCGGAGCAGTTTCAACGGGGGCGGCTTCTCGACGCCGAGCGGCAAAGCCCCTCTCCGTGTTCACCATTCTGTTTAAGGTGCTTCTGGCGCGGTTGTAATCTTTAAGGCTAATGAAATTTCCATTTTCCTTGGCTTTATCATAAAAGCCAAAAGCCCTGCGGAACTCATCCCGAACACTTGTTCCATCAGGAAAAACTCTATCTTCTGGGATTTCATCAATCATTCTAATGGTGTCAGACACGTTAACCACCAAAGGTTCAACGATCTCATCACCAGTAGAAGGATCAACTGACCGTGCAAATCGAATCGGGGAAACAAATTCGCCATCATCAAGCGGAATCTTTTTACCCTCAAGAAGGCTCCGATATGCTGGGCTGTTCAGAAAATCAAGGTCTTTATTGAGGATGGTGTTAATGATTCCATAACCAGCATTCAGGTCTATCTCAGATTGAGCATCAAGGGCATGAAGCCCCTTAATGACAGACTCAAGCTCTTCACGGTTGCCAGCAGCGATAGCCGCAGCGGCCCGATCCCCAAGCTGAGCTACAGACTGTCCGTAGACGCCAGCGATGTCATTGGCAACTGTCTTTGCGGCACCCTTCGCAAGCTCTGCCTTGTTGTTCAGGATATTGAAAACAAGCGTCTGGGCCTCTTCAACGGGGATGCCATCAGTTCTGCTAATGGTCTGCACAAGGTTGTCTAGGCTTTCCCGGATCACCGGGCCACGCTTGTTTCCCAGAACCTGTTCAGTGAGAGCCTGCACACGAGCCAGCAGCGGCTTGCCAGATACTGAGGCAAGGTCAGGAACGTACTGTACGTCGTTTTCTTTAGCCCACTTGAGAAGCTCGCGATGTTCTGCTCTTTGTGCGTTTGTCGTTCCACCCTTGATTAAGCGGCCAAAAGTAGAGGTAATAAGGCGACCACTAAATTCGCCAGTTCCAGCAAAAGCAGCTTCACTCAGCGCATCTTTCGCCACTTTCCTAAACGACTGACGCTGCAAACCTCTTGCCGACTCGATTGCCTCGTCTACAAGTTTCCCGCCAGCCCCAGCCAAGGCTGTGACACCAACAGCAGGAAGAAGAGCTAGACCACCAGTTAGAACGCCAGCGACTACGGAAGCGCCAAGCGCAAGACCGCCCTCTCCAGCAAAGTCAGCAAAGTCATAACGGCTGAAACCCTTGTCTTCGATTGAAAGGGGAACATCCCCCGGCTGTCCTATCTTGGCCCTGCCCTCCGGGGTAAGGGCAAATGTTCCGTCTAGTCTTTGCAGCCAGTTGCCCGGTCCAACAGTTTTGTCAAGATACCCGGCTCGCTCCTCGTCGTCATCAACATTGGCGAACCCATAGCGGAACCCAGCATCTTTGACACCAGAAGTATCAATGATGCGCTCCATATCAAGCTGCTTCTCGACGACACCAACGTCTTTCAGGTAGCTGTCGATAAACTTCTTTTCGACATCGTTAGGGGCATCTCCGCTTACATCAAATTCATATACGGCACCAGTCCCATACTTGTCGTTTATGACGCTTAGCTTCGGCATCAGCGTTTGTCTCCCAACAACTTATTGGCGCTGACCGGCGTCCCGCCTGAAGGCTGACCAGCCTGACCGGCTTTCTTTTTATTAAATTGTTGGACACTAAATCTAAGCGCACCAACCACTTCTTCGTCATCTTTACTTGGCGAGTAAAGAGCGCCTTTTGTTATTGGGCTTATATAGCTAGATGCCTCGTCGTATGAACTAATCATTCTAGCAGCATCCTGCAGTGCTTTGTCTTTGTACTTGCCAAGGATTTCTTTGAGCATACGAGTGGACTCCCTCATCTCCTCTGCGGTTGTAAGCACACCAGCCTTGCTGAAGTCAGAAAAACCACCGAGAAGGGCAATGACGCGAACACGGTCAGCGTCAGAAATTGTCCGTCCAGACTCACCAAGAAGGATCGGAGCAAGCTGGGCAGCAAGGGCGTTTTGGATTGCCCGAAATCTCACCCTTGCCTCATAAGCCGACTTGTCATCAGCGCTGGCGTTCTCAGCCAGTTTCTCAATGGGCTTATGCCCCCTCACATTGTTAATGTTTTCTGACAACCTCTTTTTAAGGTCTTCCTCAGAAAAATCGCCCTGTATGTTGAGGAGCCTCTTAACGCCATCTGCGCCCAACTCATTGTAGGCATTGTCGACGTTAATTTTTCTTTGCGCGAAACCAGATAGATTGCTAAGGGCAACACCACCCTTCTCGCTTGCCGCTCTATAAAAGTCTTCAGCAGTAGCGTCTTCTCCGAGATTCAAAAGACTCCTCGCCTTCCCAAAGGCCGCACTAGCTACGTTAATAGCCCCGGTGCTTTGGTCGATGAGACCTTCCAACTGGTCCACAAGAGCAAGAGTTCCGGCTGAACCTTCTAGTAAGCCATTAACAAGTCTTCCCTGACCGGAAAAATCGTCAGCAATCACGACTTCTCTTTTTTGCCCATTTGTAGGATCGAAACCTGTAAGACGACGGCCATTTACGGCTGGACTGGTCTGGAACGTCATCTCAACAGGAGTCGGCTTAAAGAATTCTATTACAAGCTTATTTAAGTCTTTTGTTGCTTCAGCAGCAGCTTTCGACTTAGTAGCAAATGCCGTGGTCGCAGTTGAAATGACGTTAAGCGGAACAATCTGAAGGCCAGCTTCATTGGCTTTCTGAATCTGGTCTGCGTTCATCCTCAGGTATTCGGCCTGTGCCACGCCATTCTCGTCAAATCCACCGTTCCATACAGCGATCCACTCTCTATTTCTAGCGTACTGCTCTGCCAGTTTCTTTTCGTCAAAAACCCTAGACGCGAGGGACGAGTCGATTGCCCTTTCCCTTTGCGTGAGGGCGAGTTTGGACTTTATTGCTGCTTCGGCAGCAGAACCGGCTGAACGGATAAGGGCGTTGAACGGACTTTCTCCCGGAGCGCGTTGAGCGCCCATCAGGGAGAGCGCAAATGTCACGCCCGGCGCTGCTTTCTCCATGGCGGTGGGGCCAAGGCCAAATGTCTCTTTAAGCTCCTGAAGACGCTTCCCTTCATCAAACTGAGCATCTTCATTACCCATAATGTCGCTGATCGTCGATTGAATTGATGTAACAACAGTTGGGTTGGTGGTGGGAGTGGGGCTGCCCTTTTCAGCGGCAGTTCCAGCGAGGCCCTCTTGTTCTTGCCGAGCGGCTTCGGACGCAGCAGGAGTCGCCGCAGTTCCAGCAGGAGTCGTGGCAGTTCCAGCAGGAGTCGTGGCAGTTCCAGCAAGGCCCTCTTGTTCTTGACGAGCGGCTTCTGCTGCTGCTGGAGCAGAAGTTGTTTGTGGCCTAAGAACTCCACCACTAAGAGCGTCGGCAGCGCGTTGCGCTTGAGTGAGCCGTTGCGGAGCAGTACCCTCTTGTTCCTGACGAGAGACTTCAGCAGCCTGACTAGAGGCTTGCGCTTGACGTAAAATATCTGCTTCAAGCGAACCCGCACCCCCAAATTCGTCTACAGGTTCCGCAATGGGATTTGCCAGATTAAGCTCTTCACCAATTTTTGCCCGTAAGTTCGCAACAACTTCTTGCGCTCTTTTACGCGAAGCAGTCGCTGCCTCCGTCTCGCCGGGAGATAAAGCAGCCGCAAATCTACCTTGGCGTTTAAGCTCATCAAAAAACTGACCTAAGTTAACAAAACTATCACCCAGTGCCTTGCTATAGCTTTCCGCATTCAATGCATTTAGACCTCGGGTCCGTGGTCCCGGAAATTCCATTCCTTGGCGTTGAAAACCTCGAATAGGTTTTGTGGCAGCCATAACAGCGTCGTAGGTGCTTTTCTCCAGTGGATCAAATAACGACGGCAAGCCTGCAAGTACTGACCGGAGTCCTGCCCTTTGTGCAGCAGTCCTTTCTCGTTGTCTTTGCTTTTCAATGTCAGACCCCTGAAAAAGTCTTCCGAAAGCGGAAGAAGTGGCCTGACCACCCCCGTCCAGCATCAGGGTCGGAATACCGTTTCTACGATGAGCTTTCATGGTCAACTCTGATTCCGTTTAGTAGCCGTTGGGCCAAAGCCCATAGCGTTGCCTAATTCGCCATACCGGCTCGTAAACGGATTGTAAATTTGCAACGCAGCGCTCCCAAGGCCAGCCAACTGGCCTATGCCAAATGGCTCTGGGGCAGGGGCAGTGGTCTGTCGAATGCTGGCGTCGCCAGCCCTAGGAACACCGGTAAGGATTTCGCGAACAAATCCAATGCGAGCAAACGGGTCTTGAAGGCGCGAAATTTCCTGCGCCCTCTGGGCCTCCAGTTCAGACTGCAACTGAGCCTGCTGCTGACCGCCAAAGCTAGACAGAAGACCGACATCCTGAATAGCGGCCTCTTGCTGCAATCCACCAAGACGAACAGCTTCCTGACCCACACCGCGAATTGCCTCGCCCAACTGCGGATACCGCATAGCAATGTCGCCAAGTAAGGATTGAAGTCCCCGCTGACGCTCAAACTGCTGACCAAACTCCTGCTGAGCCTGAGTAAGCGCATTTTGATAGCCCTGATACCGGAGGTTCGACAACTGCTGGTTCAAAACGTCTGCATACCGGCGCTCAACGCGCTCCCGTGCCCTCTCAGCACCAGAACCGCCAAAAGCCTCCGCGCCACCCTGACCGGCAAGCTGAGCAGATACATCACCAAGAGCCTCCTGACGCTGACGCCCGATCTCCTGTTGAATCTGCTGAGTAACCTGTTGCTCATACGGATTGTAGAAAGCCTGCACATCACGGCTGGGATCGAAGCGGAACTGGCCGCTTTCAAGGAGACCCTGAATGCCAGCCTGCGCCCCACCAAGGCCGGAAAGCGCCTGCTGGACGACTTCC
>Ga0208161_1000846_pt1 | contig 17015 bp, 26 predicted proteins | sample CB_VirMetaG_3_FD_184538 | JGI IMG/M metagenome (GOLD analysis project Ga0208161, IMG submission 184538) | Freshwater to marine saline gradient viral communities from Chesapeake Bay - CB_1508_1S Viral MetaG (SPAdes) (version 4) | ecosystem: Environmental > Aquatic > Marine > Coastal | place: USA...
AAGGTTGAACAGGGGGAGTGGTTACCCTTTGTTTCCTTGGTTGGTTGGGAAGCGAGGTCAGATTTATTTCTGGCCTCGTTTTTTTTTTTGTTGACACCCCTTTTTGTTTCCGATATTGGTTATGTATCAACAGCCGATGGAGAAATGAAATGGCTAAAAAACAGAAGACTGAATGGGAAATCCGTACCGAAAACCGAATCAACATTTGGAAGACGCTATCCCCTGAACAAAAAGAAGCACTGCACGGTTTGCAAACTGCATGGGAAGAAATGCAGAGCAGTTACAGAGAGTTGTGCCATCCTCAGTTTGGTGACATTGTAAAGATGGACGATGCCTATTATAGATTACGCAACGTTTTGATTGAAGAGTAGGAGAAAACCGATGGCTACCAAACTAACCCACGCAGAGTATGCAGCCAAACACACAGAGATATTTGCTCGTATGTCTGCAAACTTTCTAGCCACCCCTTTGCCCAGTGACTGGGATACATGGGAAGAAGAAAAACTAGATAACTTCCTTAGTGACAACCACTGGCAACCGTTCGAGTATTGGGATGTCAACGATGTCTATGAGTTGATTGACCAGCTAACGATTGACGTTATGAACCTAATGGGATTGGAGATGGGTAAAGATGGCTAGTCCCTCATGGTATGTAATCCAACACCCATTCACCAGACCGGTAGTCAGCAACCCGTACCCATCCAGTTCGTTTGCCCTAGATGCAGCCGACAAGATACACGGTGAAAGACTACGCCGTGTTAGGGTTGCAGACAACGAGGTTTGGATTGGTGGAATTATTGTTTGCAGTCGCAGAAAAGCTATGGCATACAAATTTAAGATACAGGATTGGAAAGGAAGAGCCTATGAGTAATCGAGGCGATTATAAAGTCAGAGTTCGCATGACAACCGAACGTGAGGTAATTGTCAGCGCGGATGGTTTCGATGAGGCAGAAGCAAAAGCCTTGAGAGAGGCAGTAGCCCTAGTCGATGGGTATGATGCCGAAGTTCTTTGGGCGTTGGAGCATGGAAGCCTCAGTGATTGGCCTATAGATAGAGCAGATGACTAATATACCTAAACCAAAAGAAGCGACATGGAATACGGCAAAGTTGTACCGTGTGGATTTCTATGATATGAGATTACCAGTATCCGGCACACGGCTCGTCTGGGCTGTTGTCGGAAGGAAGTGGGTTCGCGTTTGCACCCCGATACAAAACAAGAAGTTTCGTATGCGGGTCAGTGAATGGGACAAAATGCCAACTGAGTTAATAGAAGAAGGAACCGAAGATGCAGCTAAGTAATGAAGAAATTGCAATCGTCTGGTCTGTGGATGATGTCAAGGTGGAATGTGATTGGCTAACAGACGACCAAGCCCTAGAGGTTTTGTTTGCTCTGAAGTCGCAGCACGACGCAACCATTGGCATCAACTGGGATGTCATACGTGACACCGCTGATTATATGTTTCCAGAATTTGGAGATGACGATGACGACCTTGACAACTAGACAGACCTGTCTTGTCTGTAACGGTAGCGGGATTTCCGAATACGACAAATTCTTTGTCGACTATGTAAACGGTGGCTGGATAGATAGCACCTACGGTAAGTGTGATGAGTGTGACGGTGAAGGGGAGTTGCACACCCTCACCGCACAATCCTGCTTGGATGCTTTGCGGTTTATCAGTGAAGCAGAAAAAATCCTGCAAGATGCAGACATAGTTGACAGCAAGTTAGATGACATATACGGTGCTATTCAAGAAGCGCACAAGGGACTGTGCGAATACATCAAGTATTATAACTACGATTGAAGGAACTAACCGATGATTGCTAAAGTTAAACCAAAATTTACAGACGACGAAATTTCGGATGCTTGTCTGAATTGCGCTAACAGTATGAATTTGGATATGCTGATATCCTTTGTTGCGGAAGAACTGTACGACTACTATACGACTAAAGCCGACCCTGATACCCTAGAATTTTTTATGAAGGAAAACGCTGATGGCTAAACAAACCAAACTTTGGATAGAATTAACGCCCACAGAAGCTAACGCCCTGATGGTTCTGTTGGATGGCGAAATGGAAAACCGTTTTAGATACGAGGGACTTGACCTCAAGGAATGGGAAACCCTCGACCTAGAAGCCTACAAGATACTGGCTTATCACAAGTTCAAGACATGGTACATGGAGAATTGTGATGGGTAAGGTCAAAGCTTGGGCAATGCAACTAGAAGAAGACTTTTGGTATCTTGCCAACAGTAAGATAGGCAGTTGTGAATTCTTTGGTGAGTTCATGCAAGAGATGGAACCGCACCGCGATTTCTTGGGCTTGCACAACGACAGAGAATATGCTGATATGTTGCGTGAAGCTTGGGACAACTACTGGAGTAAGTACATATGACAAGCACAATCACGCCACGATATCCCAACGCGGCAAACGACCCACGCCTGACAAACGTTGCTGACAAATGGCGAACCTTGAACAGACAAATCAGTGACAAAAACTGGAACGGTGAGCCGGTGACAAACGCGGAACGTGACAAACTAGCCACGCTAAAAAAGGAACTGAACGATGGCAAATTCTACACGCCAAACTTTTGACAAATCGCCCACGCTAAAACGTGACAAATCGACCACGCTAAACCCCGCATATCGTTGTGATGATTGCGGGGAACCGGCGATGGTTCGGGATGGTTCGCGGCTAGATTGTCCGGCTTGCTGGTTAAAAAAGCGCGGGCAGCAAATAAAACAACTTGACCATGCCGGTTTTTATCCTTAATGGTAGTTAATCGACCAACCAGTACAAGGAACCGAACCGATGAAAAAAGCAGATATAAACAAGCCAGCTAATACAATGTATCCCAAATCCGTTAAAATGCTGGCGGATTATTCGCACAAGGTTTTAAAGCAATCTAAAAATGCGAAGCTTTCCAAAGATAAATTACCTACAATTAAAAAAGGCAAGTTCGCGGGCTATGTCATTTATACCCTGACACTAGAAGAACGCGCCACCTGTCCCCGCTCGTGCTATCATTGGGATAATTGTTACGGGAACAATATGATGTTCGCGCACCGGTTGCAGCATGGCAGCGAATTAGAGCAGCGCATAAAAAATGAGATAGAAGAACTTTGCGCCACCTATAAAGGCGTGATTGTCCGGTTGCACATTCTGGGCGATTTCTATTCTGTCGATTATGTCGAACTGTGGCAGCATCTCTTGACTAAATTTGATAATCTGGCGGTCTGGGGTTTTACCGGCTATGAGCCAAACAGCGATATCGGGCTTGCCCTTCGTGCGGTTCGCGGCGTGTTCGGGGAACGTTTTTCCGTACGCTATAGCAACGCACCAGATTGGCAATTCAGCGCGAACAGTGCCGACCTATACAAACCAACCAAGGGAAAATCTATTGTTTGTCCTGAACAAACCGGCGCGGCGGAATCGTGTGCGACCTGTACCTTGTGTTGGTCAGCACCGGATAAACAAATCTTGTTTGTGACGCATTGAACAAATGACAAATCAACCACGCCAAACTTTTCTTTCTGGGGCTTGTGTGCGCTTGCGGTATCCTTGGTGGTTCGGGGGGACTGGGCGCGGCATGGGCGGCGGTGGCAGCGAGTCGCGGGGCTGTCACCACTTTTTTATCTGATTTTTTTGTTGACCGGTTTGGCGGGGGCTGGCATAAACAAATCAAGGCAGGTAGCAATTACCATGCCAACAACCAGTAGAAGGAACATTAACCATGTTTGATTTAGTAATGACAGAACCGCAGGCAAAATTTATTGAGCGGGCAAGGGGCAGCTATGAATATCAGCACAGCGACCCCGCGAACGTCTCACTGTTTACAGAACTTGGCGCGGTTCGCAAGGTACCCGTCGAAGCTTTGCGCCAAACTGTTGAGGGTTCGGCGTTAATTGAGGAACCGGTTCCGATGCCTAACTATTCGGCTCTACAAAACAAGGCGACCGGCGATATTTTGGACGTTGCGCCGGTTGGGAAATCTTACCGGCTCGAACCTCACGACCAGCTATTCGAAAAACAAGCCGATTTATTGAGCCAATCAGATTTGCCGCTTGGTGATGTTTCCGTTGTCGATAGGCTCTATGAAGGCGGGCTTCGAGCGCACCGCACCATTCACTTTAACGACCTACAAACGACCATTGGGGATAGCAGTGACTTGGTTCGGTGCCGCATGGATATTTTTAACAGTGTAGATAAATCTTGGTGCTTTCAAATATTCAGCGGGGCTTATCGTGACTTGTGCCGAAATACCTTGGTTTTTGGCGGGGAAAAATCCTATCACCAAAAGGCGAAGCATACTAAGAACCTGAGCGTCGAAGCGATGATAACCAAGGCGGGCGGTTCATTGGATATGTGGACAAGCCAGCGCGACCAAATGCGGGCTTGGCAGGGTTCGCGGCTATCTGATGAGCAGTTTGCGAACATCCTCAAGGAATCCATTTGTGCTAAGACTGGGCGGGCAGCAAATGCCGGTATTGATACCGGTGTTAACGAACGCCTAATGAATGCGCTGCTTTATTTGTTCGATAAGGAAAAGCCAGAACTGGGCGGCACAATGTGGGCGGCCTATAATGCCTTGACCCACTGGGCAACGCATACGAACGAAACTGTAACGAACTTGGAAACCGGCAAAGAATACCAGACCGGCAAAAAGACTGCCAAGGTTTACGACGTGCAGCGGAAACGAAACGAGCAGGTAAAGCAGGTTTTGAACAGTGCCGCTTGGCTATCGGTGGCAGCATGATTGAAACCGTGTTAATTTTCGTAATCTTCTTTTTAATATAGGGGTTCAAAAAATGACCATTATCGAAATCAAAATTGCAATCCGTAAATCCTTGGACTTGCTGGCAAAGGCAGCCATGGCGGGGGATAATGAAACAGCCGGTAAACATTTCGATGAAATTATGATGTTGACCGATAAGTTGGGGGAACATTGCTAACCATGGAAGCCCTCTATGTAATTTATCGCAGTCTGACCGTGCTGTTGATAATCGTGATAATAACAGCGGTCTATCTTTAAACCAACCAACGCCCGATGGGCAGAAAGAACCACAGAAATGACTAAATCAATCGAAACAATCCGCGCATCACTTGCAAATGACCTTGTTGACGCTGAGGCGGCTATCCGTGCCGATGAGCGGGAAAAGGCCACAGAAGAAGCAACCCGCATCTGGCGCGGTTATGTTGCCGAATTAGAGGCCAGCTATGCCAAGCGCGATAAGGAATGGGGCGAGAAACTGTTGCGGATATTTGAAGACCGCAGCGGGGAAGATACCAGCCGCGAACAGGTGAAGAACCCGCGCAATCTTTGCAGGGGACATTACCGCATCATTGCAGAACTCGAGCGGGGTTTTGTTAATGTTCCGTATTTGCGGGGATTGCTTGGCTATAGCCGGTGGACTTTGATGACCTATATTAACGATATCCGACGGCATGGTTACCAGATAGAAACCAAGGGCAGCGGGCGCAGTGAATACCGGAAACTTTACCGGCTTGCATCATAGCCGCGAACATGGCATAACAATGGGGACGGGGCAGCTTGTCCCCATTAACTTTAGAGAAGGAAACCGAACCATGTCTTTTAAAACTTATCTCCAGAACGTCGGTATTGTTGATACTCGCATCTTTGCGTTGCATTGTGCGGTGAAAAGCTTGCACTCTGCCGTTGCATCTATGGATTTAAACCAGCGGGCAATTTTGGACGAACACTGCCCAGAACTGATGGCAGCCGCGAACCGCTTCGGGCAATTAGAGAGCGGGCTGGCTATCTTCGAAGGAACCCAGCCAACATTCATAAGAACCTTTGATGACCGCGACCCATTCACCCGCGCAATGCAGCTTGTCGGGGTTCCCGCGAACCAGTAGGGTTACCACTTCCTCCCTTTGGGTAACCCAGCCTTGCCCCCCTTGCCCTAGTCGGCGGGGGGGTTTTTTTGTGCCGGTTATATTAATGGGCGGTAACCGGCGGTTATCCCTTGGTTATTCTTGGTGGTGTTGTCGTGGGGATTGTATGTATTCTGTAGACCGAAAGGCCACCCCCCAAGCTATCTGGCATGACAAATCGACTACACGGGCGCGGGCGCGGGCATATGTTCGCGGGGTTTAGTGTGTGTTCGCGGGGTTTGGTTACCGGCGGCGGGCTGCAAGGTATCGGCGATATGGACAAACAAGATAAAAATATGGCTCGTGTGCGGGTACGCGAGGGACACCCCACCCCCCCGGCATTTGCTATGCAAACCCGACATATTTTTTCTACTTTTTAGGTTATCGATATGGTTAATTTGCGAACCATTGGGGAAACCCCGCCCCCCAAACAGAAAACCCCCCGCTGGGCGAACCAACAGGGGGGTCATTCATGTAACTTTGCGAACCATTGGGGGGAAACCGGGGGGCTTGGGTGTGTATAGGGTTTACCCCGGCAGGTCTTGGACCTATGGTAGCGTCATTTTCCGCATTTGTCAACACCTTTTTTTCATTTTTAGTTATTTTTAAGTAAATCATGTGGAAAACGGGTTGACACCGGTTCCAAAACCCCTCATAATACAGAGGTATGCCACATGTTCGCGGGAGAACACCATGTTCGAAGCTGCCCTACTGATATGTTTAGCTGCAGCACCCCAAGAATGTGTTGAGTTGAACGACACACGAGGCCCTTACACCAGTAAAGCTGACTGTATGCGTCGTGTCGACGAAATGGCGGAGTTCGCCACAAGTGTAAATCTCTTTAAACTAGATATAAAGTGGAAGTGTACCGCCCTAAAAGGCGTACCATCTTAAATCTCCATGAACTTATTACCCCAAACAAATAAGAAACCTGCCCTAACTGAAAAGCAGGAGCAGTTCCTAGATGCCCTGTTCGAAAACAATGGCAATATGACCGTTGCTGCCGAACTCGTGGGATATTCCCCTAAGTCAGTTACGTGGCTAAAGGAACGTCTAGCCGATGAAATCATCGAACGGACAAAGACCATGTTGGCGAGCCACTCCCTGCAAGCCGCGAACAAGTTGGTTAGCCTCGTGACAGCCATAGATATAGAACGCGGGGATGAACTACGCATGAAGGCAGCGGAAAGTATCTTAAACCGCGTCGGTATCGCAAAACAAGAAACAATGAACCACAACGTACAGGCAATCCACGGGGTTGTCTTGTTACCACCCAAGAAAGAGGTCGTCATAGACGGATAAAGATTATGGATTCATCAAAACAAATTATGCAAAGTAACATTCAGGATATGGATGATAAGGAATATGCTGCGTTCATCAGCCGGATGCTACAGCAAGCAGAAAGCGATGCCGAAGCTGGTAAGATTAAAACCATGTACGATAAGATTCGTGCGGGTAAAGCCAAGGGCGGCAAGGTTCGCGGCTACGCATATGGCACCAAAAAGGGTGGCGTGAAGAAGATGTCATCTTGCCGTGGTCGCAAGGCCAACTATAAGGAGTAGGGTCATGTCGGAAGAAATTGACAACCTAAAAAAACCTACACCTGCACAGTTTAACAAGGCTGTTGACAGGGGTCTCAAAGAAATGCAAGACCGTATTAAGTTTCTATCAAAGAACATATCGGGCGCACAAACTGTTTCGAGTGGTATGCTGGGACAGACAAGAATGGGTGTAGAGACTCAGACTGATTATAAAAAACAACTAGAAAAGCTAGAAAAAGATTTTGAAGAAGCAAAAGCTGATTCAGCCCTAGCTAAACAAAACTATCCTAAAGTCTATCAATCAGGTGACTTCCCTCTATTATCCCGCGAACCAGATAAGGCTGTTCAACGCTGGCCTTACAGTTCGATTCTTACACGCCCCCAGCGAGGTCGTAAAGCGTCTAATAGCCAAGAGAAAAGCTAACCCGTGGCCCCACGCAAACGTGTCCTAGTCCCCCCGAACCCAGAAGACTTAGGCAAGGTCGGAAGACCTAAGAAAAGACCCGGTGAATCCAAAACCACTTACAACATAAGTGACCGGGAACGTGCGCGACGTTCTGTACAGATGAAGTTGCGGAATGCAAAGAAGCAACAACAGCGAGAAGAAACCCGTGTTGCTCGTAAGCGCAAGAAGGTCAAAGACCTAACGGCTGCTGCCAAAAACATCGAAAATGCCGTGAACGGCAACAAGACCCGTGTTATAGACGCGGCTGACTTAGACATACTACCAAAAGCCGTAACGGACTTAATTGATGACACCCCTGTTATTTTCAAACCCAATGAAGGACCTCAAGAAGACTTTCTTTCGGCTTCCGAACAAGATGTACTCTATGGGGGAGCCGCTGGTGGCGGCAAGTCGTTTGCTCTACTTGCTGACCCCCTACGCTATTGCCATAATACCAATCATCGTGGGCTACTTCTAAGACGTACCCTCGACGAACTAACCGAACTCATCGACAAATCGAAGCAGCTATACCCCAAGGCTTTTCCCGGAGCTATCTTCCGCGAGTCAAAGTCGACGTGGGTGTTCCCGTCTGGTGCAACCATGTGGTTCACGTATCTCGACAGGGACAAGGATGTTACCCGTTTCCAAGGACAGGCGTTCAACTGGATTGGTATCGACGAAATAACCCAATACCCAACAAGCTACGTCTGGGATTATTTGCGTTCTCGTCTTCGCTCCACAGACCCTGAATTACAAAGTAGCCTAACCATGCGCTGCACAGCTAACCCCGGCGGTGTTGGCGGCTGGTGGGTTAAGAAAATGTACATTGATGCCCACGAACCAAACAAGGCGTTCGGGGCCAAGGACCTAGAGACGGGCCGTACTTTCGTGTGGCCTGAAAACCACCCAAAAGCGGGTCAGCCTCTGTTCTACCGCAAGTTTATTCCAGCACGGCTGACTGATAACCCCTTCCTGATGGCAGATGGTCAATACGAGGCCATGCTTCGGTCACTCCCAGAAGTCGAGCGTAGACGGCTTCTCGAGGGGGATTGGGATGTTGCGGAGGGAGCCGCCTTCCCCGAATTTTCAAGGACACGACATGTGGTCGAACATTTTGACCTTCCCACGAACTGGCCCCGCATACGAGCCGCCGACTACGGCTACTCGTCGCCGTCGTGTGTTCTGTGGGGTGCTATTGACTGGGATAACAATATTTGGGTTTATCGCGAATTATACGTAAAACACTTGACAGCAGAACAATTAGCTGATAAAATATTAGAATGTGAAGAGTTAGACCCTACACCACACTACACGGTCTTGGACTCTTCCTGTTGGAACAAAACCGGATTCGGCCCTTCAATCGCAGAAACTATGATGAGGGCCGGGGTTAGGTGGACTCCCTCAGACCGCAACCGTCTTCAAGGAAAAATGGAACTACACAGGCGGCTTGCTGACGACCCTTACTCCAACGAACCCCGTATGCGGATTTTTTCCAGTTGTAAGCATATCATTGCACAGCTATCAGGCATTCCACTCTCCAAAACTAACAGCGAAGATGTAGACACGCGAGCAGAGGACCATGCCTATGATGCGTTGCGATATATGGTTATGACGCGAACATCTGGTTATCAATCTATACATAAAACGCTTCAGGGGATAAAGGACCAGACCTTTAAACCTTATGATGCTACCTTTGGATACTAATGGCTGACCTCGACCCCAAAACCGCTACTCTCCGTGAAGTTGCTGAATCCTACGCTGAGAAGTCGAAGCGGGGTAAGGCGTTTGTTACTTCTTCATTACAATTCTTTAAAGACATTGCAGATGAACCCGGCTCCGCCCTACGGCTGTTCGAAAAGGACCCCGAAGGAAACACCCTTCTTTCAAAGACCTTTAAAGGCACTGAGGATACATCGACTGTAAAGACAGCGATGCAAAACCTTCGCCAAGTCGGTTTAACCTTGAAGGGTTCGCTTGGTCCTGACACACCAGAATACAAGCTGTTGCCAGACAAGGCTCCGAACACAGATTTAAACAATCGTATCTTCGGACGTAGCGAACCGGCAAAAGCCGTATCAGAGGTTGCTATCAACCCAGATAAAGCTAAGATGAGCCAACTGTTCGCGGGTGTCGCCAAGTATCTTGACAACCCTAACACCAGAGCTATTGCCCAAGCAATCATTTTTAACCTCAATACCGGTCTTCGTCCTAACGCTGCTGCCGGTCTTCAGGTAAATGCCTACAAGCCAGACAGCGGTGCAATCTACATCGAAGCAGAAACTAAAGGTGCCAAGGGTCGCGCTGTGAACATCCCTTTGAACCCGATTGCAGATAGCATCTTACAAGAAAACCTAGCTGCTGGCAACAAAGAAAACTTTTTTGTCAAGCCAAATGGTAAAGTTGTTACATCTGCAGACATGACAGACTTGTTAAAAGATGTCAAGGTCAAGGATATTGCTTTTGATGCCAGTACAGGCCGTTATTTCGACAGCTTGGCTCCTGCAGGATTCTCTGGTAAGAAGGGTTCAGCCCTTATACGTAACATCCACGCTACTGTGGGTCAATCAATTGGTATAGACCAAGACCGCCTCGCTTATTTGCAAGGTCGTAGTCTAAAATCAGCCGGTAAGAGCAGCACAGGTGAACTGACAACTTATCAGCAGGCATTTCCGGGTGCAGTTGGTGAGGTTGACCGCCAGAATGCCAACATGTTCGCAGAATTTTGGGGAACTGCTGCCAAGGATGCCGGTTTCGATATCCAATCCAAAATCCCGATGCCAGAAACTCGCATCACAACCCAAACCGCAGGATATGAGGGCTACTTTGACCTTCCGGTTCGCGAAGAGGTTCCTGTTTCGAAGCCAACCAGCGCATCGCCTGAACCAAAGACATTTGATGACTTATCTGACACCACAAAAGGTTTTTTAGACCGGAACGGTATCGACTTCAATAATTTGATTAAGAACTTTGGCAAGAAAACTCTCAAGGTAGTAGGTGGCGCATTGGCTATAGAAACGGTTCGCCAAGCGGTTCAAGAACCTGCTGCGTTTGCTGCAGAAGTTGGATTAGAAACAGGCGCACGGGCTTTAGGTCTTGCTGCTGCCCCAGCCGCTGCAGTTCCGATGATGCTCGCTCCTAGCGAACTAGCTTCAGGCGAACTCCGCCCCGAAGAGCAGCCGTACGACCCCGCTGGTCCCTACGCCGGACAAGACTTCATCCCTGCCCCAGAAGTAGAGCAGCAGGGAACTTCACGAACAGACATGGCACGTATCGCCACAGAAGATACGGGATTTATTCCCGAACCTGACAGGGTTCCTCAAGCCGCCCCTGTTGAAGAACAAGGCTTTTTATCTAGATAAGGAGAGTACCATGGATAAGATGGGTGCCGCTTACATTATGAACTCCGACAAAACATCTGTTGATGACCAAGGTGGTGCAGCCAAGCTGTATCGCGAAGGTCTTGAGTTCAACACAATGGCAAAGCAAGGCGTTCTAACTGAAGACATGCCGAAGAAGATGACTAAAGCGGCAGTTGACCCTTCAGTGATGAAAATGGCTGAAGAACGCGACTACTAAAATCAGATGTCAGAAGATAACTTTCTCCAACCAGCCGACGACACTACAGTTTCGGTTCACGCCCCAGAAGAGCAAATGCCGGGGCTGGCTGCATATGTAAAGTCACGGTTCGAAGATGCTGAGAACGGGCGTTACGCCCACGAACAGCGTTGGCTTCAAGCCTACAAGAACTTTCGGGGTATCTACGATTCAACGACCCAGTACCGTGATTCAGAACGGTCAAAGGTCTTTGTTCGTATTACCAAGACAAAGGTTCTTGCAGCGTTTGGTCAAATCATCGACATCCTGTTCGCAAACAAGAAGTTTCCTCTTGTTGTGGAAGCTACTCCCGTACCGGAAGGTATTGCGGAGTTTGCTCACATGGAGACCCCTTTGGACCAGATGCAACCTCAAGACCCCTACGGGTTTTCAGGTGATGGTCGCGAACTGGCTCCGGGTGCTTTGAGTGCAAAGCCCGGTGGTGATTTTCTTGGTGGACTATCCGGTAAGTATGGACAGCTTCCACTAGCTGAAGGCCCCGCCCTCATGGGGGAGCCTCAAATCAGCCCTGCCCAAGAAGCTGCCCTTCGTATGGAAAAGGTTATTCACGACCAGCTAACTGACACGAACGCAGTCAACGTGATGCGTAACGCTGTGTTTGAATCTGCCCTTTTGGGTACGGGTATCGTAAAAGGTCCATTTAATTTCTATAAGCGTGTTCACAAATGGGAACGCGGTGAAGATGGCGAACGCTTTTACAACCCAGAAGAAAAGACCGTTCCACGGATTGAAATGGTATCAGTGTGGGATTTCCACCCTGACCCATCTGCTACTAGCATCGATGATTGTGAATATGTTATTCAACGTCACCGCATGAACCGCCAACAGCTTCGTGCGCTTATAAAGCGTCCTCACTTTATTTCTGAGGCAATTGAAGAGTGTCTTGCCAAGGGTCCTAATTACGAGGACAAATACTACGAAGATACTATTCGGGAAGACGAAACAGAGCCTTACTATCAAGGTAATCGTTACGAAGTTCTGGAATACTGGGGTGTTCTCGATTCCAAGATGGCTTACGAGGCTGGGTTTTCCGAAGCTGAAGATATGTCAGAATTTGATGAACTTCAGGTTAACGTTTGGGTTTGTGGCAATATGGTCATTCGCTGTGTGTTGAACCCGTTCACACCAGCCCGCATTCCGTTCCAAGTGTTCCCTTACGAAGTCAACCCTTATCAACTATGGGGTGTTGGCGTAGCGGAAAACATGGAAGATGCCCAGAAGTTGATGAATGGACATGTTCGTATGGCTATCGACAACTTGGCTCTTGCTGGCAACCTTGTGTTTGACGTGGATGAAGCTAGTCTCGTACCGGGACAGAACATGGACATTTTTCCCGGAAAGATATTCCGTAGGCAGTCCGGTGTTACCGGAACAGCCATCAACGGCCTAAAGTTTCCGAACACGGCTGGTGAAAACTTGCAGATGTATCAGATTAGCCGTCAGCTTGCAGATGAGGAGACAGGTATCCCATCTATCATGCACGGTCAAACAGGCGTAACCGGAACTGGGCGAACCGCTGCTGGTCTATCCATGCTCATGGGTTCGGCTGGTCTATCTATGAAGACCGTTATCAAGAACATCGACGACATGCTCCTGAAGCCTTTGGGCGAAGCCTATTTCCAATGGAACATGCAGTTCAATGAAGACGCAGAAGATATTCAAGGTGACCTAGAGATTAAACCACGCGGCGTTGCAGCCGTGATGCAAAAAGAGGTTCGCACACAGCGGTTAACTTCCCTGTTGCAAACTGTTGCGAACCCTATGCTCGCTCCGTTCATCAAGATACCAAACTTGATGCGCGAACTGGCTATTTCCCAAGATATCGACCCAGACAGCCTAGTCAACGATGCCAACCAAGCACAACTCTACGCACAGATGTTAAAAGGAATGATGGCAAATGTACAGCAAGGAACAGGCGAAGCTGGTGGGGCCGCTAGTGGCACAGCCGCAGGTATGGCAGGGGCTGGAGGCGTATCTCCTTCTCCTGAAGGAACAGACTTACAGGGGTCTGGTAACGGCACAATCGGAGTCGGAACTGCGCCAACTGCAGGGGAAAGCGGCTTTACTGGAAACACTCCTTCAGTTGAAGGTTAACCACGAGGCAATAGTTAAGAATGGCTCTTCCACCAACCACAACAACCAGTAATCCTTGGGGTAGTTTCTCAGCTAGTACCGTTAGCGTTGCTGGGGGTTCGTCTTCTGGAACAACGACAACAACAAGCCCGTCGCTTCCGACGATTTCTGCAGGTGACTACTTTGCTTCGCAGACTGCTATCCCTATATCTGAATATAGAAGTCGCCAAGTTAATTTTTATCAAGAGTTTTTAGATGTACCGTCTTTGACGGATACCGGCATTGATGTAGGTGATGGGGAAGATACCACAGAGTTACGGGAGTACGGAATCGCTGGAGAGCGAGGTGACGGTGGTGATACACAAGATGATGCTATTAACGCCTTGGAAGCTACAGGAATACGCACGGGCGAATCTATGTTTCCGGGGGGGACTGGCATTAGCTACAATACTGATTTGGAAACGGGCCACCATCAGTACAATAATTATTCCGATTATATAAAAGCTGAAAACCCGGTAGGCATGAAAGACCGTCTGGGGTTCATTGAAAATGTTATGGAGCCATTTGTACAAGGTAGATGGTCTGACATAAATCTTTCAGCAGGGTTTTCTTCCCAGTTAAATTCCACAATGGGAAATATAGAGGCCGCAGTGGACCCCACTAAAGTTTCTGGTAAAACGGCTATGAAAGGTATTTTCGCTGCTGCGGGCGCACCTATGGCTCTTGTCGGTTCTGCAATATTTAGCGACAAGACTGTTAAAAATGCCTTTGGTGAAATTAGTGCTAGACCAGATGGTTTTCTTGGTATTGTAGCCGATGCCGTTCATTCTCGTCAGTACAGTGATAGGTCTATTAATAGAGCAGTGATGGCTGCTCACACGACAGGTCCTATGGCTGGTGAGTTTATGACTGCAGGCGACGAAGAAACAGATGCCTATGGAAATCCGGTTGTATCTAGTCGCGGCTTAACTGGTGTAGATATTGGTTTTTCAATGAAGTTTGGTAGCGGCATTGGCTCTGGGGGTATTACCAGAAGAGCCGGAACTGCAGTTTATACAGGCAACATGCGTGGTTTGGATAATCAAACCCTTAAAAACATTGAAGCTGTTCAGAGAGGTTTTGTCCCCAACACCTTCGGCGGAACCTTTGGGTTCGATTACACGGGTAAAAATGCAGTTCGGTTCGAAGATGCCGGTTATTCTAATAACCTTGGTAACGGGGGGCGTTACACGGCTAGTGGAAATTACATGGATGCGTACGGTCGCACTTATGGATATGGCAGTGCCAAAGACCTTTCAGCCCTAGCCTCGACTAACGGTTTGACTGTAGACGAAGCTAAAAGTGTTTTGGACAAGGCTCGTAGCGGTAAAGGTACTGTTGCTGAAAATATTCAGAGCATAAAGAGTGAGAAAGCGGCGGCTGAAGCAGCTAGACAGGCGGCGGAAGCGGAAGCCAAAGCAGCAGCAGAACGTGCCGCCTACAGGGCAGAGCTTCAAGAGCGTATGAGCAGAGACGACGGCGGGGGTGGCGGATACGACCCCGGAGAATCTGCAGAGTCTTTTGGTGGTGTTAGCGATGGTTACGGCGGTGGTGATGCTCGTGGTGGTATGATTGAACATGGTCGTCCACAGAATCGTCCTACTGAACGCAACAGACAGAACTACGCCTTCGGAACCCCGCCAGCAGGGGTACAAGCCTCGCAGAGCGGTTTTATCGACGCTCCGCCATCACAGGTCACTGATGGGGCTAAAGTCGCTGACAATCGCCCTGACAGCGTTCCAGAGGGTACCTATGTTATAAATGCTGCTGCCGTCGAGTTCGCGGGAGAGCAGGATATCCGTAAAATGATTATGGATGCCCAGAAGGAAGCGATTCGCCGTGGTCTGTCTACAGACGACTTTGAGCGGCATTCAAACCTCGTAGATATTGCGGTGTCTAGCGGCGAAGTTAAGATTGCACCGCACCTAGTAGATATTATAGGCGAAGACCGCCTAGAAAAGATTAATAAACGAGGCATTCGGAAAACCGAACAGCGCATTGCAGAGAATGGACAGCAGCCTGTTCAAGCAGCGAGAGGCGGTTTCCTAGCCTAAAGAATCCGCTGGCTACCCACGAACCCGTGGCCCCAGCACAACCGGAGCGGCTACCCACAGCCATGTGGCCCCGCAAGTGAGGTAAATAAAATGGCAAAAGCAAGAGGCCACCGTGCCAACAAAGCAAACGACTCGTTCGGAACCGTCAACAATGATAGCCTATATCGTGGAAAGTACCGCGATGAAGTCTACAAAGACGAAGAAGATGAGGCGGATGTAGAAGCCCAAAACGATGCTGACCCCGTAGAAAACGAAGCGGCTACTCAGCAAAATGAAGCGGGCGATAGTTTCGTGGAACAAAAAAAAGAAGCTTCAGAGGACCACGATTACAAAAAACGGTATGACGACTTGAAACGTCATTACGATGAAAAGGTAAACGAGTTCAAAAACGAAATCGAAAGCCTCAGAAAAACAATGACAGAACGGGCGGCGGAAATGCCAAGAGGCGTGAACCCACCGCGAACAATGGAAGAACTGGAAGAGTTCAAAGAACGCTACCCAGATGTCTTCGAAGTTGTTCAGACAGTTTCAAGTATGCAAACCGAATCACAGGTTGCAAAACTCCGTGAAGAACTAGGGTCGATTAAAGAACGGGAACAAGCCCTAGAGAAGAAAAACGCCTACGAGCAGCTTCTCAGATTGCACCCCGACTTTAATGAAATCAAAACAGACCAGCAGTTCCTTTCATGGTTAGAGGAGCAGCCAGCTTCAATTGCAGAAGGTATCTACAAAAACAGTACCGATGTAAAATGGGCAGCACGGGTCATAGACCTCTACAAAGCCGACACAGGCTTAACGACTACAAAGAAGAAAACCAAATCTGCGTCTGCAGCAGAAGCCGTAACAAAAACCCCAGCACGGGAAATCAAGGCTGAAACTACAGATGGTAAAAAGATTTGGAAAGCTTCGCAAATCGCCAAGATGAAGCCGTACGAGTTCGAAAAGTTAGAAAACGAATTGGACGCGGCACGGTCTGAAGGGCGAATCGACTTCAACTCTTAATACTTAAACCTCAAAATGGAAGGAAAAGCAAATGGCTTTTAATTCGGCATCAGGTTACAATAACCTGCCTTCCGGTAACTTTACACCGGAAATCTTTAGCCAAAAAGTCCTCAAGTTTTTCCGTCGCGCTTCGGTTGCTGAAGACATTACAAATACCGATTACGCGGGGGAAATTGAGAACTTTGGCGATACAGTACGTATCATCAAGGAACCAACAATCACAGTCAGTGCATACTCACGTGGCTCAGTGGTTTCTCCACAAGACCTTGCCGACGACCAAACAACAATGGTTGTCGACCAAGCAAACGCATTTGCGTTCAAGATTGACGACATCGAAGAGCGTCAGTCACACG
>Ga0208161_1000847_pt1 | contig 17014 bp, 19 predicted proteins | sample CB_VirMetaG_3_FD_184538 | JGI IMG/M metagenome (GOLD analysis project Ga0208161, IMG submission 184538) | Freshwater to marine saline gradient viral communities from Chesapeake Bay - CB_1508_1S Viral MetaG (SPAdes) (version 4) | ecosystem: Environmental > Aquatic > Marine > Coastal | place: USA...
AGAAGACTTTATTTTAAATCAAGAAACCACGAACTTAAAGGAATTGAACTTCCCTTAATTAACAATCCACATCCTAATTTCCCAAACATCAAATTTTCAGGTTTTATAGATATAGTAATTAAAGACAAAAAGGAAAACCATTATACTATAATTGATATAAAAACCAGTACTAGAGGATGGGGTGATAAAGATAAAAAAAACAAAACTAAATCTCAACAAATTCTATTATATAAAAAATTCTATTCAGAACAATATAAAGTTCCAATGGAAAAAATAGATGTTAAGTTTTTTATTGTTAAAAGAAAAATATACGAAAATTCTGATTTTCCTCAAAAACGTATCCAAGAATGGAGCCCTGTAACTTCAACCTATATCAAAGAATCAGCAGGGAAAAATTTAATAAATGGTGCTGTTAAAGAATTTCAAGAATTTATAAATGAATGCTTTACTAAAGAAGGTATTCCTAAAGATAAAGAATATAAAAAAAATGTGTCCACACTGTGTAATTGGTGTCCTTATAGCGACAGCCCAAATTTATGTAATAAAGGCTTGGAAACCCAACCTAAGTTTTTTACATTTAGTTAAATTTTTTGAATCCATATATATTTATATCAAAATAAGATATTATGGCAACAAAAGAGTTACAATTAACAAGTGTAAAAGTTCATAAACATTTATTTGAAGAATTTAAAATTGAATGTGTAAGAACTAAATTTTCGTTACAAAAATTAACAGATAGAGCACTATATTTGTATTTAACAGATGATGATTTTAAAAAACAAATCCACAATCAACTTGATTTACACTTATAATAATTAAAATTAAAATAGTTTATGAAAGAAGGTTACATTCCTCAAAACGAAAGGAAAAAAATCCTATTTTTATGTGATGACATAAGAATGCATTCTGGGGTTGCTACTATGGCTCGAGAAATTGTAGTAGGAACAGCACATAGATATAATTGGGTAAACATTGGAGCTGCGATTAACCATCCTGAAGTTGGAAAAAGGATGGATTTAAGTGCGGATACTAATAAGCATACAGGTATAGAAGATGCCTCTGTTATTTTATATCCTCAAAATGGGTATGGAACTGCAGAATTACTTAGATACATGATGCAAGTAGAAAAGCCTGATGCTATTCTGTTTTTTACAGACCCTAGATATTATGAGTGGCTTTTCCAAATTGAACACGAATTAAGACAACAAATCCCATTAATCTACTTAAATATCTGGGACGATTACCCAGCACCTTTATATAATGAATCTTATTATGATTCTTGTGATACATTATTAGGTATTTCAAAACAAACAGTTAATATTAATCAACTGGTTTTAGGTGATAAAGCTAAAAATAAGCTTATCAAATATGTTCCTCATGGAATTAATAAAAATTCATTTTATCCTATTACCTCAGAATATGATAAATTCCCACAATTTACTGAGTATAAACAAAGTATTTTTGGAGGTAAAAATTTTGAATTTGTAGTATTCTTCAATTCAAGAAACATTAGAAGAAAACATCCATCAGATTTGATTGCTGGTTTCCAATTATTTAGAGAAAGTCTACCAAAAGGCAAAGCAGATAAAGTTGCTTTATTACTTCATACTAGTCCAATTGATAATAATGGAACAGATTTATTTGCTGTAAGAGATTTATTTGGTGGAGAAAATCATAATGTATTTTTTACTCCTGGTGGTCAAATCTCTACTGAACAAATGAATTGGCTATACAATATAGCAGATATAACAGTTTTACCTTCTGGAAATGAAGGTTGGGGATTATCATTAACTGAATCTATGATGGCTGAAACTATGATTGCTGCTACTGTTACAGGTGGTATGCAAGACCAAATGAGATTTGTAGATAATAAAGGAAAATGGTATACTCCAAATAAAGAAATTCCTAGTAACCATTTTGGAACTTATAAAAAACATGGAGAATGGGCTATACCAATGTTCCCAGATGCTGTAACTTGTGTGGGTTCACCTAAAACTCCTTATATTTGGGATGATATTGTTGATTTTAGAACTATAGCTAAAACTATAGAAGAAGCATACAATTTATCTCCTGAAGAAAGAACTAAAAGAGGGAAAGCAGGAAGAAAATGGGTAACCTCGGATGAATCAATGATGAGTTCAAATTGGATGTGTAAAAATGTTGATGATGCTCTAAGAGAAACTATAAACAATTTTACTCCTGCTCCTAAATTCACAATGGAATTAGTTGAAGATTACCCTGTTAAAGAAATTAGACATAAAATAGTATATTAAGTTATGAGAAAACCCTATATAGTTGTAAGTTGCCCCGCAGATACATTTTCAGGATATGGTGCTAGGTCACGTGATGTTCTTTGGGCATTAATTAAAAATAGTAAATATGATGTCCAAGTTATGTCTCAAAGATGGGGCAATACACCATTTGGCTTTTTAAAGAAAGAAAATGAAAAGCATAAATTAATCATAGATAGATTTTTACCTAATAATCAACTTACTAGACAACCTGATGTATGGATTCAAATTACAGTCCCAAATGAATTCCAAAAAGTTGGTAAGTTTAACATTGGAATGACAGCAGGAATTGAAACTACATTTTGTGCCCCTCAATGGATTGAAGGATTAAATAGAATGGATTTAAATTTAGTTTCTTCAAATCACTCTAAAAGAGTATTTGAATCTACTAACTATGAAAAAAGAGACCAGCAAAATAATGTTCAATCTGTTTTAAAGTTAGAAAAACCTGTTGAAGTATTATTTGAAGGAGTTGATTTAGAAAAGTATTTCATTATAGATAAACTTCCAAAAAGTGAAATTAAAGAATCTTTAGATAGTATTACTGAGGATTTTGGATTTTTATTTGTAGGTCACTGGTTACAAGGAATTGTTGGTGAAGATAGAAAAAATTTAGCATTAACTATTAAAACTTTTCTTGAAGCATTTAAAAATAAAACAGGTAAAAAACCTGCTCTTATTTTAAAAACAGCAGTAGGTCCTTGTAGTATAATGAATAGAGATGAAATCCTAAAAAGAATTGATACAATCAAACAATCAGTAGGAGGTAGTAATTTACCAAATATTTACCTTCTTCACGGGGATTTAAGTGATGAAGATATGAATATTTTGTATAATCATCCAAAAGTAAAAACTTTAGTTAATTTAGCTAAAGGAGAAGGATTTGGCAGACCATTACTAGAATTTACCCAAAGTAGAAAGCCTATTATAGCTTCAAATTGGAGTGGGCATATTGATTTCTTACACCCAGATTATACTAGTTTGGTCCCTGGAGAGTTAAAACCAATTCATCCTTCAGCTCAAGTAAAAGATATTTTAATGGCTGATTCACAATGGTTTCAATTTGATGTAGATTATGCCGTTAAATTATTTAAAGATTACTTTAAAAATTATAAAACATATCTTACTAGAAATCGTAAATTAAAATATTATTGTAAAGAAAATTTTTCTTTTGATAAAATGGTTAATGTGTTAGAAGGTATTATAGATAAAAATGCTCCTAAACAAGTAGAAATTAAAATACCTAAAATTCAAAAAATAAACAAACCTACAAAACCCACAAAATGAAAGATAAATTAGATGCTCTAGAAATCTGCCCTAAATGTGATTCAGATGCTTGTTACAAAACACCTTTAAACGAAAATAAAAATCGTTATACTTGTTTTGGTTGTGGTTTTTATACTACAGATTTAATGGTTCAAGGTGAATTTGATTTTGAATCTTATGAAGAAACTTTACCTGAATTATTTAAGGATATGAAAACTTCAGACCATAATGGAAATGTTTGGTATCCTATGACTATTAATTTGCCTGAAAAAGGAACTGTTTTTCCTATGGGGAAATCAATTTCAGATTGGGAATGGGCTTCTGTTAGGGTAAAAGAAGTATCTGATGAAGAAAAAGAAAAATTCAAAATCCCTGGTAGTAAAGAATCTTATAATTATAAAACTGATATGAGTACTTTACAAAAATACAACAGAAACGATTTTATAGAAGCATTAGATTATATAGGTTTTTTTGAGTAGATTATGAAGATAAGTTATGCTATTACAGTTTGTAACGAAAAAGAAGAAGTTAAACGTTTAGTTGATTTCTTATTGGCCAACAAACAAATACAAGATGAAATAGTTGTTTTATATGACCAGAAAAATGGTGATGTAGAAGTTATTGACATGCTTGTTAAATTAAATAAGTTACCTAATTTTCAAGTATGGAGAGGTTTAGATTTTGAAGGTCATTTTGCTAACTGGAAAAATAAATTAACTGAATATTGTTCAGGAGATTATATATTCCAAATTGATGCTGATGAATTACCCCATAAAGCACTTATTGACAATCTTCCAATTATTTTAGATTCCAACCCAGATAACGAGGTTTATTTAGTTCCTAGAGTAAATACAGTAGAAGGATTAACCCAAGAACATATACAGAAATGGAGATGGAATGTGAATGAACAAGGATGGGTAAACTGGCCAGACTATCAATGGCGTATATGGAAAAATACACCAGAGATTAAATGGAAAAATAAAGTACATGAGGTACTGGAAGGTTATAAGACATATGCTCCTCTCCCCGACCAAGAAGAGTTAGCTTTATATCACCCAAAAACAATTGAAAGACAAGAAAAACAAAACGCTTATTACGATACATTATGAAATTATTAGTTACAGGAGGAAAAGGGTTAGTAGGTTCAGCTATAAATGCTGATATAAAGTTAGGTCGTGAATACGATTTAACTAATCCTATAGAAGCAAATAAAGCAATTGAATATCATCAACCAACTCATATTATACACTGTGCTGGTAAAGTAGGGGGTGTAGGAGGTAATATGAATTATAAAGGTGAATACTTTTATGATAATTTAATGATTAATACTAATATAATTGAAGCTGCGCGTAAAAATGGTGTAAAAAACTTAGTATGTTTTTTATCAACTTGTGTATTCCCAGATAATGTAGAATATCCTTTAACTGAAGCCCAAGTCCACTCAGGTGAACCACATAATTCAAACTATCCTTATGCTTATGCTAAACGAATGGCAGATATCCAAATTAGAGCATACAGAGAACAATATGGTATAAATTATACTACTGTAATTCCTACAAACATTTATGGACCTAATGATAATTTTTCTTTAGAACATGGTCATGTAATGCCTATGTTGATTCATAAATTATACAAAGCAAAAAGAGATAATACTGACTTTGTTGTGTGGGGAACTGGGAATCCGTTAAGAGAGTTCATATATTCCAAAGATATAGCTCGATTGTCAGAATGGGCTGTAGAAAATTATAATGAATCAGAACCTATTATATTTGGAACTTCAGAAGAAGTTAGTATTAAAGATATGGTAGATTTATTAGTACAAGAATTTAATTTTAAAGGAAAAGTTGTATTTGATACTTCAAAACCAGAAGGACAATTTAGAAAACCAAGTAGTAATGAAAAACTAAGGTCATATCTCCCAGATTTTAAATTCACTCCATTTGAACAAGGAATTAAAGAAACAGTAAATTGGTTTATAGAAAATTATGAAACAGCAAGAAAATAAAGTAGCATTAATTACAGGAATCAACGGACAAGATGGTTCTTATTTAGCTGAATTTTTATTAGAAAAAGGGTATGAAGTATGGGGGGCCATTAAGCGTAACTCTGTAGCTGAAAACCAAACAGCTAGATTAGATGATGTTTATAAACAATTATTAGGTAAATTACACTATGCTGATTTAACAGATTTAGCATCACTTATTTCTTTAATTCAACAATGTCAACCTGATGAAATTTATAATTTAGCTGCTCAATCTCACGTTAGAATTTCTTTTGACCAACCTATTTACACAGCTCAAGCTACAGGTGTTGGGGTTTTAAATTTGTTAGAAGCTGTTAGATTAACAAAACCTGATGCCAAAATATATCAAGCAAGTTCATCTGAAATGTTTGGCAATTCAATTGATATAGACGGTTTCCAAAGAGAAACCACACCAATGAACCCAGTTTCACCCTATGGTTGTGCTAAAGTATATGGTTACAATATTTGTCGTAATTATAGAAATTCTTATGATATGTTTATTTCAAATGGAATTTTATTTAATCACGAATCCCCAAGACGTGGAACAAATTTTGTTACAAACAAAGTAGCTAAAACCGCAGTTGAAATTAAAAAAGGACTTCGTAATGAATTAAGATTAGGAAATTTAAATGCTACTAGAGATTGGGGACATGCTAAAGATTATGTTGAAGCTATGTGGTTAATCTTACAACAAGATACACCTAATGATTATGTCTGTTCTACAGGTATATCCCACTCAGTAAAAGATTTAGTAGAATATACTTTTAATAAATTAGGATTAGATTGGAAACAATATGTTAAAGTAGATAAAAAGTATTTACGACCTGAAGAATTAGAAGACTTAAAAGGTGATTCTACTTTATTAAGAGGATTAGGTTGGAAACCTAAATATACTTTTGAAAGTATGATGGATGAAATGATTGAATATTGGATGGAAAAACTATGAAGTTAAAGGTTAAACATTTTGATGTTAAGGTTTTTGAAAAACTACTTGAACCTTTTAAAGATATAAATTTTAGTTTATTTGTAGATGATATCCCCTCCTCATTTGATGATTTATCAGATATTAATATTTTAGTACTTCAAGAACCAAATGAATATTTTGGTTTACACGATTGGGCAATTCAAAATCAATCTCAATTTCATGCTATTTTAACTTGGGATGATAAAGTTTTAAATAATTGTGAAAATGCCATGTTGTTACCATTTGGGCATACTTGGTTTCACCCTGAACAATATAATCAGGATTATAATAAGGAATTTAAAATTACTCATTTATGTGGTAAATTAAATAAAACTTATGGTCATAATTTAAGACATGAACTATTAGCTAGAAAAAATGAAATAAATACTCCTACTAAATTTTTTGATGTTTATGGAAATCGATATGATATCGAAGATGCTAGAAAAGGTAAAGTAGAAGTATTCGCAGATAGCATGTTTGGTGTAGCTATTGAAAATACAAATCATAGAAATTATTTTACAGAAAAACTTTTAGATTTATTTTTACTTAAAACAATTCCCATTTATTGGGGGTGTAGTAATATTGAGGAATACTTTAATCCAAAAGGTATAATTAAAGTAAATAGTGTTGATGATATGATTTGGGTAGCTAATAATGTAAATGAAGAAATTTATAAAAATGCTAAAGAAGCTATAGAAGAAAATTGGAAAACAGCTCTTGATTTTGTATATTACGAGCAAAATGTAGTGAACCTAATTGAAATTATTTTTAAATACAATAATATAATATGAAAAAAATCTGGTATGCTCCTTACAAGTTTGAATCTTATGGAGAAGAAGAAATCCAAGCAGTAATTGATTCATTAAGAGATGGATGGTTAGCTGGTTTTGGTCCTAGAACTGTAGAGTTCGAAGAAAAAATAGCCAAAGAATTTGGTAAAAAATATGGTATATTTGTTAATTCAGGGTCTTCAGCTTGTTTACTAGCTTTAGCCTCTTTGGATTTACCAAAAGGTAGTAAAGTTATTACTCCTGCTTTAACATTTTCAACAACATTAGCACCTATTATTCAATTAGGTTTTAAACCTGTGTTTATAGATTCAAACCCAACTTCTTATGTTCCTGAAGTAAAAGATATTATAGATGCTATTACAGATGAAGTAAAAGCAATTATGGTTCCTAATTTGATTGGTAACAAACCAGATTGGAAATCATTAAAAGAAGCACTAAAATCAATTGGTAGAGACGATATATTTGTTATTGAAGATTCAGCTGACACAGTAACATATACTGAAGAAAGTGATATTTCTACAACTAGTTTTTATGCCTCACACGTTATTACAGCTGGTGGAATGGGTGGTATGGTAATGTTTAATGATGAAAAACATGTTAAAAAAGCATTACAATATAGAGATTGGGGTCGTATAGGAGATAATAGTGAGGAAATGAGTGATAGATTTAATCATGATGTTGATGGTATCCCTTATGATTATAAATTTTTATATGGGGTATTAGGTTACAATATGAAGTGTACTGAAGCTAGTGCTGCTTTTGGATTAGTTCAATTAGAAAAATTCCAAACATACAAAAACATCAGAAGAGCTAATATTGAAAGATATTTAGAAAATCTACAAGGAGTAGGTGATTTAGTTCTCCCAGATGATAGCATTAAACCAAATTGGTTAGCAATTCCTCTCCAATCAGAAAAACGTTTTGAACTATTACATTTCTTAGAAAAAAATAATGTTCAAACCCGAGTTACCTTTGCTGGTAATGTTACTAGACATCCAGCTTATAGAGAATATTTACAAGAATTTCCAAATGCTGATTTAGTAATGAAAAATGGATTCTTATTAGGAGCTCATCACGGAATGACAGTTGAAGATGTAGACCATGTATGTAATCTAATTAAAGAATTCTTTAATAAATAAAATATGGTAATATATGTAACAGGATGTGCTGGTTTTATAGGTTCTTATGTAACTGAGTATTTCCTTAAAAAAGGTTGGATGGTAAGAGGTGTAGATAAATTAACCTACGCTTCAGATAAAGGAACTATTGAAATGTTTAAAGAATATCCTAATTTTGTTTTTGAACAAAAGGATATTAATGATTTAGAACATTTATACGATTGTGATTATGTAATAAATTGTGCCGCTGAAAGTCATGTAGATAATTCAATAGTTTCTAGTAATACCTTTTTAAAAAGCAATGTAAATGGAGTTCATAGATTACTTGAATTAATTAAAGCAAAACGTAATTACGAAATGCCTACTTTAATTCAATTCTCTACAGATGAAGTTTATGGAGATATAAAAAAAGGTTCTGCCTCTGAAACTTCTATTTTAAATCCAAGTAATCCATATTCAGCTACAAAAGCAGCAGCAGACCAACTAATTTTAGCTTGGAACAGAACTTATGGAACTCCTTATTTTATTGTTAGACCTACTAACAATTATGGTATAGGTCAACACCCTGAAAAATTAATACCTAAAACTATTAAAAGTTTTTCATTTGGTAAAAAAATTCCATTACATGAAGAAGGTAAACCCAAAAGAAATTGGTTACATGCTTATGATACAGCTGTAGCTTTAGATTTTATTATGGGTGAACACATTAATAATGGAACTGTAAATGAAATTTACAATATTAATGGAGGTTTAGAACAATCTAATATTGATACAGTAACTAAGATAGCTAAATTAATGTATCCCGAAAATTGGAAAGACCAAGATACTTACATTGATTTTAACTTTAAAAGAGATGGTGTTGATTTAAGATATTCTTTAAATGATACCAAATTAAGAAAATTAGGTTGGAAACCTGAAGTTAATTTTGATGAAGAACTCCCAGCTATTGTAGAATATTATACTCAAAACTTTGTATGGTAACTAAAAATGAACTTATAGAATTTGAAACTAAAATAGGTGATGCTTTTAATAATGGTGAAATTAAAGCACCTATCCATTTATATCATGGAAATGAAGATTTGATAACAGAAGTCTTTAAAGACATTGATATAGAGAATGATTGGGTATGTTGTACTTGGAGAAACCATTATCAGGGATTATTAAAAGGTATTCCTCAAGATATTATGGAAGCTAATATTCGAGAAGGAAAATCAATGACCGCAAATCTCCCAGACTATAAATTTATTTGTAGTTCTATTGTAGGAGGTATTCCTTCAATTGCTGCTGGTATAGCATTATCTATTAAACTTCAAGGAAAATCAAATAAAGTTTGGTGTTGGGTTGGAGATATGAGTGCTGAAACCGGACATTTTCATGAAGCATATAAATATTCTTTAAATCATGATTTGCCTATTACTTTTGTTATAGAAGATAATCAAAAATCTGTATGTACCCCAACTCCTGATATTTGGGGAAGAAATACTCCTTATTATTTGGAATCTGAATATAAAGGTGGTATTTTAAAACAAAAGAATTTAATTTATTACCAATATAATAATACAAAATACCCCCATGCCGGAGCAGGTATAAGAGTTCAATTTTAAAGATATGAAATATTTTGATAATTTAAAAAGAGCTATGTCTCTTTTAGCCGAACATCCTAAAACATTTTTTATAGGACAAGCAGTTGAATATGAAGGGACAGGTTTATATGATTCCCTTTCTCATTTACCCTCAGAAAAACGTTTAGAACTTCCTGTAGCTGAGTACTTTCAATCAGGGTTAGCTAATGGAATGGCTATTGAAGGTATGATTCCGGTTTCAACATATCCTCGATGGAATTTTTTGTTAATGGGGGCTGACCAAATTGTTAATCATCTTGATAAATTTAAATCAATGTCTAATGGTAAATTAACTCCTAAAGTAATTATTAGAGTAGCAGTAGGAAGTGAACACCCTGTAGACCCCCAATGTCAACATAAAGGAAATTTTTCTTGGGCTTTTAGACATATGACTCAAAATACCGAAGTTATTGAATTAATAGAACCCGAAGATATAATTCCTGCATATGAAAAAGCTTTGAATAGAACTGATGGAATAAATACTATTTTAGTTGAATTTGCTGATTATTGTAAAACTAAATAATTATGAAAATATTAATTACAGGTGGAAATGGTTTTGTTGCTAGTCACCTAGCTGAAAAACTCCCTAAAACACACGAAATTCAAGTAATAACTAGAGAAGATTTAGACCTTACTAATAGACAAGAAGTTGAAAAGTGGTTTGAAAATAGATATTACGATATTGTTATTCATACCGCAATGCAAGGAGGAAGAAGACATATTAAAGAAGAACAAGATATCTTTTTTAATAATTTAACAATGTATTTAAATTTAGCTTCTCAACAAACTCAATACAGATACTTATTTAATTTTACAAGTGGAGCTGATTATGACAAATCTCTCCCAGTTGATGGAGATACAAGCAATTTATATATTAGTTATCCAAAAGATTATTATGGTTTAGCTAAAAATATAATTGCTCGTTTAATGAGACAACATATCAATTTTTATAATTTTAGAATTTATGGTGTGTTTGGAAAAAATGAAGCAGAAGGAAGATTTATTTCAACTTCTATTCAAAATTTAAAAGAAGGTAAAGATATAGAAATCTTTGAAGATAGATGGTTTGATTTTTTATATATAGATGATTTAATTGAAGTTTTAAATTATTATATTACTACTATAGATTCTCGAAAAGAAGGTTTGCCTTCTGAATTAGAAGTTGTATATTCAGAAAAATTTAAATTAAGTAATATAGCTCAAATTATATTAGATACAGATAATAATAATAAAAAATTTGAGATTAAGTCAAAAGAAGAAGGTCCTAGTTTTGTAGGAACTCAATATGGGATAGAATGGTTACCTATTAAATTTAAAGGGTTAAAAAAAGGAATAAAAGAATTATACGATGAAATATAAAATTACCTATCATATAATGCCTTGGGAAGTAGATTATGCTTTACTCTCCTTCACTCAGTTTAAAAAATCTAAATATTATTTAAATCTAGATGAAGATGAAATTGTATTTGATATAGAATTAAACTTATCTAAAAAACTATTTAATTGGAGAAAATCTAGATTGCCCAAACAATTTTTTATAGACAAATATAACCAAATATTAAAATTATTAGAAGATTATGAAGTAAGTGGAAGAATATATGATGGTCCTCATTTAAGAGGTCATCTAGACCATCAACGAGAAGCAATTAAACCTGATGTTGATTTTTATATTAGTGTATGTCCCGACATTTACTTTAGTGAGCATTTATTATCTTTGATGATAGCTGTTTCTAAACAAATTCCAAATGAGTATTTTGTTATTACTCCTGAGATTTACAAAATGTGGGACCAAACTTGGGATGAAATTACTAACGCTACTTATTTAAATGTTCCTTATGATGATTGGAATAAAGGAGATATTTTCGATCTTCGAGCTGATATGAAAAACCAAGTAGATTACACAACAGGTGAAGTAGGAGTAAACCCAGAACCTACCCAAAAAAGTAAATGGGCTGGGTGGTTTGATTTATATAGTAAATCTATGTATGAAGATTTATGCCCATTTTTAGATGAATGGAAGGGGTATGGTCCTTGGGATTGGTATTCTTTAATCTTAACAGAACACGCTAAACAATCAGGAATAGATTTTCAACAATATGTGTTGAGAGGCCAAACTATATTTGAATATTGTACAGGACCTTTACTTGAAGGAGGTTTTAGAGATTATTACAAAGATTATATTGTAATGAATGAAGGATTACCTGACCAACGTAAAGAATTTGAAGCTAAAATGAGAGAGTATTTGGATAATGCAGTAAAAAGCTGGGAAAAATCTATTTTGGTATGAGACATTTAGTTTTAGGCTCAGAGGGACAAATTGGTTCTCATTTAGTTAGATACTTAGAAAAACAAGGACATACTGTTATTGAATTTGATATTCTTAATGAACCCGAACAAGATTTAAGAATTGAAAACAATCCTTTATTAGAAGAATATTTACAATATTGTGATATTGTTCATTTTTTAGCTTATGATGTAGGAGGAGCTAAATACTTGGAAAAGTATCAACAAAGTTATGATTTTATAGTAAATAACTGTAAAATTATGGTTAATACTTTTGAATTATTAAAAAAATATAATAAACCATTTATTTTTGCTTCCTCTCAAATGGCTGATATAGATTCTTCTTCATATGGAATGTTAAAACGAATGGGAGAAGATATAACTAAACAATTAGGAGGTCTTATTGTAAGATTTTGGAATGTTTATGGTTATGAAAAAGATGAAGAAAAATCCCATGTAATCACAGACTTTATCAAAATGGCTAAATATGATAAAGAAATAAATATGAGAACTGATGGCACAGAATCAAGACAATTTTTATATGCTGATGATGCTTGTGAATGTCTAGAAATCCTTTCAGAATCATATAATAAAATCCCACGAGATAAAAATCTTCACATATCAAGTTTTAAATGGACTACAATTAATGAAATAGCTAATAAAATTGATGTTTTAACTAGTTGTTCTATAAATAAAGGAATTCGAAAAGATGAAACCCAACATAATGCTATGAATGAGCCTGATCCATATATTTTAAATCATTGGGAGCCTAAAACTGAGTTATATGATGGTATTGCTAAACTTTTAACAGTATATTAAATGCAAGGTATAGTAATTCAAGGTCCTACAAATTATTACAAAGAATTATCTGATTATTATTATCAATTTGATAATGTAGTTTGGTCTACTTGGGATAACGAACCTAAGGAAAATATTGATTATATAAAATCAAAAGGAATTGAAGTAATAATTAATGGTTTACCTTATTTTAATGGTTATATGAATGTTAATTTCCAAGTATTATCTACTTATAAAGGAATTGAATTTCTTAAAAATAAAAATATTAAAGAAGTATTAAAAGTAAGAAGTGATACTATTGTAACAAATTTAGATAAACTATTACCTAAACTAAAAGGTAAAGAGTTATCATTTATGGCTCTAGCTAAAGAAGGAGTTAGAACAGATTGTTATTATGAGTTAGAATACCCACATTATAGCCACGACTACCCAGCTGATAATGTAATTTATGGAACTGCAGAAAATTTATCTACAATGTTTAATTTTCAAGTAGATGAAATGTTATCAATTCCCCCAGAAGCTTTAATTACTTGGAATTATTTAGTTAGTAAAGATATAGATTTTAATTTAAATTATAACCATTTAATAGATAATGGTATAAGTTTCTTTTTACAAGACTGTTTAGATGAAAACGTTGAAGTAAATTGGTTAAAACGTAAAGTAAATTTAGTAGATTGGTATAAAGATAAAACAGTATACGAATGGTAAAATTAGTGATTTTTGATTTAGATGGTGTACTTGTTGAAGCAAAAAATATTCATTTTGATGCTTTAAATAAAGCATTAGGTGAGTATGCTATTGATTGGAATGAACATCTTTCAATTTATGATGGTTTAAAAACTACTCAAAAACTTCAAATGCTAACTGAAAGAAAAGGTTTACCTAAAAACAATCATCAAACCATTTGGGAAGATAAACAAAGATATACTTTACAAATGTTAAGAGAGTTAAAACCAAATCAAACTCTACAATCATTAATGTCTGCTTTATCTGAAGATGGTTATAAATTAGCTGTATGTTCTAATTCAATAAGAAAAACAGTTTTAACTGTATTAGCAAAATTAGGTATTATTGAATTTATGGATTTAATTATATCTAATGAAGATGTAAAAAACAGTAAACCACACCCCGAAATGTATTGGAATGCTATTTCAACAATGGGGTGTCTACCAGAAGAAACTTTAATTGTAGAGGATTCACCTTATGGTTTAATGGCAGCAGCAAGGAGTAAATCTCATATTTTAAGAGTAAAAAATCCCCAAGAAGTAACTTATACAAATATATTTAAAAAATTAAATCAAATAAAAATGGGTGAAAAACAAATATCACCAGCTTGGAGAGATGAAACATTAAATGTTTTAATTCCAATGGCTGGGGCGGGTAGTAGATTTGAAAAAGCAGGATATACTTTTCCTAAACCACTTATTGAGGTAAGGAAAAAACCTATGATACAAGTAGTAGTAGAAAATTTAAATATCAAAGCTAATTTTATTTATGTTGTACAAAAAGAGCATAGAGAAAAATATAACTTAGATGCTTTATTATCTTTAATTACCCCTGGTTGTAAAGTAGTAGAAACAGAAGGTATGACTGAAGGAGCTGCCTGTACAGCACTTCTAGCCAAAGAACATATTAATACAGACGCACCATTATTTTTTGCTAACTCAGACCAATTTGTAGAATGGGATTCAAATGAATTTATGTATAAAATGAATGAAACGGATGCTGATGGAGGTATTGTAACATTTGAAGCAACCCACCCAAAATGGTCTTTTGCTAAAATAGATGAACAAGGTTTAGTAACAGAAGTAGCTGAAAAGAAACCCATTTCAAATATAGCTACTGTAGGATACTATTATTGGAAACACGGAAGTGATTTTGTTAAATATGCGGAACAAATGATTGAAAAAGATATTCGTGTTAATAATGAATTCTATGTTTGTCCTGTATTTAATGAAGCAATTCAAGACTGTAAACAAATTAGAACATTTAATGTTAACGGGATGTGGGGATTAGGTACACCTGAAGATTTAAATTATTATTTAGAAAATTATAAATGATACTAATATCACATAGAGGTAATTTAACAGGTAAAGAACCTGAAAAAGAAAACCACCCAGACTATATATGGGAAGCCCTTTTAAACCGGTTTCATGTTGAAATTGATATATGGTATATAGATGGGAAATTTAAATTAGGACATGATGAACCACAATATGATTTTCCTTTTGAATTAATCCAAAATCATTCTAATAAATTATGGATACATTGTAAAAATTTAGAAGCAATGTCTCAATTAAATGAATTAGATAGAGGTGGAGTTTATTTAAATTATTTTTGGCACCAAAAAGATGATGTTATATTAACTAGTAAAGGCTATTTGTGGGCATACCCAGGTAAAAATGTAAATCATAGTATTGCTGTATTACCTGAAATCCATAACGACAATTTAGAAAATAGAATTGGGATTTGTTCCGATGAAATAGTAAATTATAGACAATGAAATTAAGCGCAGTAGTAGTATCTCGAAATGATAATTATGGTGGTAATTTAGCTGATAGAGCCACTTATTGTTTAAATTCTTTAATTGATACTTTTGATGAAGTATTTTATATTGATTGGAATTCCCCAACTTACAGTTTACTTTATGACATTGAAGATAGACTACATTTTAAAGGTAATTTAAAACATATAGTTATTCCACCTGATGTAGCTAGTATGCTAACTAATAATGACCCTCATGCTCAAGTATGTTGTGAAACTTTAGCCCGTAATATTGGAATTCGAAGAGCAACTGGTGATTATATTGTTTCTACTAATATTGATGTTATAGCACCTCGTAGAGACCATTTAGAAAAAGCAATTAATGAATTAGATAAAAATACATTTTATACTATTTCTAGAAGACATACTGAATGGAAAGATATAGAGGCATTTCATGGTGGTGAAAGAAAATTTGAAGATTGGAAACAATTAAGAGACCATCTAATTGAAAATAGTGAAGAAAGAAAATACGATGAAAAGGTAGTAGAAGGTGATGATTATAGTATTATAAATTGTTGTGGTGATTTTCAATTAGCTCATAGAGATATTTGGAATGAAATTAAAGGCTTTGAAGAAGAATTAATTTATGTTTTATATAGCGATACAAACGTACAGAAAAAAGCTGTAAAACACGGTTTTGATTTAAAAGCAATTTATTCACCTGCTTTATTTCATATATTCCACGGTAAAGGTGGAGGTGGTTTTTTAGATGGAATCAATCGAAAAACTAATGATATGTATCGTGCTGTAACTAGTCAAGAAAAAACCGAAAATAAAGATACTTGGGGATTCTCACCAATTGAAATAGAATATGAACTTCTTTAATATTTATATACAAATTAAGGAGTTCACTAAATGTCAGTATACAAAGTTTCAGGTTCAAACATAAACCTTAATAATATTGCTTCAATTCCTCCGTATGACCCATATCCGGAGAGTCGTTTGATTGAAATCCAAGGTCTATTTTATCCTTCTCAATCAGAAGATATTTCTTTAAATTTTAATGAAAATAAGCAATTTAGGTCAATTCAATTTGAAATTATAGGTGAAACAGGGTCTTTAAATATTGTAGGACCTATAACTGGGTCTTATAATGTTTTAGGAAATAGAGTTACATCTGGTATTACAGGTTCAGGAACTCCTTTATATTGTTTAGCTATTGATTACACAAGTAGTGCTAATGTAATAGTTCAAGCTAACACTTTAGAAAAAGGTGAATTTGTAGGATTTTTTGATTCAGGTTCAGATACATTATTAGCTGCTGGATTATTAGGTGAGGTTATTAGAAATCAAACCTTAACAAACACAGATTGG